>CAFBPU010000009.1_pt1 | contig 62824 bp, 62 predicted proteins | sample 7269791 | NCBI WGS metagenome assembly CAFBPU01 (sample SAMEA6814154, study PRJEB35770) | freshwater metagenome | biome: Freshwater; feature: Freshwater reservoir; material: water | place: Czech Republic | collected 2017-06-27 | depth 30m m
CGGCGACGATGTGACGCCGGGGGTCGCCGACGATGAGGACCTCGTGGCCCCGGCCGTGGACTCATCGCCGGACCGCCGCCCTCCGATTGCCGTTCTGGATATCGCGCCCGAACTGATGGCCGGGCCGCTCTCCGCAGTGCGCGTCGGGGTTCTTCATGGCCGGATGTCCTCCGATGACAAGGACGAAGTGATGAGGCGGTTCACCGACGGCCCGTCCGCGCCCGACGGCATCGACGTCCTCATCGCCACAACCGTGGTGGAGGTCGGCGTCGACGTCCCGAACGCCACCGTGATGGTCGTGATGGATGCCGATCGGTTCGGCGTCTCCCAGCTTCACCAGCTCCGTGGGCGGATCGGACGCGGCCAGCACCCCGGCCTCTGCCTTCTCGTCAGTGAGATGCCCCCGGGAACCCCTGCGCGCGAACGACTCGATGCGGTGGCGAGCACTGTCGACGGCGTCGAGCTCTCGCGGCTCGATCTCGAACAGCGCCGTGAGGGCGATGTGCTTGGTGCCTCGCAGTCGGGTCGACGATCCTCGCTGCGCATGCTCGCGGTGCTGCGCGACGAGGATGTCATCGCGGCGGCCCGCGCCGAGGCGACGGAGCTCGTGGCCCGTGACCCCCTGCTGTCAAGCCTCCCCGCTCTGGCCCGAGCAGTGGCGGCGCTGCTCGACGAGGATCGCGCCGACTACCTGGAGAAATCGTGAGATCCCCTCGTGCACAGGGCGTCATCCGCTATGCCCGACAGGGCGGCTGGTGATGCGGATCATCTCTGGGTCGGCCCGTGGCCGCCGATTGTCGGTGCCCCGGTCCGGTACTCGCCCCACGGCCGACCGGGTCCGTGAGTCGGTGTTCAGTGCGGTGGAGTCACGTCTGGGCACGTTCGGCGGACTCCGCGTCGCCGACCTCTACGCCGGATCGGGTGCGGTGGGACTCGAGTCCCTGTCGCGGGGTGCCGCGCGGGCCCTGTTCGTCGAGCGTGATCGAGGGGCGCTCGAGGTCTTGCGCGCGAATATCGCGGCCGTGGGCCTCCCGGGTGGGGTTGTGGTCGACGATGACGTGACCCGCATGGCCTCCACCGCGCCGTCCCCGTCGGCGAGCGGGCCCTACGATCTGGTCTTCGCGGACCCTCCCTACGAGCTTGAGAGTGCGGTGCTCGAAGAGGTGCTCGCCGGCCTGGGGGAGCACGGCTGGCTCGCGGAGGGGGCGCTCGTGTTGATCGAGAGGTCCCGCCGTCGCGACGGGGTCACATGGCCCGACGGATTCGACCCCGATCGCGACCGGACCTATGGGGAGACCGTGGTGCGCTCGGCCATTTGGTACGGTCGCACCCCGTGACCGGATCTCGCCCCGACCTTGCACCGCGAGGAGCCCACAGTGCGTAAGGCTGTCTGCCCGGGGTCCTTCGACCCCGTCACCAATGGGCACCTCGACGTGTTCATTCGCGCCTCGGAGATCTTCGACCAGGTCGTCGTGGGTGTGTTGATCAACAAGACCAAGAGCAGCATGTTCACCGTCGATGAGCGCATCGACATGCTGCGTCAGGTCGTGGCCCCGTATCCGAACATCGTCGTTGATGCCTTCCACGGTCTCCTGGTCGACTACTGCCGCGACAACGGCATCCCCGCCATCGTCAAGGGGCTGCGGGCGGTCAGCGACTTCGACTACGAGCTGCAGATGGCGCAAATGAACCACCGCCTCGCCCGAGTCGAGACGCTGTTCGTGAGTACCAACCCCCTCTACAGTTATCTCTCCTCCAGTCTGGTCAAGGAGGTCGCCACCTATGGTGGCGACGTCACCGGGCTCGTCCCGGATCTCGTGCTCGCCCGACTGCACGAACGCCTGCACGACCAGCAGAACGGCTCTTAAGCGCCACTGCGTCACCGCGACGGAACGGAGGCCCGATATGGACGTCCACGACAAGCTCGACGACATCTCGACCCTGGTCGAGAATGCTCGCGCGATGCCGATGTCGGCCTCGTGCCTGGTGAATCGCTCAGACCTGCTCGACCAGCTCGACGAAGTGCGGTCACTTCTGCCGGGCGCTCTGGCCGAGGCCGACGACATCCTCGCCGACCGCAATGACATCGTTGATGCGGCCCGTGTCGAGGCGGCCGAGATCATCGGGCGCGCCCACGAGCAGGCACGTGAGCTCGTGAGTGAGCACGAGATCTATCTGGGAGCCCTGTCCGAGGCCGACGCCGTCAGCGAGGCCTCCCACGCGGAGTCCGCGAGGATGCGACATGAGATCGACGACTACGTCGACGCCAAGCTGGCGAACTTCGAGGTGGTGCTCCACAAGACCATCTCGGCGGTGCAGAAGGGTCGCGACCGCATCCGCGGCCGTCACGACTTCGAGGAGCTCGGCGAGCCGTTCGACGAAGAACCGCTTCCGGGCTGAGCACAACTCGGGTGGTACGGGAGGGGCCGTTTTGGGTCCCACCCCCGCACTCAGGTACCCTGGCGTGTCGGCCTGCATGAGGCCGTGATCCATCGTGTCCGGCCCTGGAAGGCGACCCTCATCACGTTCGACCCGCGATCCCCTCTCGTGATCGACACCCGAGAACTGGGAAGACGCGCGGGCTCGATGCATGAGGTCTCGCTCACGGTGCCTGCTCCGACGGGGATCGGGATCATGTCGATCGGCGTCCCTGAGGGATCCGAGGTCGAGCTGGACATCCGGCTCGAGTCGGTGATCGAAGGGGTACTGGTGTCGGGAACGGCACTGGTACAGCTCACGGGCGAGTGCAGCCGCTGCCTGGATCAGATCTCCGACGAGTTGGAGGTCGACCTCCAGGAGTTGTTCCGCTACGAGGATGCCGACACACGCGGTCGGCGACCTTCACGCGGCTCACCTGAGAACGACGCCGATGAGGACGACGAACAGCACAGCATGGTCGGGGATTTCTTCGACCTCGAGCCTGTGCTGCGCGATGCGGTAGTGCTCGATCTGCCGCTCGCACCGGTGTGCCGGGACGACTGCCCGGGACTGTGCCCACAATGTGGGCTCCGTCTCGAGGAGGACCCAGACCACCTCCATGATGTGATCGACCCCAGGTGGGCCGCCCTCGGCGGTGCCCTGGAGCCGATCAGCCAGACCGACCACGACAAGGAAGAGGGCTGAGCAATGGCCGTCCCCAAGCGGAAGAGCTCCCGCAGTAACACCCGCCACCGCCGTTCGCAGTGGAAGGCCAAGCTGCCCCAGATCAACAAGGTGATGCGCAACGGGCGCATCGAGTTTGTGGTGCCCCACCGTGTCGACGCGGACGGCGAGTACAACGGCCGCCAGGTCATCGACGTCTGAGCGCACCACCTCGACCCTTCACGACGACACCCCTGGGCGTGATGTCGGTGATGGGTTCGATGTCCTATCTCCCGCGACACCCGATCGCCACCACGGTCGGGTGTCGCGTCATGTCCGGGCACCGTCAGAGCCGGCTCGCATTACGGTGGAGTCATGACTGAGCGAGCCCCCGACAGTGCCGGCCACGCGCCGGATCGTCATCAGCCCAGCCGTCCTCCTGAGGCCGCACTCGTGCGGCGTCTCGGAGTGGCCATCGACCCTGCCTTGCTGGATCTCGCGCTGATGCACCGCTCATTCGCGTATGAGAACGGTGGGCTTCCCACCAATGAGCGCCTGGAGTTCCTTGGCGACTCCGTCTTGGGGCTGGTGGTCACCTCTGCCCTCTACCGAGACCATCCGGATCTGCCGGAGGGTCAGCTGGCAAAACTGCGTGCAGCGGTGGTCAACTCCAAGGCGCTTGCCCTGGTGGGACGCGAGCTCGGTCTTGGTGAGCACCTTCTGCTCGGACGTGGCGAGGAGGCGACGGGGGGTCGTGACCGCTCCTCGATCGTCGCCGACACCGTCGAGGCGCTGATCGGGGCCGTCTATCTCGACAGCGGGCTCGACGTCGCATCCGCACTCGTCCACCGGCTCTTCGACCCGCTGATGGCCGCCTCCGCCGAGCTCGGCGCGGGGCTGGACTGGAAGACGAGCCTGCAGGAGCTCTGTGCCTCGGGGGCTCTGGGAGTGCCCGAGTACGTGGTCGAGGAAAGCGGCCCTGATCATCACAAGACCTTCCGTGCTCAGGTGCGGGTGGCGGGCGCCCTGCATGGTGATGGACGAGGCGCGAGCAAGAAGGACGCAGAGCAGGAGGCCGCCGCCACCGCGTACGCGGCCCTGCTGGCTGAGCGGTCGGCCGAGGCCGCGTCGGCTCTCGACCCGGCGCGCGATCGCGCCGCGGAATCCTCGGTCGTTCCTTAGTGCCCGAGCTGCCGGAGGTCGAGGTGGTGCGCCGCGGCCTCGAGAAGTGGGTTACTGGACGAACTATCGCGAGCGCCGAGATCCTCCACCCGCGGGCCGCCCGACGGCATGAGCCCGGGCCCGATGATCTTGTCGCGAGCCTGAGGGGTCGCTCGGTCGTCGCCACGAGCCGTCGCGGGAAATACCTCTGGCTCCGGCTCGACGGTGGGGATATCGCGCTTGTCGCTCATCTGGGAATGAGTGGTCAACTCCTCGTGCAGCCGAGCGAGTCGCCTGTCGAGACCCATCTGCGGGCCCGGATCGGATTCGCCGACGGAGGCCGCGAGCTCCGGTTCGTCGACCAACGCACGTTCGGCTCCCTCGCGGTTGACCCGCTCGTCGACGATGGCTCAGGTGGCCTTGTTCCGACCTCCGTCGTGCATATCGGTCGCGATCCGCTCGACCCGGCGTTCGACGACGCGGACTGGATTCATCGGCTTCAGCGGCGCGCGACCGGGATCAAGCGCGCTTTGCTTGATCAGACTCTCGCCTCCGGAGTGGGCAATATCTACGCGGACGAGTCGCTCTGGCGCGCCCGTCTGCACTGGGCCACTCCCACCGACCGCCTGACGGCCGCACGTGCCCGCCATCTCCTGGCTCAGGTACGCGAGGTCATGACCGAGGCCCTGGCACAGGGCGGCACCTCGTTCGATGCCCTCTACGTCAACGTCAACGGAGAGTCCGGCTACTTCGACGTCTCGCTCGCGGCCTACGGGCGCGAGGGTCGGCCATGTCCGCGCTGCGGTCGGTCGATCGTGCGTGAGGCGTTCACGAACAGGTCCTCCTTCAGGTGCCCCGCGTGTCAGCCGGCGCCCCGTGGGCACCGGGTCGCATCCACGGGGCGTGCGAGATGAGCGACCGATCTCCGACGGTCGTGCCACACGAGCCAGCAGGCTCCGAGCGTGGGTCCGACTCGATTCGGCTCACAGCCTGGGTGCGCGGCCGGGTGCAGGGCGTGGGATTCCGCTGGTGGGTCAGGGCACACGCTCTCGAGCTCGGGCTCGCAGGCTGGGCCGCGAACCTCTCCGACGGCCGGGTCGAGGTGGTCGCCGAGGGCCTACGTGAGCGCTGCGAGGATCTGCTCCTCTCACTGCGTGCCGGGGCGACACCTGGCCATGTGGCCCTCGTTGTCGAGCGGTGGTCCGACGCACGCGGTCTCACCGGTTTCGACGAGCGCTGACCGCGCCCTTCGTGTGTTCTCGCGAGCACCTGCCCGCCTCGGGATCCCGCCGCTCGTCGGGTTGACGACCGGCCACGGCCGCTGTCACTCTGAGGAAGAAGAACATCCGTCGCGCGCGATCCTCGACGCGGACACCCCACGCCGACGACGGCATACCCGTGCGACACCCGGCGACATTGCACGTCCTCTCGTGCCAAGGGAGACCGAGAATGTCCAAGGCCATCTACGGCCAGATCAGTGGCTCCGAGGCGCTCCTGCTCTCGGAAGTCACGCGCTTGCGCCGTCGAGTCCGTGATCTTGAGGATCAGGTTGCCGCGTACGAGGCCGACGTGATCATGCTGGGCCAAAGGCCCTCGCTCGTCTCCGGGGGCCGCGTCGCCCTCGATGAGGCGCTCCGCGGGCTCGGGGAGTCCGAGCCCGCTCTCCTCTAGAGCCCTCGCCACTCCCGGTCCGGGTCCGACGAGGGTAGGGTGGGGCTCCTTCCCCAGATCCCCTGACGCCGACGCGCCTGGAGCCTCTCGCGTGCACCTCAAGAGCCTCACCCTGCGCGGCTTCAAGTCGTTCGCGTCCTCGACGACCCTGCATTTCGAGCAGGGCATCACCTGTGTCGTCGGGCCCAATGGCTCGGGCAAGTCCAATGTCGTCGACGCCATCGCATGGGTGATGGGTGAACAGGGTGCCAAGAGCCTTCGCGGCGGCAAGATGGAAGATGTCATCTTCGCCGGCACCTCCGGCCGCCCGCCGCTGGGACGGGCCGAGGTACTCCTCACGATCGACAACACCGACGGCGCACTCCCCATCGAGTACGCCGAGGTCACGATCTCGCGGACGATGTTCCGCAACGGTGGCTCGGAGTACGCCATCAACGGCGCGGCCTGCCGGCTGCTCGATGTCCAGGAGCTCTTGTCCGACTCCGGGATCGGCCGAGAGATGCACGTCATCGTCGGCCAGGGTCAGCTCGACACCATCTTGTCGGCCTCGCCGGAGGAGCGCCGCGGGTTCGTCGAGGAGGCCGCGGGTGTCCTCAAGCACCGCAAGCGCAAAGAGAAGGCGCTGCGCAAGCTCGAGGCGATGCAGGCCAATCTCACCCGACTACAGGACCTCACATCCGAGCTCCGCCGCCAGCTCAAGCCTCTGGGCAAGCAGGCCGAAGTCGCACGCCGGGCTGCTGTTATCCAGGCCGATCTTCGAGATTCCCGCCTGCGACTGATCGCCGATGACCTGATGACCCTGCGCGGCGCGCTCGACCAAGAGGTGGCCGACGAGTCGGCACTTCGCGAGCGACGTCACGAGGTCGACTCCGCACTGGCGGGCGCCCAGGCGCGCGAGGCGGTGCTCGATGCCGAGATCACAGGCGAGGCCCCGACCCTCGCGCGGGCACAGGAGACGTGGTACCGGCTTTCGAGCCTGCGCGAACGTGTGCGCAGCACCGCGGCACTCGCTGCCGAGCGCGTGCGCAACCTCGCGCCCGAGCCCGACGACCGACCCGGCCGCGATCCTGCCGAACTCGACGCCGAGGCGCTCGAGGCCCGCGAGCAGGAGTCCGAGCTCGGGCGTCAGGTGGCCGCTGCGCGGGAGCTCCTCAGCTCCGCCGTCGCCTCGCGGGCTCAGGCCGAGGGCTCCCATGCAGGCGAGGAACAGCGACTCATCGCGCTGGTGCGCGCGGCGTCGGACCGTCGCGAAGGCCTGGTCCGGCTCACCGGTCAGGTGAACGGCGCATTGTCGCGACTCGAGGCACGTGCGGCGGAGGTCGACCGCCTTGCCGCCCAATTCGCCGAGGCTCGGGCTCGCGCCGACAAGTCCAACGGTGATTTCCACGCCCTCGAAAGTCAGGTCGCGGGGCTCGACCAGGGCGAGGTCGGCCTTGACGCCGAGCACGAGCAGGCCGCCGAGTTGCTCGCCTCAGCCGAGGGCCGGGTTCAGGACCTGCGCCTCGAGGAACAGGAATCAGAGCGTGAGCGTCACGCACTCGTGGCACGCGTTGAGGCTCTCGAACTTGGCCTCGCTCGCAAGGACGGCGGCGCTGCCGTGCTCGCCGCGGGCGAGCGCCTCTCCGGTGTCCTGGGCACGGTCGCCGCACTCGTACGCGTCGAGACCGGTTACGAGGCGGCGATCTCCGCCGCTCTGGGCCCGCTGGCCGATGCCGTGGCCGTCGGTTCGGTCACTGCGGCCGTCGACGTTCTCGCACTGCTGAAGGCCGACGACTCCGGGCGTGCCTCGCTCCTGGTCGCAGGCGCGGTGGCACCAGATCGGTCCTCCTGGCCGGCGCTCCCGGCAGGTGCCCGGTGGGCGCTGGACCTCGTCACGACCCCGGAGCAGTTGCGCGGCTCGGTCGCGGTCGCGCTGGCCCGGGTTGCCGTCGTCGACGACCTCGCCACCGCGCGCGAGGTCGCGCTCTCAGGCGATCTTGTCGCGGTCACGCGGCAGGGCGATGTTCTCTCCTCCGGCGTAGTCCACGGCGGTTCGGCGTCCGCGCCCTCGCTGATCGAGGTCCAGGCCGCCGTCGACGAGGCACGGTCACGACTCTCCACAGCCACGCACCGCTGCGAGCGAGTGCGCTTCGAGCTTGGGGGTGCGGCCGAGGCAGTCACCGAGGCTCGTCTACGGGTAGAGGTCGCACTCGCGCGTCTGCACGAGTCCGACGCTCGCATGGCGGCGGTGGCCGAACAGCTCGGCCAGCTCGGCTCGGCCGCGCGCGCCGCGTCAGGTGAGGCTGATCGCTTCGCGGCCGCGATCGCCTCGGCGGGCGCCGCCCGTGACGCAGACCAGGTCACCTACGACGACCTCTCCCATCGCTTGGAGGCCGCTGCGCAGGCGCCCGACGAAGGTGAGCCCTCGACCCTCGAGCGCGACCGGCTCGCGGAAGCCGCAGTGCTGGCGCGCCAGGCCGAGGTCGAGGCGCGACTTGCCATGCGCACGGGTGAGGAACGGGCCCATGCTCTTGCCGGCCGTGCGGAGTCGCTCGAACGTGCCGCCCAGGCCGAGCGCGACGCCAGAGCACGCTCCACCGCGCGACGCGAGGCACGTGCCCGGGCTGCCGGGGTTGCCTTGGCTGTGCGCACCGGTGCGGCTGCGACCCTCGCACATCTGGAGGTGTCCCTCGCGGTGGCCTCCAGCGAGCGCGACGAGGCAGAGCAGGCGCGCACGGTCCGTGACGGCGAGATGATCGCATTGCGTGCCCGTACGCGCGAGCTGCAGATCGAGCTCGAGGCTCTCACGTCGTCGGTGCATCGCGACGAAATCGCGCGCGCCGAGCAGCGCCTGCGCATCGAGGCTCTCGAGTCCAAGGCCATGGAGGACTTCGGTGTCGACGCCGACACCCTCGTCCTCGAGTACGGCCCCGAGGTCGAGGTGCCCCCGTCGGGCACGGCGCCGGGTGACGAGATCGATCCTGAGGCCCCCGATCCTGAGCCCTATCCCTACGTCCGGCTCGAGCAGGAGAAGCGCCTCCGGTCCGCCGAGCGGGCGCTGGCACTGCTGGGACGCGTCAATCCCCTTGCGCTGGAAGAGTTCTCAGCACTCGAGGAGCGCTACCGGTTCCTCAATGAGCAACTCGACGACCTCAAGCGCTCGCGTACCGACCTGCTCGGGATCATCAAGGATGTCGACGAGCGTGTGCAGCAGGTCTTTGCTGAGGCCTTCGCTGATGTCGAGCGGGAGTTCGAGCGCATCTTCGCTCGCCTGTTCCCGGGGGGAGAGGGGCGCCTGATCCTCACCGCACCCGACGACCTGCTCACCTCGGGAATCGATGTCGAGGCCCGACCACCGGGCAAGAAGGTCAAGCGCCTCTCACTGCTGTCCGGCGGAGAGCGCTCACTGACGGCGGTTGCGTTCCTCGTCGCTCTGTTCAAGGCAAGGCCGAGCCCGTTCTACATCATGGACGAGGTCGAGGCCGCGCTCGACGACGTCAACCTGCAGCGGCTCCTGGAGATCATGGAGGAGTTGCGCGAAGACTCCCAACTGATCGTGATCACCCACCAGAAGCGCACGATGGAGATCGCCGATGCCCTCTACGGCGTCTCGATGCGGGGCGACGGCGTCACGACCGTCATCGGGCAGCGGTTGCGGGATGACTCCGGCGTTGAGCCCGGCGATGCCGGGATCTCGGACGACTCGGCCCAGTCAGCCTGATCTCCTGCATCTGATCTCGGGCCTGATCGTGTCGGGCCTGCTCATGTGCGCGTGATCGGCACGGGATCTTCAGATGCTGGGTGGGTGGCGCACCGCTGCCCCTGACGATGGGAGGATCGCTCTCGTGGAATCCGTCGCGCTCTATGTCCTGATCGCTGCCGTCGTCGCGCTCGCGGCGGTGGCGCTCTTGTCTGTTATGCGACGAAGGTCTGCACGCTCACGTCCCGCGGCTGCGCCTTCCGTACTGACGGCGACCGCTCCGGTCACACCAGCCGCTGACGCGATCGGTGCTCCGGGTGAGGGGCTCGGTGCCGACATTGCGACGCTCGAAACTCCCGACCCCACCAGCGGCCGGCTCGGGCGCCTCCGCTCACGCCTGGCGCGGTCGAACACCGCAGTAGGCAAGGGACTCCTTGCCCTTCTCACCCGTGACCGCATCGACGATGCGACCTGGGACGAGGTCGAGGAGACCCTCCTCGCCTCCGACCTCGGCGTGGGCCCGACCCAGGAACTCATCGAGGCCCTCAAGCGACGCGTTCGGGTCGAGGGGATCGCCGACAGTGACGGCGCGCGCGCGATCCTGCGTGAGGAACTGCTCGCCCTGGTCGACCCCTCGATGGATCGATCCGTGGCCACCCACACCGACGCTGACCGCCCCGCCGTGGTGCTCGTCGTGGGAGTCAACGGAACGGGCAAGACCACCACGACCGGCAAGCTCGCCCGTGTGCTCGTGGCAGATGGTCGCAGTGTGGTTCTCGCCGCGGCTGACACCTTCCGTGCCGCGGCCAGTCAACAGTTGCAGACCTGGGGCGACCGCGTCGGAGCCCGAGTCGTCACGGGCCCCGAAGGGGCCGATCCAGCGGCGGTCGCCTTCGACGCGGTCAAGATCGGCATCGCTGCGGGGGTCGATGTCATCGTGATCGACACCGCGGGCCGGCTTCACACCAAGACCGGCTTGATGGACGAGCTCGGGAAGGTCAAGCGCGTCGTCGAGAAGCAGGCCCCGGTCGACGAGGTGCTCCTGGTGCTCGACGCCACCACGGGTCAGAACGGTCTGCGCCAGGCGCAGGTGTTCTCCGAGGTCGTCGAGGTCACCGGAATCGTCTTGACCAAACTCGACGGCACCGCGAAGGGTGGGATCGTCGTGGCCGTCCAGCGTGCGCTGGGTGTGCCGGTGAAACTCGTGGGGCTCGGTGAGGGCGCTGACGATCTCGCGCCCTTCGATGCCGAGGCCTTCGTCGACGCGCTCCTCGACTGAGCCGCCGCGAGTTGGTCGAGCACGCCCCTCAGTGACGCGAGCGCATTGACATGTACTCGTAACACAAGGTGGTCAAACGTCACCCTTGTGAAACACCAGGTGCCTGGCGCGGCAACACCGACGCGATGTGATCTCTCCTGTCCGGCGCAGACACGCGCCGGGCGTGGCAACACGCGCACGACGCGTCGCTGCTCACTACGGAGGGAGAGAGTGACCATGAACTCTGGTGACACCGCCTGGGTGTTGGCCAGCACGGCCCTCGTGCTGCTGATGACCCCGGGACTTGCGTTCTTCTACGGCGGCATGACAAAAGCCAAGAGCACCTTGAACATGATGATGATGTCGTTCGCGGCGATCGCCATCGTCAGCGTGTTGTGGGTGCTCTTCGGCTTCTCGCTCGCGTTCGGCAACTCCGGTAGTGGCCTCTACGGCAAGTTCGATCTCTCCGGGCTTGGCTCCGCGGTCAACGAGCTGACCAACAACGGTGGGGTATACGGGATCCCGCTCCTGGCCTTCGCCGGATTCCAGTTGATGTTCGCTGTCATCACGCCCGCGCTCATCAGTGGAGCGATCGCCGACCGGGCGAAGTTCCTCACGTGGGGAATCTTCGTCGCCCTCTGGGTGACGCTGGTCTACTTCCCGGTCGCCCACTGGGTGTTCGACTTCGGCGACAAGGATGCCGACGGCAACATCACCGGTGCCGGATGGCTCGCAGCGCGTGGTGTCGAGGACTTCGCCGGTGGTACGGCCGTTCACATCAACGCAGGTGCGGCTGGCCTCGCTCTCGCCATCGTGCTCGGTCGTCGGATCGGCTTCAAGAAGCACCCGTCACGTCCGCACAACCTGCCGTTCGTCCTGCTCGGAGCGGGGCTGCTGTGGTTCGGGTGGTTCGGGTTCAACGCCGGATCGGCTCTCGGTGCCAACGGCCAGGCGGCCCTGGCACTCATGAACACCCAGGTCGCCACCGCAGCGGCGGTTGCAGGCTGGTTGCTCGTGGAGAAGATCCGCGACGGACATGCCACCAGCTTGGGCGCGGCATCCGGTGCCATCGCCGGTCTCGTGGCGATCACCCCGGCGTGCGCTTTCCTGGCGCCGTGGGCATCGGTTCTCCTCGGTGTCATTGCAGGCGTTATCTGCTCGCTGGCGGTGGGTCTGAAGTACAAGCTCAACTTCGACGACTCGCTCGATGTGGTGGGCGTGCACATGATCGGCGGGCTCGTCGGATGTCTGTTCATCGGGTTCTTCGGCACCTCGTTCACCACGGGATCGGGTGACTCCGCTTACACGTGGGGGGTCAACGGCCTGTTCTACGGTGGCGGCTGGAACCTGCTGGGAACACAGGCGTTGGGCGCTTTCTCCGTCCTGGCCTACTCGTTCGTGGTCACCCTGATCTTGGGCTACCTGCTCGAGAAGACACTCGGATTCCGAATCAGCCGTGATGCCGAGCTCGAGGGCATCGATCTCACCGAGCACGCCGAGACGGCATATGAGCTGGAGGGCAACTCCGGCGGCGGCTTCGGCGGTCTGCCGAAGGCCGAGAAGAAGAGGATCACCACGACCGAGGAAGCAGGGGTGTCGGTATGAAGCTCGTCACGGCGATCATCAAGCCGTTCAAGCTCGACGATGTGAAGGCAGCACTCGAGGCCTACGGAATCGACGGGATGACGGTGTCGGAGGCCAGTGGCTACGGCCGTCAGCGCGGACACACCGAGGTCTACCGCGGGGCTGAGTACAACGTCGACCTCGTGCCGAAGGTGCGGTTGGAGGTTCTCGTGGACGATGCCGACTCCGAATCCGTGGTGGAGGTCATCGTCAAGTCTGCTCAGACCGGCCGGATCGGCGACGGCAAGGTCTGGACCGTCCCGGTCGAGACCGTCGCGCGGGTGCGCACCGGTGAACGAGGCTCGGGCGCTCTCTAGAACGTCAGAACGTCAGAACGTCAGAACGTCAGAACGTCACACAAGTCCCGTGTCTGGGAACCGACGCGGTAGGCCACGGTCAAGGGCGAGGGGGGTGTGTCCGGTGCGGGTCACGGGGATCAGGGCGAGAGCCACGATAACCGGGACTCGCACCGGATCGCTCCTTGCGCTGCGGGAGGGGCTCCGGACACACGCCCGTAACAATCCTGCGTTATTCGTCATGTGCGTGAAACACCCCGTGAGCGGGGCGGCAACAAGGCCAGGATGTGATTCGTCGAGTTCGGCGTCGAGCCGTGGCCGATGCAGCGCGCCTGCTCGCCTCGTGCCGCGCCCCCCTCGGCGGAAGAGCGATTGATGCAGATGTCTTCGGGCGATACGGCTTGGGTGCTGGCCAGCACGGCGCTCGTTCTCTTGATGGCTCCAGGTCTGGCCCTGTTCTACGGCGGCATGACCCAGGCCAAGAGCACCTTGAACATGATGATGATGTCGTTCGCGGCCATGGGCGTCGTGAGCGTGGTGTGGGTGCTTTACGGCTTCTCGCTCGCGTTCGGCAACTCCGGCAGCTCGATCATCGGAGAGATAAACCTCGACGGGCTCACGTCGGCGATGGGTCATCTGACAAACAACGGCGGAGTGCTTGGTGTCCCGCTCCTGGCCTTCGCCGGATTCCAGTTGATGTTCGCGATCGTCACGACCGCGGTTGTCAGCGGTGCGGTCGCGGACCGGGCGAAGTTCCTCACGTGGGGAATCTTCGTCGGACTCTGGGCAACGCTCGTGTACTTCCCGGTTGCGCACTGGGTCTTCGATTTCGGCGACAAGGCCGCCGACGGAACTGTCACGGGGGCAGGGTGGCTCGCCGCACTCGGGGTCGAGGACTTCGCGGGTGGCACCGTGGTGGAGATCAACGCCGGGGCCGCTGGTCTCGCGCTTGCCATCGTGCTCGGGCGTCGGATCGGCTTCAAGAAGCATCCCTCACGTCCGCACAACCTGCCGTTCGTGCTGCTGGGCGCGGGTCTGCTGTGGTTCGGCTGGCTGGGGTTTAACGCCGGCTCGGCGTTCGGGGCAACCGAGACCGCCGCGCTCGCCCTGATGAACACTCAGGTTGCCGCAGCGGCGGGGATGGGTGGCTGGCTGCTCGTGGAGAAGCTCCGCGACGGGCATGCGACCAGCCTCGGTGCAGCTTCCGGTGCCGTCGCCGGCCTCGTAGCGATCACGCCGGCGTGTGCCTACATAGCACCGTGGGCCTCGGTCATCCTGGGAATCCTCGCGGGCCTCGCATGCTCGTTGGCCGTGGGACTGAAGTACAAGTTCAACTACGACGACTCTCTCGACGTCGTCGGCGTGCACCTGGTGGGAGGTCTCGTCGGGACATTGTTCATCGGACTTCTCGGCAGTGCGCTCGCCAACGCGAGTGGAGCCGATGGCCTCCTCAACGGTGGGGGCTGGCGGCTTCTCGGGGTGCAGGCACTTGCATCGTTCGCGGTGTTGGCGTACTCCTTCGTCGTCACGTTTGGCCTCGCGCTGCTGTTGGAGAAGACCATCGGGTTCCGCGTCAGCCGGGATGAGGAGCTCGAGGGCATCGACCTCACCGAGCACGCCGAGAAGGCCTACGACTTCGAAGGCAACTCCGGTGGTGGCTTCGGTGGTGGCTCCAGTGCTGTGAGAGTGAAGACTGTGCGCAACCGCAACCAGGAGGGTTCCCCATGAGGCTCGTCACGGCGATCATCAAGCCATTCAAGCTCGACGATGTGAAGGCGGCGCTCGAGGCCTACGGCATCCAGGGCATGACCGTGTCCGAGGCCAGCGGCTATGGGCGCCAGCGCGGGCACACCGAGGTGTACCGCGGTGCCGAGTACACCGTCGACCTCGTCCCCAAGGTGCGGCTCGAGGTCCTCGTCGAGGACCACGACTCCGACGCCGTGGTCGAGGTGATCGTCAAGGCCGCTCAGACCGGCCGGATCGGCGACGGCAAGGTCTGGACTGTCCCCGTCGAGACCGTGGCGCGGGTGCGCACCGGAGAGCGCGGTCCGGGCGCGCTCTAGGCAGCTTGCGATCTTGACGGTTCGGCCACTCGTTCCGGTCACATGAACAAGGGGGAGCAATCGGTGCGACTCACAGCGCAGGAGGCGACGGGTTCCTACACGGACGCCCGTCACGAGCTCCTCGAACGGCCCGGCGCCCTCGGGTCGCCGCGACGCAAGGCACTCTCCGGGCTCACCGATGACTGGCTCCGCGCCTTGTACGTGGCCTCGGGTGCCGGAGAGATCGGAGCCGCCCTCGTCGCCGTCGGCGGCTACGGACGGACCGACCTCGCACCCGGCAGTGACCTCGATCTACTGCTGCTTCACCAGCCCTCCGTCTCCCCGTCCGACCTCACCGCGGTGGCGGACCGGCTCTGGTACCCGGTCTGGGATGCCGGGCTCAAGCTCGACCACTCGGTACGGGTGCCCGCCGAGGCACGTCGCTTGGCCGCAGCTGATCTTCGCGTGCTGCTCGGTCTTCTCGATGCGCGCACCGTCGCGGGTGACGATTCACTCACCAAGTTTCTGCGCGAGTCCGTCCTCGGAGACTGGCGGGCCCTGGCACCTCGTCGGCTGGAGGAGTTGCACCGGGGAGTTGAGGAGCGCACGGCCCGCTCCGGGGAACTCGCACATCTGCTCGAGCCCGATCTCAAGGACAGTTACGGCGGCCTTCGAGACCTCGTAGCCCTGCGGGCCGTGGCCGCCTCCTGGGTGACCGACGCGCCGGTTTCTGCACTCGCCGCGCAACGAGATTTTCTGCTCGACGTGCGCGATGCCCTTCACTTGGTGACCGGGCGGGCCACTGATCGGCTGATGCAGCAGGAACAGGTCGCCGTCGCCGCTCGGCTCGGGCTCAGTGGTGATGATCCCGCCGATGAACTCCTCCGAGCGGTGTCCTCCGCAGGGCGGGCCGTGGCCTACGCCGCTGACACGACCTGGCACAGGGTTGAACGGCTCACCCGTCGCACCGGCGTCCGGGGAGTCCTGGGCGCTCTCGCGGGATCAGGGTCGACCGCGCGAAGGCTTCGTGGGTCGGTCGCCGAGCGCGCCCCTCTCGCCGACGGCGTCGTGGTGCAGGACGGCGAGGCGGTCCTCGCGGCCGATGCGCGGCCCGAGCGCGATCCGGTCCTTGTGCTGCGGGCCGCTGCTGCCGCCGCGCAGGCCGGGATGCGCCTGTCACCACATGCGGTCGAGCGATTGGCACGCGATGGCGCGTCACTTCCCGAGCCCTGGCCGGCCTCGGCGCTTGATTCCTTGGTGTCCTTGCTCGGTGCGGGCCGCCCGGCTCTCCCGGTGTGGGAGGCGTTGGATCAGGCCGATTTCTGGAGCCGACTCATCCCCGAGTGGTCGGTGGTGCGCAGCGCGCCTCAGCGCAATCCCGTGCACCGTTTCACCGTCGACCGTCACCTCGTGGAGACCGCGGTCAACGCGGCCGCCCACACCCGGCGAGTCGGGCGTCCCGATCTGCTCCTGGTCGGGGCACTGCTTCACGACATCGGCAAGGGCCGTCCTGGTGACCATACCGATATCGGGGTTGTGCTCGTGTCGGAGATGGCCCCGCGGATGGGCTTCGGGCCCGAGGACACCGAGACCCTGGTCGCCATGGTGCGCCACCACCTCCTGCTGCCCGATACCGCGACGCGGCGAGATCTTGATGACCCCGCGACAGTCGACTCCGTCGCAGCCGCCGTGCAGAGCGAGGAGGTGCTCGATCTGCTGCATGCACTCACTGAGGCGGATGCGGCCGCGACGGGCCCCGCGGCATGGAGCGAGTGGAAGAAGTCCCTGATCGAGGATCTCGTCGCCCGCACGCGTGCCGTGCTCGCGGGCCGTCCACATCCGAGCGATGTCGGTGCCTTTGCTGCGGAGGCGCGAATCGCGGAGGCCGTCAGGGCAACCTCATCCGAAGGTGTCGCCGTCCTTCTTGATGAGGACGAGGTCACGTCGGTGACGACGGTCACCGTCGCCGCGCCCGACCGCACCGGACTTCTCTCGATCGTCGCTGGGGTGCTTTCACTGCACCGACTCCAGGTGCGCGGGGCACAGGTCGACACGGTTACCGCATCCGACGGAACGCCGCGTGCGGTTCAGGTGTGGACGGTGACCCCCGCCTTCGGTGATCCTCCCCCCGTGGAACGCCTGAGGGAGGACATCTCCCGGGCGGTGCTCGGGACGATGGACGTCGCCGCCAGGCTCGATGCCCGCGAGTCCGCGTACCCTGCGCCCGTTGGCACGGCCGACCCGAGCGTGAAGGTGGTACCCGGCGCGAGTGATCGCGCGACCGTGCTCGAGGTGCGAGCGCACGATGCCCCAGCGCTGCTCCACCGGATCACACGCGCCATCGCGGCCGCCGACGTGATGATCACCGCGGCTCGTGTCGCGACCCTGGGGTCCGAGGTCGTCGACGTGTTCTATCTCGTCGACCGTGCGGGCCTCCCGCTTGCGCAGAGTCGCTCCGACGCACTTGTCGTGACGGTGCTCGGGGCTCTCGCGCGCGACTGAGGGATCGCCGCACTCCGGTCACGGTTACCCTGGGACCTCGGCCCCCGGGTCGATGCACTGTTGCGCCCGGCTCCCTTCACCAGGTGCCACCCCTCGACCGACGGGACGACGTTGTTCACCTCGCTGTCTGATCGACTCGCCGCCACGTTCAAGAACCTGCGTGGCAAGGGACGCCTGTCCGAGGCCGATGTCGACGCCACCGTGCGCGATATCCGCACGGCTCTGCTCGAGGCCGATGTTGCTCTCGCCGTCGTGCGCGATTTCACCGCGCGGGTCCGCGAGCGGGCCCTGGGCGCCGAGGTCTCGAAGGCGCTGAATCCGGCCCAGCAGATCGTCAAGATTGTCCACGAGGAACTCGTCGGGATCCTCGGCGGTCAGACCCGCCGGCTGCGACTGGCCAAGAACCCTCCCACCGTGATCCTGCTCGCAGGTCTGCAGGGCGCGGGCAAGACCACCCTCGCTGGCAAGTTGGCCCTGCACCTGCGCGAGGCAGGTCATCAGCCGTTGCTGGTGGCGGCCGACCTGCAGCGCCCGAACGCCGTCGACCAGCTCTCAGTCGTGGCCGAGCGGGCCGGTGTCGCGGTACATGCCCCGGAGCCGGGCAATGGGGTCGGCGACCCCGTGGCGGTGGCTCGCTCCGGTGTCGAGTTCGCGCGAGCGAAGCTCTATGACGTCGTCATCGTTGACACCGCTGGACGTCTGGCGATCGACACCGAGCTGATGGATCAGTTGCGTTCGGTGCGCGACGCCGTCACACCCGATGAGGTCCTGCTCGTCGTCGACGCGATGATCGGCCAGGACGCGGTTGCGACGGCCGCGGCATTCGACGAGGCGGTCGGTATCGACGGCATCGTGCTCGCCAAGCTCGACGGTGATGCACGCGGTGGTGCCGCGCTCTCGGTCGTGACGGTCACCGGCAAACCGGTGCTCTTCGCGTCGGTGGGGGAGAAGCTCACCGACCTCGAAACCTTCCACCCCGACCGGATGGCCTCGCGCATCCTGGACATGGGCGATGTCCTGACGCTCATCGAGACGGCCGAGAAGGCGTTCGATTCCGAGCAGGCCGCGCGCATGGCAGGCAAGATCGCCAAGGGTGATGACTTCACCCTCGAGGACTTCCTCGAGCAGATGATGAGCCTGAAGAAGATGGGGTCGCTCACCAAGCTCCTGGGCATGCTCCCGGGCATGGGGGAGATCAAGGGCCAACTTGAGTCATTCGACGACAGTGAGCTTGACCGGGTGGCGGCGATCATCCGGTCGATGACTCCGGCCGAACGTGCCGACCACGGCCTGCTCAACGGATCGCGACGCTCCCGGATCGCCCGAGGTGCTGGGGTCGAGGTGTCAGCGGTCAATCAACTCGTCGAGCGTTTCATCGAGGCGCAGAAGATGATGCGCCAGATGCGGGCCGGCGGAGGGATGCCCGGAATGCCGGGCATGCCGGGCATGGGCGGTGGCAAGCGCACCAAGGCCAAGCAGAAGGCACAGGTCAAGAGCGGTAAGGGAGCCAAGCGCAGTGGCAACCCGGCCAAGCGGGCGAGCGGCCCAGGTGAGGTCGAACCAGGTGCGGCGGGGGGCCTGGGCGGGGGCCTGCTCGGTGGTCTGGATCCGGCCGCACTCCAGGCAACCTTGAGTGAACTTCCACCAGAGTTCAAGGGTCTGCTCGAGGGTCGCTGAGCCCCGATTACCGCGCACGGCCTGTTCTCTGGCACCATGAGCGAGTTGATCCCGTAGCACCAGCGGCCCTCTAACCGGCTGGCGGCATGCGGAGTCCATCGGGCCCGAGCCGTACCGCACCCCACGCGGGTCGGTCGGACCCACACCCCACTTACAGGAGATAACGGCCCCGTGGCTGTCAAGATCAAGCTCAAGCGCATGGGCAAGATGCGCAATGCCCAGTACCGGATCGTCATCGCCGACGCGCGCACCAAGCGCGATGGCCGGGCGATCGAGGAGATCGGTGTCTACCAGCCCAAGGAGGAGCCGAGCCTGATCCGCATCGACTCCGAGCGGGCTTTGTACTGGCTCGGAGTCGGTGCACTGCCGACCGAGGCCGTCACCGTGCTCCTAAAGATCACCGGCGACTGGCAGAAGTTCAAGGGTTTGCCCGGCACCGAGGGAACCCTGCGCGTCGCCGAGCCCAAGCCCGACCGCAAGGCGATCTTCGCCGCGGCCGCGCTCGAAGCCGCCAGCGAGCCGGTCAAGGATGCCACGACTCCGAAGAAGAAGGCTGCCGCCAAGGTCGACGAGGCCCCGGCCGTCGTCGCTGAGGTTGTCGCTGAGGTTGTTGCCGAAGCCCCGGCTGAGGTCGTCGTTGAGCCGGTCGCTGAGGTCGTAGCCGAGGAGGCCCCGGCCGTCGAGGCCGAGGTCGCCGAGAGCACCGAGGCCTGACATGCTCGAGGACGCACTCGAGCACCTGGTCAAGGGCATCGTCGATAACCCCGACGATGTCGAGGTCACCGAGCGCGACAACCGTCGTGGTCCGGGCCGCACCCTCGAGGTGCGCGTCCACCCCGACGACATGGGACGTGTGATCGGCAAGTCCGGTCGCACGGCCACGGCCCTTCGCACGGTCCTCTCGGCGCTCGCGCCGGGCAAGGGCGTGCGCGTGGACTTCCTCGACCTCGGAGAGCGCTGACCATTGCAGCTCGTCGTCGGACGTATCGGCCGCCCCCACGGGATCCGTGGAGAGGTCACCGTCGAGGTACGCACCGACACCCCTGATATCCGCTTCGCGGCGGGCGCGGTCCTCGTGGCCGAGCCTGCCCGACTCGGGCCCATCACCGTCGCAGCCGCCCGCTGGCACAGCGGGCGGCTGCTGCTGTTGGTGGAGGGGGTCAGCGATCGCACGGGGGCTGAGACCTTGCGCGGGGTGGTGCTCTCGGCGGAGGTCGACGACACCGAGGCACCGGAAGACCCGGAGGAGTTCTACGACCACCAACTCCGAGGTCTTGCCGTACTGACCATGTCGGGGGAGTCCCTCGGCGTGCTCGAGGATGTGCTCCATCTCCCGGCCCAAGACCTGCTCTCGATCCGCCGCCTCGACGGACGCGAACTCTTGGTGCCCTTCGTCCTCGAGTTCGTCCCCGAGGTCGACGTCGCTGGCGGACGTGTCCTGATTGATCCGCCCGCGGGCCTACTCGAGCTCGACGACCTCCCTGAGGCCGACGTGGTACCCATCGATCCCGAGGGCTGATCGACGTGCGCATCGACGTCGTCACGATCTTTCCGGACTATCTCGCGCCCCTGCGGCTGTCCCTGGTGGGCAAGGCGGTGGAGTCCGGCATTCTTGATCTTCGGGTACGCGACCTTCGCGACCACGCGCATGACCGACACCGCACGGTCGACGACACTCCCTACGGCGGTGGGCCCGGCATGGTGATGAAGCCGGAGCCATGGGGCGAGGCTCTCGACCAGATCCTGGAATCGGACCCAGGCACCGTGCCGCGCCTGGTGATTCCGACCCCCGGTGGCCGACGGTTCACCCAGGACGTCGCCCAGGAGTTCGCCGCTGACACATGGCTGATATTCGCCTGTGGCCGTTACGAAGGGATCGACTCTCGCGTGGCGGCGCACTATGCCGCGGGCACCCGTGTCGACGAGGTGAGCGTCGGCGACTACGTCCTGGCAGGGGGTGAGGCCGCGGTGCTCGTGATGGTCGAGGCCACCGCCCGTCTGCTGCCGGGAGTGCTCGGCAATCCCGATAGTGCACTCGATGACTCCTTCGCCGCCGGTGAGATGGCCGCACTTCTGGAGGGTCCGATGTTCACCAAGCCGCCCCTCTGGCGTGACCTGGCAGTGCCGCAGGTGCTGCTCTCGGGCGACCACGGGCGTATCGCGACCTGGCGGCGCGATCAGGCGCGAGCCCGTACCGAGGTCTGGCGCCCCGATCTTCTCGGCTGATCTTCAGGGCTGCCGCTCACCGATTGGGAGCACCCGGGTCGTCTGTGTCAGACTGACGGTGTTCGCGTCGGCGCCCTGCCACAGGGGGGTCGCGGCGGGGCCGCCTCCAGCGGCGAACACCAGCATCCAACCTATGTTCCGCGTGTGACCTGTGGCGCGTGCGAGGAGATCACATGAACACGCTTGACCTCGTCGATGCAGGATCGCTCAAGGGCGACATCCCCAACTTCCGGCCCGGCGACACCGTCAAGGTGCACGTCAAGGTCGTCGAAGGTGCCCGCTCACGTATCCAGGTCTTCCAGGGCATCGTGATCCGACGCCAGGGCGGCGGCATCCGTGAGACCTTCACGGTCCGTAAGGTCAGCTTCGGCGTCGGGGTCGAGCGCACCTTCCCCGTCCACACCCCGATCGTCGACAAGATTGAGCTCGTGACCCGCGGCGACGTCCGCCGCGCCAAGCTCTACTACCTGCGCGATCTGCGGGGCAAGAAGGCCAAGATCAAGGAGAAGCGCGACGCGCTCCCCAAGTCCTAACCGGACACAATGCGTTGTCGACGCCCGGTCCCGTCAGGGGCCGGGCGTTCGCATGTTGGGCGTGCCTGAGCCATTAGGCTGCCACCATCATGGTGGAACTGATGGATGTTGATCCGCTGCGCCCGGAGCCCCCGCGGCCACGGCGGAGTTCCCGCACGGGAGCACATGAGCGGCCCAAGCTCAACCAGCATCGCTCGTTCTGGCTCGAGTTGCCGATCCTGGTCGTGATCGCCTTCGGGTTCGCCTTCGTGGTCAAGTCCTTCCTCGTCCAACCGTTTTACATCCCGAGCGGCTCAATGGAGAACACGCTCGCGGTTGGCGACAAAGTGACGGTCAACAAGATCGTCTTCAAGACTCGCGAGATCCATCGCGGCGACATCGTGGTGTTCAACGGCGTCGACTCCTTCACTCCGGAAGTCACCTTCACCGCTCCCACGGACCTGCTCGGGAAGGGTCTCGGGTGGTTCGGACGCACCTTCGGGTTCGCGCCGCCCGATGAGCGCGACTTCGTCAAGCGGGTTATCGGGGTCGGGGGCGATCATGTGGTCTGTTGTGATGTGTCCGGTCGAGTCAGCGTCAACGGCGTGGCACTCGATGAGGTCCCCTACCTCTACCCGGGCAATGCTCCGAGCGAGCAGCCCTTCGACATCCTTGTCCCGCCCGACAAGCTCTGGGTGATGGGCGATCACCGGGCGGCCAGCAGTGATTCACGTGCCCACCTCGGCGACCCGGGCGGAGGGTTCGTCCCAGTCGATCGGGTGATCGGGCGCGCGTTCGCGGTGATCCTGCCGCTCTCGCATGCGCGGATACTGGCGATCCCGCCCACCTTCGACCAGCCTGGTCTGACCACGAGCGCCGCAGGGTGACGGACTCCACTCCGCACTCGCGCCATGCCGCGCGGCGCGGCGCGGGCAAGGAGGCGTCAATCGTCCGCGAGGTGGCGGTCATCGTCGTGGTGGCGCTGGTGCTTTCAGTTCTCGTGCGCTCCTTCGTCGCCCAGGCCTTCTTCATTCCGAGCGCCTCGATGGAGGGCACCCTTCAGGTCCAGGACCGGATCCTGGTCTCCAAGCTCTCGACCGAGCTCTCCGGCGTGCACCGCGGCGAGATCGTCGTGTTCGTCGATCCTGGTGGCTGGCTCCCCGAAGCGGTCCCGCCGACTGGTGCCTCGGGCGTCATCCGCCGCGTCCTGATGTGGGTCGGGCTCCTTCCTGCCGATACGGGCGAGGACCTCGTCAAGCGGGTGATCGCGGTCGCCGGCGACCACATCGTGTGCTGTGATGCGCGCAATCGCATCGTCCTGAACGGGATCCCCCTCGTCGAGTCCTACCTCAAGCCGGGAGATGGCACCGAGCAGGTGCGCTTCGACGTGACCGTGCCCCCGGGCCGGGTCTTCGTCATGGGGGATAACCGCGGCGACTCCGAAGACTCCCGGTTCCACCTCGATGTCGCCGCGGGCTCGGTCCCCGTGGCGAATGTTGTCGGTCGCGTGGTGGGCGTCATGTGGCCGGCGTCCAACTGGTCGGGTGCGCCGATCCCGGCAATCTTCGAGAATCCGGCGCTCGACGTGGCGCCGGCAGCGCGTCCGGCGGTCGACACCGGGGGTGACACGGCGGCGCCCTCGGGAGAGGCGGTGCCGTGAGTGCCCGGCCTGAACCCACCTTGCTGCACGAGCGCGAACTCATGCGCACGCGAGGGATTCGGTGGCTCGCCGCTGTCGACGAGGTGGGGCGCGGAGCCCTCGGGGGGCCAGTGTCGGTCGGGGTCGTGTTGATCAGTCCGGACACCGAATCCGCGCCGGGGGGAGTGCGTGACTCCAAACTGCTCAGTGCCGCCGCGCGCGAGCGACTCGTGCCCGCGCTGCTCGCGTGGGCGCCGGGGTGGGCGGTAGGCCATGCCAGCGCAGCGGAGATCGATCTCGTGGGGATCATCGGGGCGCTGCGGCTCGCCGGTGAGCGTGCCGTCGCCTCACTGCCGCATATGCCCGATCACGTGCTCCTCGATGGCAGCCACGACTGGCTTACGCGTCCGGCACCGTCGTTGTTCGACGGCGCCCACGAATCGGGCGATCCCCGGGCCCTGCCCACCTACACCTTGACCGTGCCCGTGAATGTCCCGGTGAGCGTCCTGGTGAAAGCGGATATGTCGTGTTCGTCTGTCGCGGCGGCGAGTGTCCTGGCCAAGACCACGCGCGACGCCATCATGGTCGAGTTGGCCGGCGTCCATCCCGCCTTTGGCTGGGAGCAGAACAAGGGCTATGCCAGCCCAGATCATCTCGATGCGCTGCGCCGCCTTGGCCCGTGCGAGCAGCATCGCCGCAGTTGGGCCATCCCCGCCGGGCCGCAGGGTGCCGAACTGCGAGAGGATGAGCCTCGGGCAGTGATCGTCGGACCCGGTGGTAGCGGGCTTGGTTCCGCAGGCGCGTCGGAGGGGAGCTAGCCATGTCGGCCGAGGATCTCGAGCGATATGAGACCGAGATCGAACTCGGGCTCTACCGCGAGTATCGCGATGTCGTCGGACTCTTCACCTATGTAGTGGAGACCGAGCGGCGCTTCTATCTGACAAACGACGTCGACGTCCAGGTACGAGGCGCCGAGGGGAGCGATGTCTTCTTCGAAGTGCGGATGAGTGATGCCTGGGTGTGGGACATGTATCGCCAGGCCCGGTTCGTCAAGAATGTTCGCGTTCTGACCTTCAAGGACGTCAACGTCGAGGAGCTCGCGACGCCAGATCTCCAGATGCCGTCCGACGGCTCGCGCTGACCAGCAAGGCCTTGTCCCCACCCTGCGCGAGTGCCGCGAGCCATCCCCAGGCTGTGCTGCTCTCCCGGCGCTCTCACCGCGACCCTTGACAGGGTCGCCCCGAGCGGGTGCACCGGCGCCCGGGGTGGGAGTCGATCGTGCGCAAGGCAGCACCTGCGGTCAGGGCCAAGGACGCCCTCGGTCGCTATGGCGAGGATCTCGCGGCACGCCACCTGGTGGCCGAGGGATTCGCGGTCCTCGCACGGAACTGGCGCTGTGAGATCGGCGAGATCGACATCGTGGCCCGCGACGCCGATGTGCTGGTCGTCTGTGAGGTCAAAACGAGAAGTAGCCTGCGCCATGGGTCGCCATTCGAGGCCGTCACCGAGCGCAAGCTCCATCGCCTCGAGCGTCTTGGAATGCGTTGGGCCCATGAGCATCGGCTCAGGCCTGGCGCTCTGCGTATCGACGTCATCTCGGTGCTGCGTCCCCGGTCTGGTCCCTCGGTGCTGGAGCACATTCGGGGGCTGTCGTGAGTGGCGTGGCGCGCACCCGGGGGGTGGTACTGCTCGGGGTTGATGGGCACGTCATCGGCGTTGAGGCCCATATCTCCATCGGCGTCTCAGGGTTCTCTGTGGTGGGCATGGCCGACAAGCTCGTGGGTGAGGCTCGCGATCGCTGCCGGTCCGCGGTCATCAACACCGGCCTGGACTGGCCCGGGCCCAGGAACACCGTCGGACTCTCGCCCGCCGAACTGCCCAAACGCGGACCCACACTCGATCTTGCAATCGCACTTGCCCTGCTCTCGGCAAGTGGTCAGGTCCCCGGTGACGCCGCGGCAGAACTCGTCGTCGTGGGCGAACTCGGTCTCGATGGTCGGGTGCGCCCGGTCCGCGGCGCCCTCGTGGCGGCGCTGGCAGCGCGCGATGCGGGCGCCCGCAGGCTCGTCGTGCCCTCGGCCAATGTCGACGAGGCCGCGCTCGTGCCAGGTCTTGAGGTCCATGGCGTCCGCACGCTGGCTGGCCTCGTGGCGTTGGTGCGGGGTGATGCTGTCCCCGACATCGAACTCGACGGGGCACACGACGACCTTCCACCACCGCCACCCGCACACGATGTTCCCGATCTCGTGGACGTACGCGGACAACACGCCGCTCGTTCCGCGCTCGAGCTCGCGGCCGCCGGAGGCCATCACTTGGCGATGTCTGGAAGTCCTGGCGTGGGAAAGACGATGTTGGCCGAGCGGCTCCCAGGCCTATTGCCACCACTCGACGAGCAGGCGGCCCTTGAGGTCACCGCGATCCACTCCGTCGCGGGCCGACTCGCCACAGGTGGTCGTCTGATCACCGTGCCCCCATTCGAGGCTCCGCATCACACCGCCACCCACGCCGCGATGGTCGGAGGCGGATCAGGAGTGCCGCGTATTGGCTTGGTGTCATTGGCCCATCGAGGTGTGCTCTTCCTCGACGAGGCACCGGAGTTTGACGCGAGTGCACTCGAAGCCCTGCGGCAACCACTCGAATCCGGAGTGATGCTCGTGGCGAGATCTGCCTTCTCCGTGCGGTTCCCGGCGCGGTTTCACCTGATCTTGGCCATGAACCCGTGCCCGTGCGGCCGCGGCGACTCCGGGCTGTCATCGTCGTCGTCGCCGGCCTGTGTCTGCACACCCCAACAGCGCCGTCGTTACCTCGCGCGGATCAGCGGTCCGTTGCTCGACCGCATCGATCTTCGGGTATCACTGGTGCGGCCCACACTTGCCGACCTCGAGTTCGGCTCATCCGATGCCGAACCGACTTCGGCCGTCGCCGATCGTGTTCGCGCGGCGCGCGAGCGTGCTGCGCGCCGCTACCGCGACACACCGTGGCGGGTCAACGCCGAGGTGCCAGGGCCGGTCGTACGCCGTCAGTTCGGTCTCGATGCCGACGCTGCGGTCCCGCTCGACACCGCCCTTTCCCGTGGATTCATCTCCGCCCGCGGCGCTGACCGTGTCGTGCGCGTGGCCTGGACGCTCGCCGACCTGGCCGGGCGCTCACAGCCCTCGCGTTCAGATATCGGAGCGGCGCTCCATCATCGCGACGGCGGAACCTCGTGGGCAGCATGAGCGACAGCAGCATCGACCGCCGAGCGCGCGCCTTGTTGTCGCGGGTGGCAGAGCCCGGAGATCGTCGCATCGGCCGGATGATTGCCGAGCGTGGAGCCGCGGCCACCGTTGAGGTGATCGAGGGTCGGGCAGGGGATCTTGACCACGTCGACCGTTATCGCATCCGACTCCTAGGGGCCGACCCCGACGCCGATCTTGCCCGGGTTACGGAAGTCGGGGGTCGACTCCTTGTGCCCGACGACCTCGAATGGCCGCGCCAACTTGATGACCTCGGCGACAGCGCTCCGTGGGCCCTCTGGGTCCGGGGCACGGTCGATCTCAGGCTCTCGCTCCTACGCTCAGTGGCGCTCGTCGGCGCACGTGCGGCTACCGGTTACGGAACCCATGTGGCATCGACCTTCGCCTCCGATCTCGCATTGGCTGGCTGGACTGTCGTATCCGGAGGGGCCTTCGGAATCGATGCCGCGGCACATGCCGGATCGCTGGCGGCGCGGGGCATCACCATCGCCGTCCTCGCGTGCGGGGTCGACGTGGCTTATCCGCCGCGTCATGCTGGGCTCTTCGAGCGCATCGCGGCCGACGGACTGCTGGTCTCGGAGGTGCCACCGGGGGCGGTCCCGCACCGCACCCGCTTTCTCGTCAGGAACCGAGTGATCGCCGCGCTCACCCGTGGCACGGTGGTGGTAGAGGCCGCGTTGCGGTCGGGCTCGCTCTCCACAGCCCACGACGCCGAACGCCTGGGTCGATCGGTCCTGGTCGTGCCAGGTCCGGTCACCTCGGCCATGTCGGCCGGCGTTCATCGTGAGTTGCGCCATGGGGCACTGGCCGTGACTTCGGCCCAGGAGATCATCGAGGCCGTCGGCGCGCTGGGTGCTGACCTCGCTGCCGAGATGTCCGGGCCCTCGGAGCCACGCGACCTCCTCGACCTGCTCACGCGCCGGGTTCTCGACGGCGTGCCTGCCAGGGGCGCTGACACGGTTGAGGGAATCGCCCGCGCTGCGGGTGTGACGCCCCCGGAGGCCGTCGCTGCACTGGGCCTCCTCGACCTGGCCGGCCTCGTTCGGTCATCGGCCCAGGGGTGGGCTCTCGCCGTTCGAACCGGCGCGCCGGGTTGACTCCCGGTAGTCCGGCACGGACGGTAGGCAGGTGTCCGTCAGAGCCCCCGAGGCGCCCCCCAGTTCCGAGCACACGCTTGGCCCCGGGTTCCTTGCAGTGCTTGAGGATTTCGCCACTCACTTGGGCGTCGAACTCGGGCGCAGCCCGCACACGGTCCGTGCGTATGTGGGGGATATCTCCCGACTGCTGACCTACGCCTGCTCTCAGGGGGCCGATTCAGTGCGCCACCTCGACCTCACCGATCTGCGCAGTTGGCTCTCACATGAGTCCGAGGATGGTCACGCGCGTGCGACGCTGGCGCGTCGGGCAGCCTCGGCGCGAGTGTTCACCGCCTGGGCGCATCGACGAGGGCTACTTGAGACCGATCCCGGTGACCGCCTCGCCACCCCGAGCACTCATCGAACTCTCCCGGGTGTCCTCAAACAGGCAGAGGCGGCGGCTCTGATGGATATCGCGCTGATCGCCTCCGACGATGGTGATCCCCTCCACGTCCGAGACCGACTGGTCCTGGAGATGCTCTATGCGACTGGTATGCGCGTGGGTGAGCTCGTCGGGCTCGATGTCGATGATGTCGACACCGCGCGGCGCACGGTGCGCGTCCTGGGCAAGGGATCGAAGGAGCGGACGGTTCCGTATGGCCCACCCGCGCAGCGGGCTCTCGACAGCTGGCTCTCGGGGGGACGTCCGGGATTGCTGATCCCGGAGTCGGGTGCCGCCCTTATCCTGGGAGCCCGAGGCAGACGTATCGATGTTCGCACGGTTCGGGCCGTGGTCCATCGGATGATGGGCCACGTTGCCGGAGCACCTGACCTTGGCCCCCATGGCCTGCGACACTCGGCGGCGACACACCTGCTGGAGGGCGGTGCGGACCTACGATCGGTCCAGGAGATTCTCGGGCACGCTACGCTCGCTACGACTCAGATCTACACCCATGTCAGCGTCGAACGGTTGAGGGCAACGTATGAGCAGGCGCACCCGCGGGCCTGAGGGCTCGCTCGATGGCGCCCCCGAGCCGGAGGACGTTGTCGATGACGATTCCCTCGATGACGATTCCCTCGATGACGATTCCCTCGATGGCGATTCCCTCGATGGCGATTCCCTCGATGGCGAGGGCGGTGTGGACGTCGAAGACCCCGACAACTCCGGCGCCGAGTTGAACGACGACCTTGGTGTATCCCTCGAGGACCTTGAGCCCGACGACGCCTTCGCTGCCGCACTCGATTCCATTGACCTCACCCCCACCGATGAGGAGAAGGCTGTCGCGGCATCCGACAGTGCTGCCGCTCTCCGAGGTCTGTGGGAGGAGTTCAAGGCCACGGCCGATCCGTCGCTGCGCGAGCGGCTGATCCTGCATTACTCACCGCTGGTGAAGTATGTGGCCGGCCGGGTCGGTGTGGGGCTGCCGCCCAATATCGAGCAGGCCGACCTGGTGTCCTATGGGATCTTCGGCCTTATCGACGCCATCGAGAAGTTCGACCTCGAGCGGGCGATCAAGTTCGAGACCTATGCAATCAGCCGCATCCGCGGCGCCATCATCGACGAGCTGCGTTCGATCGACTGGATTCCTCGCTCGGTGCGCTCCAAGGCCCGTGAGGTCGAGCGCGCGTATCAGTCACTGGAGGTCAAACTCCAGCGCTCACCGACCGAGGCCGAGGTTGCCGCCGAGATGGGTGTCAAGCTCGAGGAACTCCACACGATCTTCAGCCAGGTGTCGTTCGTCAACGTGGTCGCCCTCGACGAGTTGCTGCATGCCAGTGGCGAGCGTGGCGACAAGATGACCCTGGGGGACACCCTCGAGGATCCCAAGGCGCCCGACCCCCTCAACCTTTTCGAGGGCGAGGAGACCAAGTACATCCTCGCCAAGGCGATCAACACCCTGCCTGAGCGCGAGAAGATCGTGGTGACCCTCTACTACTACGAGGGACTCACCCTCGCCGAGATCGGGCAGGTTCTCGGTGTGACTGAATCACGTATCTGTCAGATGCACACCAAGGCTGTTCTCCAGTTGCGCGGCAAGCTCTCCGAGTCAAGCGACGACGACTGATCTCCGGCACCGGGCATAGGTGGTGCACCTTCCGCGTGTCGATCAGCCGGTGGCGGGAAGCAGGACCGGGTCGCCCCGTCGCAGAACAGACATGGGGTTGAGGTACTCCTGGCCGCGGCGAAGCCCCCAGTGCAGACACCGGGGGCCGCGGCCGCAATGGCCCGTGCCCGGTGCGATTGATCCGATCACCTCACCGGTGATGACGACCTGGCCCACCGCGACTGCGGGATTGAGTGGCTCATAGGTGGTGCGGCGGCCGTCGGGGTGGAGCACCACGACCACCCCTCGACCGGCTATCTGAGACGCCCAGGTGATGACCCCGGACCCGGCAGCCCGGACGGTTGTGCCCGTCACCGCGGCGAGGTCGACCCCTCGATGTCCGGGGAGCCAGGTGGCGGCGGGAGGGTCGAAGCCTCGAGTGATCAGTACATAGCCTTCAATCGGGACGACCCATGTGTTGGTGACGCTCGGGGACTTCGTCGCTCTGTTCGGGGGGCCCATCGCGGGATGGGCCGGGGATGGGGGTGGACTCGGCCAGGGTTGGGGTCGGTGAGTGGGCGTGATCTCGGCCTTGCGGGGGGCTGACTGGCCGGGATCGGAATCGATCAGGGAGACCACCCCCAGCGGTGTGGCGAGAGCGAGGAGGAGGCTCGCGGCGACGGACATGATCGGGAGGGGCACCTGCCCAGGGTGCTCACCGTGACCCCGCCTGACCTCGACGCGCACGTCAACTGAGGACGACACCCCCGGATAGCCACCTGTGGGCGGCGGTTCAGCCCCCGAATACATCGGGAGCGGCCACCGCCTCACTCGGGTGCGGCAGGGCGGCGTGGTCAGGATTTCAGGCCTCGGCTCCGAGCCCGTACACTGACCATGCGGTCCTTCTCACGAGGGCCGACATCGCACGCCCGCATCCGGCCAAGGCCGGCGGCGCACCCTCGGTCCGGTTCGCCGGTCGGGTGCGTGAGGCGGGAGTCAGGCACCCCGCCGCCCGGTGGGGTACACAACCGAGTGGCGCTGCCGCGTCGCGGGGCTTTGTCCCGTGTCGCCTCGGCGCCGGATCAAGGAGCGATAGGCCATGGCCGTCGTCACAATGAAGCAGCTGCTCGAGAGCGGCGTCCACTTCGGGCACCAGACCCGACGTTGGAACCCCAAGATGAAGCGTTTCATCTTCAATGAGCGCAACGGCATCTACATCATCGACCTCCAGCAGTCGCTGACCTACATCGACCGTGCGTACGAGTTCATCCGCGAGACCGTCTCCCATGGCGGTTCGGTCATGTTCATCGGCACCAAGCGCCAGGCGCAGGAGCCGGTTGCCGAGCAGGCCACGCGCGTCGGTATGCCCTATGTCAACCAGCGTTGGCTCGGTGGAATGCTCACCAACTTCACCACCGTCTTCAAGCGCCTCCAGCGCCTCAAGGAGCTCGAGCTCCTCGACTACGACGACGTCGCCGGCTCCGGCATGACCAAGAAGGAGCTGCTCGTCCTCAAGCGCGAGAAGGACAAGCTCGACAAGACCCTCGGTGGTATCCGCGACATGACCAAGATCCCGAGTGCGGTGTGGATCGTCGACACCAACAAGGAGCACATCGCGGTCGCCGAGGCCCGTAAGCTCGGCATCCCCGTCGTCGCGATCCTCGACAGCAACTGCGACCCCGATGTGGTCGACTTCCCGATCCCCGGCAACGACGATGCGATCCGCGCGGTGTCTCTCCTGACTCGTGTCATCGCAGATGCGGTTGCCGAGGGCCTCATGGCCCGTGCGGGCCGTGGTCGCGCCGATGCGGCCGCCGAGGGCGAGCTCGCCACCGACGAGCCTCTCGCCGCATGGGAGGCCGAACTTCTGGCACCTGTCGAGGTCGTCGTCGAAGCACCCGCCGACATCGTCGTCGAGGCACCTGCCGACATCGTCGTCGAGGCACCTGCCGCTGACGCCACCGAGGCCCCGGCCGACCAGGCCTGAGCCACTTCGCACGATCTGGCCTGCGGCCTGGTCCGGCCCTCGGGCCGCTCCGGGCCGCAGGCGCGAGAACCCGAGTTCACTTCCGATGAAAGAGAGTCACGCCATGGCCGACGTCACCGCAGCCGACGTGAAGAAGCTCCGCGACCTCACGGGCGCAGGGATGATGGAGTGCAAGAAGGCACTCGTCGAGAACGATGGCGACATCGCCAAGGCCCAGGAGGCGCTGCGTATCAGCGGCGCCGCCAAGGCCGCCGCGCGTGGCGCCGAGCGTGAGGCCAGCAACGGCCTCGTTGCCGCCCAGGACGGGGCACTCGTCGAACTGCGCGCCGAGACCGACTTCGTGGCCAAGAACGCAGACTTCCAGGCCCTCGCGGCCAGGATCGTCGCCAAGGCCGCCGAGGCGCGCCCCGCCGACGCCGCAGCCCTCGCAGCAACCCCGCTCGAGGATGGTCTGACGGTGGCTCAGGCCATCGAGGCCATGTCCGCGGTTATCGGTGAGAAGCTCGAACTCGGCCGCGTGGCCGTGTTCGAGGGCCCCGTCGCTGTCTACCTCCACAAGCGCGCTGCAGACCTGCCGGCACAGGTGGGCGTCATGGTCGCTTACGAGGGCTCCGAGGACGCCGCTCGCGCAGCAGCGATGCAGGTCGCCGCGATGCGTGCGTCCTACCTCACGCGCGAGGAGGTGCCGGCCGACGTCGTCGAGACCGAGCGCCGCGTCGCCGCTGCCAAGGCCAAGGAGGAGGGCAAGCCCGAGGCTGCCCTCGAGCGCATTGTCGAAGGCCGGGTCAACGGCTTCTTCAAGGACAACGTGCTGCTCGAGCAGGACTCGGTCCAGGAGTCCAAGAAGTCGGTCAAGGCCGTCCTCGACCAGGCGGGCACCACCGTCACCCGCTTCGCCCGTTTCGAGATCGGTTCCTGACGCCTCCGCGCGGGTGCGTCGCCTGACACACTCGCGGGTAGAGACACCCCCGAAAACCCAGGAGGTCGCCGTCGTGGATGACATCGCCAGTGCCGGTGCTGCCAACGCGGGATCGTCCTCCGGGGCGATCGCCGTCCAGCCGACGTTGGAAGGCACGATCGAGACGTGGCCGGGAGTTCCCGAGGGCGGCTATCGCCGCGTCCTGCTCAAGCTCTCGGGCGAGGCGTTCGCGGGTACAGGTTCGCTCGGGGTCGACCCCGATGTCGTCCAGGCGATCGCGCGCCAGATCGCGGCCGTCATCCGTGGCGGTGTCGAGGTCGCGGTGGTGATCGGCGGCGGGAACTACTTCCGAGGTGCCCAGCTCTCCGAGCGGGGCATGGACCGCTCGCGCGCGGACTACATGGGCATGCTCGGAACGGTCATGAACTGCTTGGCGTTACAGGACTTCTGCGAGCGCCAGGGAGTCGAGACCCGGGTTCAGACGGCCATCGCGATGGGCCAGGTTGCTGAGCCCTACGTTCCGCGCCGCGCGATCAGGCACTTGGAGAAGGGCCGCCTGGTGATCTTCGGGGCGGGCCTCGGGGCTCCGTACTTCTCCACCGACACCACAGCTGCGCAGCGCGCGCTCGAGGTGGGTGCCACCGTGGTGCTCATGGCCAAGGGGGTCGACGGGGTCTACGACGCCGATCCGCGCACCACGCCGAGCGCCACGCGATTCGACACGCTCACACACGCCGAGGTGCTCGCCCGCGGCCTCAAGGTCGCCGACGCCACTGCGATCAGCCTGTGCCAGGACAACAGCCTGCCGATCCTGGTGTTCAACCTGCTCGTCGAAGGCAATATCGCCCGAGCCGTGCGGGGTGAGAGGATCGGGACTCTCGTGGCAACCTGAGAGAGCGCCCCGCCCTATCAGCCCCGCTGAACCGAGCCCGACCACCATGTTCGTCACCAGATTTGACCCGAGGAGTTCCCAGGTGATCGACGACACCCTGCTCGAGGCCGAGGCCAAGATGGACAAGGCCGTCGGCGTCGCCAAGGAGGACTTCGCGGGGATCCGCGCAGGCCGCGCGACCGCAGCGATGTTCAGCAAGATCACCGCCGACTACTACGGCACGCCAACCCCGATCACGCAGATGGCGGGGTTCGCGGTGCCCGAGGCCAGGCTCGTGGTGATCACCCCTTACGACAAGGGTTCGATGACCGCGATCGAGCGCGCGATCCGCGACTCCGATCTTGGCGTCAATCCGGGCAATGACGGCGTCGTCATCCGGGTGGCTTTCCCCCAGTTAACCGAGGATCGCCGCAAGGAGTACATCAAGGTCGCACGTGCCAAGGCGGAAGATGCGCGAATCTCGGTCCGCAGTATCCGCCGGCACGCGAAGGACGTCCTCGAGAAGATGATCAAGGACAGTGTCGTCGGCGAGGATGACGTGCGACGTGCCGAAAAGGCCCTCGACGAGACCACCCAGAAGTACGTCGCCGCGATCGACGACCTCCTCAAGCACAAGGAGGTCGAGCTGCTCGAGGTCTGACCACCTCCCAGCTCCTCCGCCTATGGCAGAGCTCTCGCGCGACGACCAGTCGAGCGCCTCCGGGCGCGCCGGTCGCAATCTCGCGTCGGCGATCGTCGTCGGGCTGCTGCTCGGATTCGGTCTGGTACTCCTGCCGATTGTGCTCGCCCCGTGGATCTTCTCCTTCGTTGTCGCGTTTGCCATGGTCGGTGGGGCCCACGAGTTGCACGGCGCCATGGCTTCCCGCGGTATCCGCCTGGTGCGGCTCCCGCTGTACATCGGCGTGTTCGCGATGGTCGAGGTTGCCTACTGGTACGGGCCCCTCCCGTTCCTCGCCGTGTTCGCCGCGACCGTGCTGCTCAGTTGTGGGCTCAGGCTCCGCCGCGGGCCGGACGGCTTCGTGGCCGACGTCGCCGCAACCGTGTTCGCGGCGAGCTACACCGGGTTGCTCGGTGGCTTCGCGGCACTCACATTGGCCTCATCGCAGGGCGGTGGCCGCGTCCTCACCTTCGTCATCCTCACCATCTGCAGCGATGTCGGGGGATATGCCGCAGGGGTACTCGCGGGCCGTCATCCCATCGCGCCGAGCCTCTCGCCGAAGAAGTCGTGGGAAGGTTTCGTTGGTTCCCTTCTGCTGCAGGCGATTGCGGGCGTACTGCTGTTCACCCTGCTGCTGCACGCACCGTGGTGGCAGGGGCTCATCACGGGCCTGGTGCTCACCGTCACGGCCACGGTCGGAGACTTCGTGGAGTCGGCTGTGAAGCGCGATCTCGGGGTGAAGGACATGAGCTCGGTCCTTCCCGGTCACGGTGGCCTCATGGACCGCTTCGACTCACTGCTGCCGAACGCGTTCGCATCCTGGCTGCTGCTACGCGTGTTCCTCGGGCCCTGATCCCCCGTGCGACACTCGTCCATGACATGACTGAGGACCTCGAGACTCCACGCAAGCCCCGGGTGGGCGAGCTCACCTTCGACGAGCCCCGACGGCGCAAGCCCCCGCGGCATCTCGCCGACCTGACCGCAGCCGAGCGGCGCGAGGCGGTCGTGGCACTGGGCCTGCCAGCGTTCCGGGCCGATCAGGTGTCGCGTCACTACTTCACGCGTCTCTCGAATGACCCGAGCGAATGGTCTGACGTGCCTGCCGCGCAGCGCGACCAGATTGCCACCGAGCTCACCCCCGCGCTGATGTCGCCGGTGCGCGAGCTCACCTGTGACGAGGGCATGACCCGCAAGACTGTCTGGCGACTCTTCGACGGCGCACTCGTCGAGAGTGTGCTGATGCGCTACCCCGGTCGCGTGACGATGTGCGTGTCGAGTCAGGCGGGGTGCGGCATGAACTGCCCGTTCTGCGCGACGGGCCAGGCCGGACTCACCCGCAATATGAGCACTGCTGAGATCGTCGAACAGGTTGTGGCCGGGGCGCGCACGATCGCCTCCGGCGTGGTGCCGGGAGGCCCGGCTCGGGTCTCCAATGTCGTCTTCATGGGTATGGGCGAGCCCATGGCCAACTACAAGTCGGTGGTGGGTGCCGTTCGGCGTCTGGTCGAGAAGAGCCCGGGGGGCCTAGGTATGTCGGCCCGCGGGATCACGGTTTCCACCGTTGGCCTTGTCCCGCGGATGCATGAACTGGCAACCGAGGGCCTGCCCGTCACGCTCGCTCTGTCACTCCACGCCCCAGACGATGAACTACGTGACACCCTCGTGCCGGTCAATACCCGGTGGAAGGTCACCGAGGTGCTGGATGCGGCATGGGACTACGCGCGTATCACCGGCCGACGTGTCTCGATCGAGTACGCGCTCATCAAGGATGTCAACGACCAGGCTTGGCGGGCCGAGCTGCTCGCCAAGCGTCTGCGGGGCAAGCTCGTGCACGTCAACCTCATCCCGCTCAACCCCACCCCGGGATCGAAGTGGACCGCATCGCGGCCGGAGGACGAGCGGGAGTTCGTTCGTCGCCTCGAGGCCGGCGGAGTGGCTGTGACGGTGCGCGACACCAGAGGCCGCGAGATCGACGGAGCGTGCGGGCAACTCGCGGCGGCCGAGTAGGGTCACGCGCAGTGTGTGTGGTTCTCGCGCGCCCAGCGGTTCGGAGCATCTCAGAGACCGGAGAAGTTCGTGGCGAAGGACATCAGCGGCCCCTACGCGAGCGCCCATGAGCTCAGCCTGAGCGACCCATCGGCCTTCTGGGGCGAGGCGGCCTCGGCCATCGACTGGTCTGTCGATCCGACCCAGGTGCTCGATTCCTCGGACGCCCCCTTCTATCGCTGGTTCACCGACGGCCGTCTCAACACCTGCTGGAATGCCCTTGACCGGCACGTCGCCGCAGGCCGGGGGGAGACCACAGCCCTGATCTACGACAGCCCGCTGACGGAAACGTCCTTCACCTATACCTACGCCAGGCTCCGTGACGAGGTCGCGACCTTTGCAGGGGCGCTTCGCGGCCTAGGTGTGGGTGTCGGTGATCGCGTGCTGATCTACATGCCCATGGTGCCCGAGGCGGTGATCGCCATGCTCGCGGTGGCGCGCCTGGGCGCGGTGCACTCGGTGGTCTTCGGGGGTTTCGCCTCACATGAGTTGGCAATCCGCATCGACGATGCCACCCCGAAGGTCGTGCTCTCTGCGTCGTGCGGACTCGAACCGGGTCGAGTCGTGGAGTACATGCCACTTCTCGATGCCGCTCTCGAACTCGCCGAGCACCAGCCAGATGCGGTCGTCGTACTCGTACGACCCCAACACGTCGTCGACCTCGGAACGCGCGCACTCGATTGGCGCGAGATCGTCGCTGCTGCCTCGCCTGTCGAGTGTGTGCCCGTGGCGGCCACGGATCCGCTCTACGTGCTCTACACCTCGGGCACCACGGGAAAGCCCAAGGGAATCGTGCGCGACAACGGCGGCCACGCCGTCGCACTGGCGTGGAGCATGCGCAATATCTACGACATCGGCCCGGGTGAGGTGTTCTGGGCGGCCAGCGATATCGGCTGGGTCGTCGGTCACTCCTACATCGTTTACGGTCCCTTGCTGGTCGGCGCCACCACGGTGCTCTACGAGGGAAAGCCGGTGGGAACGCCTGATGCGGGTGCGTTCTGGCGAGTCATCGCCGAACATGGCGTGAAGGCGATGTTCACCGCTCCTACGGCGTTCCGGGTAATCAGGAAGACCGACCCTGACGCGCTGCTGCTCGAAGGTCGTGACCTCTCGAAGTTTGAGACGTTGTTCCTCGCGGGTGAGCGGCTCGACCCGTCGACCCAGGACTGGGCCACCACCACTCTGGGTGTCCCCGTCGTCGACCACTGGTGGCAGACCGAGACGGGCTGGGCGATCACCGCGAATCCGCGCGGGCTCGAGCCCATGGCGACCAAGTCAGGCTCGGCAAGTGTCGCGATGCCGGGGTATGACATCGTGATTCTCGATGACCACGGAAACCCCGTCGGCCGGGGGCGCGAGGGCAACATCTCGCTCCGGCTTCCGTTGCCTCCGGGAACCTTGCCCACCCTGTGGAATGACGACAGTCGGTACGTCGCCTCCTATCTCGCGGACGCCGAGGGCTTCTATGCCACGGGCGACGAAGGCATCATCGACGACGACGGCTATGTGTTCGTCATGGGTCGAACCGACGATGTGATCAACGTGGCGGGGCACCGGCTCTCGACCGGTTCGATGGAGGGGGTCGTGGCAGGGCATCCCGCGGTCGCCGAGTGCGCGGTGATCGGGGTGGCCGATCCGATCAAGGGGCAGATCCCGCGTGCGTTCGTGGTGCTCAAGGCCGGTGTCGACTTAGATCCGGCCGTCCTCGAAAGTGAGATCGTGGCCGATGTGCGTCAGCGGATCGGCCCTGTCGCGGCCCTCAAATCAGTGGTGATCGTGGCGGGCCTGCCAAAGACTCGGTCCGGCAAGATCCTTCGACGGACCATGCGCGGCATCGCCGACGGTCGGGATGAGGCCACTCCGAACACCATTGAGGATGCAAGCGTCCTGGAAGTAATGCGCCCGCTCCTGGCCCCGACTACATCTGGCTGATCACCGCGCTCACGGCCGCCGTGGATTCGCGCGCCGGGCGAGTGTTGTTCATCCGCGGTAGGCGGCTATGCCCGTGAGTGCCTCGCCCACGACGAGGGTGTGCATTTCGTTGGTGCCCTCGTAGGTGAAGACCGACTCGAGATTGTTCATGTGCCGGATCACCGGGTACTCAAGCGTGATTCCGTTGGCACCGAGGATCGAGCGGCACTCGCGAGCGATCGCCAACGCCTCACGGGCGTTGTTGAGTTTGCCGACGCTGATCTGTTCGGGTCGCACCTGGTGGGCATCCTTGAGCCTGCCGATGTGAAGGGCGAGTAGGAACCCCTTGTCGAGCTCGAGGGCCATGTCGGCAAACTTCTTCTGAGTCAATTGGAATCCGGCGATGGGCCGATCGAACTGAACGCGGTCGATGGCGTACGCGATCGCCGTCTCCAGGCAGTCACGGGCCGCACCCAGGGTGCCAAACACGATTCCGAACCGGGCCTCGTTCAGGCATGAGAGCGGGCCGCGAAGGCCCGTGACATTCGGAAGGATCGCATCAGCCGGAAGGCGGAGGTCCTCAAAGGTGAGCTCGGAGGTGACCGATGCCCGAAGTGAGATCTTCTTGGTGATCTCGCGGGCTGTGAAGCCGGGGGTGTCGGTAGGGATGACGAAGCCGCGGATCCCATCGTCGGTGCCAGCCCACACCACCGCCACGTCGGCGACATTCCCGTTCGTGATCCACATCTTGGAGCCGTTGATCACCCAGTCGTCACCGTCGCGGCGGGCGTGGGTGCGCATGCCCGCGGGGTCGGACCCGAAGTCGGCTTCGGTCAGGCCGAAGCAGCCGAGCGCCTCGCCGGAAGCCATGCGGGGGAGCCACTCGTTCTTCTGGGCCTCGGAGCCGAAGGCATGGATGCCATACATCGCCAGCGAACCGGTGACACTCACGAGGGAGCGGAGCCCGGAGTCGCCCGCCTCGAGCTCGAGACAGGCCAGCCCGTAGGCCACCGCGCTGGTGCCGGCGCAACCGTAGCCCTGGAGATGCATACCGAGGACGCCGAGTTCTCCGAGCTCGCGCGCAAGTTCACGTGCAGGGATGGTGCCGGCCTCGAACCAGCCGCCGATATGTGGCGTGACGCGGTCCTCGACCCACGAGCGCACCACGTCGCGGATCGCGCGCTCCTCCTCGCTCAGGAGGGAGTCGAGGTCGAGGAGGGCGAAGGGCGACACGGGGGCGCGGGACACGGCTTACTCCGGGGGCTGTGGTGGCTGAACCACGACGGTATCCAATATTCAGCCCCGACACCCGGCACGCCGGAGATGCCGGGGATGCCGGACGTGAGGAGCGCGACGCGACAGTCATGCAGTCGCCGACGATGGGCGCCGCACGAGCCGGAGCCGACCCTGTGAGATCGCGGCGCCCGCGAGCACGACAGCACCACCGACGGGTTGGTACCAGGCCAGGCGCTCACCGAGCACGAGGGCGCCGGTGACCACCGCGACCACGGGAAGCAGGTAGGTGACCGAGGCCAGGGTGGTCGCTCCGGCCACCGTGATGATCCGGAAGTTGAGGGTGTAGGCCACCCCCGTGGAGATAACTCCGAGCGTCGTCAGCGCGGCGACTGGCCCGAGCGTCACGGCACTGTGGGTGACACCCGTGACGAGCACCCAGGGAATCATGATGATCGCCGAGAACAGGATCTGCGTCGCCACCAAGGGGATGGCCTCGACATTGCCGCTCAGATGCTGACGCGTGTAGGGGAAGGCGATCGCGGGGCCCACTACTGAGGCGAGCACGAGTGCGACCCCGATCCAGCTCACCTCGCCGAAGCCGTTCCAGGCCCCGAGAACGACCAGCACCCCACCGAACCCGATGAACAGCCCAAACGCGCGGGCGCGGGTGAGCACCTCCTCGTCGCGGTAGGCGGCCAGTACCACCACCAGAGTGGCGAGGGGCACGGTCGAGTTCAGGATCGCGGCAAGGCCGGAGGAGATGTAGCTCTGGCTGATCGAGATCAACGTTCCGGGCAGCACCGACATGAGGAGGGCGATGACCGCTATATGCCCCCAGAGCGCCCGAGGGGGGAACCGGTGTCGACCGATGAGCATGAACGACAGCAAGGTGATGGTTCCGATCACCTGGCGCAGGAAAGACGATCCGACACCGGTGAATTCCTCGACGGAGACCTTCACCAGCATGAACGAGGAGCCCCAGATCAGGGCGAGGATGACGTAGTCCGGAAGCCACGCGCGCAGCGGAGGCAGATCGGCCGTCGACGTCGTGCCGGGTGTGGCCATATGGGCACACTACGGATGTAGGTGGTCGGGCACCAACGCCTGGCTATGCGGGTGCAGCACTGGCGGGTGCGCCTTCCTGGATCAGTGATCAGCCGAGCCAGCCCACGACCTCGCGTACGGCGAACACCACGCCCACCGCGCTCAACGCGGCGAGATAGATCAGCACGAGTCGTACATCGCGCAGGTAGCACCGGCTCTGCGTCAGCCCCGCGCGGTGCGCGCGCCAATAGCCCGCGAATCCCAGAAGGGCGAATCCGAGAAGTGCGAAGGGCCCGAGTAGCCACGCGATCAGTGCGATCGTGGCGAAGATGCACAGGCGCAAGGGATCGAAGGACCCCTCAGAGGGCCTCGTGATCTCCTCGGGCTCACCGCAGTCCGGTTGCCCTGGTATGGGGCGACCTGGAGTGCCGGCGGGCGAGGTCATGAGCGAGCCGCCACGGCTTCGACATGCGAGAGCCGCTGGGCGGCCAGCGCTGGCCAGGCCTGCACCGCGCAGAACGGGGCACATTGATCCTGAGTGTCGCTGCGGGTGCCCACATGGACGCAGCACTGGGTCAACCGTTCTTCGATCATCGTGTGCTGATCCATGAATGGCTTCACGGTCACGCGTACCACCCGCTCGCCGAGCATGCGGCGAAGGGCTTCGTCACGGCCCGGAAGCCCGAGGTTCGCCGCCACTTTCAGCAGTGTGCCCAAGCCGAGGTCGCAGGCATCGCACACATCGCGCCACATGGTCGTGACCGATGGGTGGCTCAGGCTGCTCTGTTCGCTGAGCAGGCCGAGCAGCGACTGTCGAACAGCCTTGCGGAGTTCTCGAGGCAGTTCGCGATCGGCGATGCGGTTGGCGACGAGGCCGAGATATTCCTTGAGTCGGTCGACTCCCACCATGCCGACTAGTGAGCGCCACTCGCCTGAGTCGGTGCGCAGCATGTATCCGACGCTGGCGCAGTGCGGGTGCGAGCAGGGGAGTGCGGTGAGATCGCGCCATGTGACGGCTCCGTCGGTCTGCGGGCCGAGCCGGGCCAGTACTCCGGTGTGCGTGAGGCGGTTCATGGGGTCAAGCGGTTGTGCCCGGCCCGACCCGAACACCGGCTGGATCGAGACCCCGCCGACGTAGGGGGTGGCGAGTGCGGTCATGACGACATCGCCGATCTCGTCGTCGTTGACGCCCAGTGTGGCCGTCATCGTCAAGGTCGTGAAGATCGCTGCGGCGGACAGTCGCGACATCGCCTCATGTTTGATCGCGGTGAGATCCCCACCGCGGTGGTGGCGGGAGGATTCCGCCCGGAGTCCGTCGAACTGCAGGTAGACCTCGACCCGGTCACGGTGGCGGTGCAGGAGTGCGATCAGATCGTCGTCGCGTGCGACGAGAAGCCCGTTGGTGTTGATGAGGATGCGCACGATATTGCGTGCCGCGAGCTCATCGAGCAGGCGCGGGAGTTCCGGGTGAAGGGTCGGTTCGCCGCCGCTGAGCATGACGACATCGATCCGTCCGTTCTCCCGTGCAAGTCGCTGGTCGACGTTCGCCAGGATGGATTCCACTGGGACGATCCCCCCGAGGTCGGGGGAGGAGTCCGTGAAACACGTGGGGCAGCGAAGGTTGCACACCTCCACGATGTCCTCGAGCAGGATGCAGGTGTGCTGGGTTTGCATCTCGCCGAGGCCTTGGAGGTAGGCCCCGGGCACTGGGTCGAAGTTCCCGACGGTATCTGGCACATGCCACTTGGTGGGTGCTGTCCACTGCTCGAGGTAGTCGAGGATCTCAGGACTCTCGTCGTACAGGGTGCGGATGAAGCCGTGCGTGGGGCACCCGCGCTCGAGCCACACCTTGCCGTCTCGTTCGGCCAGCCAGCCCGACAGGCGCCGTACCTCGGTCAGTGGCTGTTCCACTTGTGCCGCATGGCATTGCGGGCAGAAGCAGTTGACGTAACGCCGGATCTTGTCCCCTCGCAGGGGCATTCCCTCGCCCCAGGTGAGCGGCACTGTGTCGGCGATCGGCACCCCTGTCATCCGCTGTTCAAACTGGTGATCACTGCGACACAAAGTCCGGCGCCAACGATCAGCGCGAGGCCACAGCCGATAAGCACGCCCATCCAGACGCTGCGAGATCTGGGCGCGGTGCTTCGGTGGGTCGCGATCGAGGAGACGATGATCATCACGGGCACGGCGAGGATGATGAGCACCGGCAGGATGGGCAAGAACGGAAGGTACATCGTTAGCGACGAGGCCAGGAGCGAGGCCAGGAACGTCACTCCAGGTGCTCCGAGCGCCGTCGCGAGCGCAACTCCGACGACCACACCCGGCTGGTATCGCCGGGGCGGCTCGGCCCCTGGGTCAGTGAACTCCGCAGGCCAGGGCGGTTCGATGGTCATGTCGTTCCTCTCGCGGGTTGGGCAAGGACAGTGGCGCTGCGGTAGGAACCGCGCCGAGCGGAGATCACGAGCCGACGCACCAAGAGCGGCGACACCACGACCAGGAACAGCTGCGAACGCGTAAGCCCGAAGACATCGGCTGGGTTGGCGCGAGTGAACTCGACCCCGAACCGGAATACGGCGTAAGCGGCGAGGAAGAGCACGAACAACTCGCCGGGTACCTGGATACGGTCTCGCCAGAGCATCATGGCGGCGAAGGCCAGCAGTAGAAAGCCGATCTCGTAGAGGAATGACGGATGCATCGGCAAACCCGCGACGCAACCGGGGCATTCGGGTAGTGCCGCGGCGGCGTCGACGCGGATTCCCCACGGGAGTGTGGTCGGACGGCCAGGTGCCTCGGCCAGGAAGCAGCCGATCCTTCCGACCGCGAGGCCGAGTGCCACTGCGGGGGCGAACAGGTCGCCCGTCTTCCCTGAGTACCCGCCCAGGCGCTTGCCGATCAGCCCACCGACGTAGGCGCCCGTGAGACCGCCCAGGATGCTGCGCCCGCCCTCGGACCAGGCCCACGCGATTGCGCCGACACCGTCTTGGGTCGCGGCATCGATGACTCCCGCGAGCCTGCCTCCGATCGCGCCACCCACGATGACCCCGGCGATGACGGGGATGAGCCGTTCGTCCCACATCCGCCGCCGACGGGCCTCGTAGAGGAAGACCACAAACCCCACGACGAAGGCGAGGGCGACGAAGAAGTCATGGCTGGCAACGCGAACTCCCACGAGCGTGAACAGAGTCGGATACATGGCTGCCCATCTCCTACTCGATCACCCACGGCGAAATCCTTCGTTCCGAAGGCTATTGCGAGATCCGTGTCGATGTGGGGACTTCGGCCGCGGTTCGTGCGTCGTCTGGCAGCGATCCGACAGATCCCGACACGACGCGTCAGTCGTTCTCGCCGGATGGCCTCAAGGTCGACTCCTCTGATGGCAGCACGATTGTGGCACCGGAGCGAGCGTCGAGGATCAGGCGTGCCAGGCGCTCGACCGCGGGGCCGATATCGCTCGACCCGCTAGGCGGACGGGTCGCCAGATTGGAGCAGCGCGCGACACAGCGCACCACGCTGCCGGCGGGGAGGTGTGGGTAGTCGGCGATGAGGCGGTCCATCACGGGCTGAAGCTGCGCACGTACCTCTCGGGGGGATGCTGGCCGCCCTGTCGAGAGATCCTGTGGCACATCCGCATTCCGCAACCGATCGCTGTCCTCGCTCATGTCGTTGACATCCCCCCCGCGGTGGCGGTTGCGGTGCGTGAGGCCACCCCATCGAGCTGAATGGCGATGCCGGGACTCCGCGGCTCGTGGATCGTGGTCACATCCTCCGGAAGCCCCTCGATCGAACTGGTGGAGGTGGTGACCTCGATCGCGACGCGCGTGCCGGCAAGTCCGACATTGTCGAGCCGGAAAGGCAGGTACTTTGCGGGCAGGACGGGGGTGAGGCGGACATCACCGCGACTGATCCCAGGGTCGAACTGAAGGAGCGAACGCAGCATCAGGATCGGAGCCGCGGCGGCCCAGGCCTGAGGTGAGCCGGAGGTGGGGTACGGGACGGGAAGATCGAAATCGGCCCGATCGAAACCGCAGAACAACTCGGGGAGCCGTCCCCCGAAGTGGTCCGCCGCCTCGAGTATGGCCGAGGCGACGAGTTGGGCTTCGGCGGTGAATCCGTAGCGGACGAGTCCGGCGACGGCGATGGCGTTGTCGTGGGGCCAGACTGAGCCGTTGTGGTAGCTCATGGGATTGAAGGCGCCCATCGAACGACCCAGCGTGCGGATTCCCCAGCCCGAGAACAGGTCAGGGCCCACCAGGTGTGCTGCAACGTCTGCGGCTTTGTCCTCGTCGACGATCCCGGTCCACAGGCAGTGGGCCATGTTGGAGGCGAGTGCGTCGATGGGCCGTTTGTCACGATCGAGCCCGATCGCGTACCAACCACGATCGGGTAGCCAGAACTTCTCATTGAATGCGACCTTCAGGTCCGCGGCGCGCTGCGCCCAGCGTTCGCTCAGCGCCATGTCGCCGGCATCGCGAGCGAAGTGTGCGCGCGCGACATAGGCGGCGTACGCGTATCCCTGGACCTCGCACAGTGCAATGGGTGCATCGGCGAGCCGTCCATCGGCGAAGTTGACGCCGTCGAACGAATCCTTCCAGCCCTGGTTGCGCAGGCCGCGATCGGTAGCGCGCTCGTACTCCAGGAATCCGTCGCCGTCTCGATCGCCCGAGGCGGTCATCCACTCGAGGGCCCGATCCGCTGCGGGGAGAAGGGCTTGGACCTCCGACGTCGACAGCCCCCAGCGTCGTAGTTCGCCGAGGAGCATCACGAAGAGCGGCGTGGAATCGATACTGCCGTAGTAGACGTGGCCGCCCCCGCGCACCGTGGAGGAGCGGCCGAATCGCATCTCATGCAGGATTCGGCCGGGCTGCTCCTCCGACAGCGGGTTGACCCTGCGCCCTTGGTCCGCGGCAAGAGCCTGCAGCGTGCCGAGCGCTAGCCGATAGTCGAGCAAGAGGAGCATCCACGACGCGATGAGGGAATCGCGACCGAAGAGGGTCATGAACCACGGCGCACCCGCCGCCACGACCGCGCGGTCGGGGTGTTCGGCGTCGAAAATTCGCAAGGACCCCAGGTCGGCGATGCTGCACTGCAGGGTGCGGGTGAGGCTGGCATCAGGTGTGGTCAAAACTGATGCACCTGCGAGCCATTCCTGCGCGCGACGGTCCGCGGCCAGGGCCGATTGCTCGATCCCGTCATGGCCCAGCGGTAGCAGTCGTACGTCGTCGATGCTCGCTTCGACGATCACGGTGCATGACCACTCGGTGCGCGCAGGAACGGCGAGGTGCCAACTCACGTGCCCGGGGCTGAGATCAGCCTCAATCGCTTCGGATTCGGCGGAATCCGTGGTGGACGTAGCAGGGCCCGCAAGGATGCGCACCCCGCGGCTGTGACCTCGGCGTGACTGGCGCAGTTCGAGCGCACCGTCCGTCACGCGGCTCGTGATCCCGGTGTGCGGCCTGAGTCGTTGCTCCTTGACCTCGAACAGATCGGCGAAGTCCGCGGCGACGCGCAAGGAGATCGTGATTCCGGCAGCCTCGCGTCCGAGGTTGTGCACGCTGATCCGCTCCCGCATGCCTTCGCTGACTTCACGCTCGCGCACGACGAGGACTGTGCTGTCAGCCAGTCCCGGGCGCGGATGTGACCGCGTCACGAACTGCGCCCGGAAAGGGTTGGGGGAGGTGACGCTGAGAGGTTCGAGCCGCTCACCGTCCACCTCGAGCAACCACTCCGACACGATCCGGGTGTCGCGGACGAACAACCCCATCGGGGCGCCCGGGATGATGTTCCCGGTAGACGCGCTGATGCAGAAGGACGATCCCTCGATCACGGTGGTCATCGTCGCCGCCACGGCGGTCGGCGGCGGTGTTCCCGTGAATGCCCAGCCTTCGGTCATGCGGGCCCGAGCTCCATGAGTAAGGAGTGGGCTTCCTCGCGCAATGAGACCTGCTGCTCGGCGCGTTCCTGGGTGAGGTCGACGGTGGTGCCACCGAGCGCGATGCGCTCATAGAGCGCCACGTACTCCGCCACCATCCGACGGGAGGAGAAGTACCCCTCGACGGCTTCCCTGCACATGGTCCGGTCGATGAGGGCCGCTTTCCCCAGAGCCTCGGTGGCTTCCGCGATGTTGGTGCACACGAATCCGGTGACACCGTGCTGGATGATTTCCGGGGCGGCACCGCTCGGATAGGTGATCACGGGAGTCCCGCACGCCAGGGCCTCGATCATGACCAGACCGAACGGCTCGGCCCACCGAATCGGGTTGAGCAGGGCGATCGCCTCGCCTAGCTCGTGATCGCGCTGCGCGGGGCTGATCTCACCGAGGTACTCGACCCCGGGACCGAGTTCGGGCTCGATCTGCTCGTGGAAATACCGGATTTCGTCGGGTTCGCGCATCTTCGCGGCGATACGCAGCGGGATCCCGGCGGCGCGAGCAATCTTGATGGCCTCGTGTGCCCCCTTCTCGGGGGCCAGTCGGCCGAGAAACATCGCGTAGCCACCTTGACCCGCGCCGACAGTGAACAGAGCCGGGTCGACACCGTGATGAATGACGGCCGCCATCGGCACGGTCGGCGCGAGCCAACGCTGGTGGCGAGAGATGGCGGTGACACTCGCCCAGGTCGCGATCTCGCGGTAGAGCGCGAGGTTCTCGGGTGTGAACTCGCCGTGGCAGGTGGTGATCACGGGCGTGGTCAGGCCGCGAGCCGCCGCCCAGACCGGTCCCACGGTGGTGTGGTCGTGGATCACGTCGCAATCCTTAAGCGCGTCGTAGGCCGCCTGTGCGTGGCGACATTCCGCGGTGGTCGATCCCATCGGCTCTGCTGGTCGTTCGAACACCGACAGGCGCGTCACCGGGCAAGTCGAGTCACCGGTGGTGAACAGCACGACGTCGTGACCCGCAGCATCCAGCCCGCGTGCCAGCGTGTCGATCAGCCCCTCGGTGCCGCCGTACGTGGTGGGCGGTACGGGAACCCACGGAGGGGCGATGAGGCCGATGCGCAGGCGTCGCGCCGGTGGATCGGTCGGCGATCCCGTTGTCGTCGTGCGGTTTCCCTGTGCTGCGCCAAAGCCTTCATAGGCGTCGTCATCCATCGCGATCCCCCCGGTCGTTGATCCGAGGCTAGGGGGGTGCCGCCAACGGTTGCCAGTCGAACGGCCAGGAAGGTCAGTGACCGCCCAGGAACGGGGCCAGGATCTTGGCCCTCCTTGCGGCCTTTCCGGTGCGCTGTTCGGCACCGTCGGCTGAGCCCATCACTCGCAAACCGATGTTCACCCCGAGCCAGCGCAGGGGCTCGGGTTCCCACCGCGGCGAGCGCCTGTTCACCCACGGCAGTTCGGTGAGGGAGGAAGGGACACCTCGCACAAGGTCGGCGAGGGTCCTTCCGGCGAGATTGCTGGATGCGACACCGTCGCCGACATAGCCTCCAGCCCAGCCGATCCCGCTTGAGGGGTCGAGCCCGACCGAGGGATACCAGTCGCGCGGTACCCCGAGCGGTCCGCCCCATCTGTGTGTGATGGCGTGATCTGCGACTGCGGGGAACAGTTCGCGCAGGACATCGCTGAGCCCGTTGTAGACCGCCGGCTCTCGGTCGTATTCAGGCTTGATGCGTGAGCCGAGATGGTAGGGCGCGCCGCGCCCGCCGAAGGCCAGGCGATCATCGATCGTCCGTTGGCCATAAATGATGAGATGTCGATGGTCGGAGAACGTCTCGCCGCGCCGAAGGCCCACGGTGTCCCAGAATGACTCTGGAAGCGGTTCGGTGGCCAGCATCAGCGAGTAGACAGGTGCGATGTCGCGCTGGGAGCCGGGCAGGCGCGACGACCATGCCTCCGTCGCGCGGATGATCTTTCCCGCCCTCACATCGCCCCGGACGGTTCGGACGATTCCGGGTTCGATCGACGTCACACGCGTTCGTTCGTGGATCGCTACTCCGAGGTCTTCCACCACACGGGCCAGGCCTCGGACGAGTCTCGCGGGGTGGATTGCGGCACAGTGGGGAGTGAAGGTGGCACCGAGAACATCCGTGGCACCTAGGCGATCTCGGGCTTCGTCGGCACCGAGAAGTTCGGCGTCCTCTGGCCCAAAGCCCCACGATCGATGATCGTCGATCTCGGCCCGTGCCCGCGCGAGCTGCACGGGGGTTCGCGCCAGCACGATGGTGCCGCCTTTGCGGAAATGGCAGTTGATGCCTTCGTCGCGGGTTACTCGCCCGATCTCGTCGACGGTGTCGAACATTGCGCGCTGGAGATCGATCGCCCCTTGACGTGATGACGCATGTGCCACTGTCGCGAGTGAGGTCGGGAATAGGGCGGAAGCCCAGCCGCCGTTGCGTCCGCTTGCACCGAAGCCGGCGGTCTCCGATTCGAGGATGACGATGTGGAGTGAGGGGTCTGACTTGGCCAGGTAGTAGGCAGTCCACAGTCCGGTGTATCCGGCACCGACAATCGCGACGTCGACGCTTGCGGGCCCGGGCAGCGGATCACGAATCGGGCCCTGCATGTCGTCGGGCAGGGTGTCCCACCAGAGTGAGAGGTTCCGGTAATCACTGAGTGCCGTCATCGCGTCCACCGCTCCACATAGTCGGGAACGGGGAAGGCCGCGCCGGCCACATCCGGGACGGGTGCCCCGAACATCTCCCGAATCGGCAGGTGCCCAGCCCAGATCGGGCGGTCGAGGTCGATGTCTGCGTCGTCGGGCCCGCCTGTGCTGACCTTGACGCTCGATTCGTCGAGCGCGAGGGCGAGTACGAGCGTGGCAGCAATCTCCTTGGGCGACGGTGGTCGGATGTCCTCCCAGCGACCCGGGAGCAGATGATCGGAGATATGCCTCAGGGCTGCATCCTTCTCATCTCCCTCAAGTGCCACACAGGCGCCGAGCACCATCACCGAGCGGTAGTTCATCGAGCTCTCGAAGGCCGAGCGAGCCAGGACGAGGCCATCCACCAAGGTGACACTGATGCAGGTTCGAGATCCGGCCGCGAGTGATCGGAAGAGCCGTGAAGCCGTGGAGCCGTGGAAGAGTAGGCGTTCACCGTCGCGAGCGTAGGCCACGGGGAGCACGTAGGGCTGGCCCGACTCATCGATGATCCCGACGTGGGCCATGAGCCCTGCATCGAGGATGTCATGGAGAGTGCCACGATCGGTGACGGCATTCTCCGGAAGTCGACGCACCCGGGTCCGTTCGCCGGATCCTGGTGCTGGCAACTGCTGCTGGTCCATCAGGACCCTTCTCACGATCGAGCAACGGATCGTGCTGGCTACTACAGGACGTTCATACCTTCGATGAGAACGGACCGAAGGATCTGCTCAATCTCGTCGAAGTGAGACTGGTCGGCGATCAGGGGCGGCGCCAGTTGAATCACCGGGTCGCCGCGGTCGTCGGCCCGGCAGTACAGGCCCGCGTCGAACAGGGCCTTCGACAGGTATCCCCTCAACAGTCGCTCGCACTCGTCGTCGTTAAAGGTCTCCTTGGTGGCCTTGTCCTTGACAAGTTCGATGCCGTAGAAGAACCCGGCACCGCGCACGTCGCCGACGATGTCGAGATCGGTGAGCTTGTCGAGCGTGGCCCGGAACGCGTTCTCGTTGTCCCGAACATGTTGGTTGATGCCCTCGCGCTCGAAGATGTCCAGGTTCGCCAGGGCGACGGCAGCCGACACGGGGTGGCCACCGAAGGTGTATCCGTGCGCGAAGTACGTGTGACCGACCTTGAAGGGCTCGAAGAGGCGATCACTCGCGATCATCGCGCCGATGGGTGCGTAGCCTGACGTCATGCCCTTTGCGCACGTGATGATGTCGGGGGTGACACCGTAGCGAGACATCGCGAACATTTCCCCGATGCGACCGAACGCGCAGATCGTCTCGTCGGCTACGAGGAGGACGTCGTATTCGTCGCAGATCTCCCGAACGCGCTCGAGGTATCCAGGCGGCGGTGGGAAGCATCCACCGGAGTTCTGGACCGGCTCGAGGAATACAGCGGCCACGGTGTCGGGCCCTTCGAACTCGATGGCCTCGGCGATGCGATCGGCGGCCCAGCGGCCGTAGGCCTCGATGTCGTTCGCATGCTGCGTCGCGCGGTAGAAGTTGGTGTTGGGAACGCGGAATGCCCCGGGAACGAGGGGCTCGAAGTACATCTTGGCATCGGGGATACCGGTGATCGACAGTGCGCCTTGAGGGGTGCCGTGATACGCGACAGCGCGACTGATCACCTTGTGCTTCATGGGCTTTCCGGTGAGTTTGAAGTACTGCTTCGCCAGTTTCCAGGCCGACTCGACGGCCTCTCCGCCGCCTGTCGTGAAGAACACGCGGTTGAGATCGCCCGGTGCATAGTGCGCGAGCCGCTCGGCGAGTTCGATCGCCTTGGGGTGGGCGTACGACCAGAGCGGGAAGAAGGCGAGTTCCTGCATTTGCTTGGCGGCCGCCGCGGCGAGTTCGGCGCGGCCGTGTCCGATCTGCACGGTGAACAGTCCGGCCAGGCCATCGAGATAGCGCTTACCCGCGTCGTCCCAGATGTAGGCGCCGTCACCCCGCACGATGATGGGGACGTGGCCGCCCTCCTCGAATGTCGAGTGGCGGGTGAAGTGCATCCAGAGGTGATCGCGTGCCTTATCCGCGAGGATGTCGTCGCCGGACTCGCCTACGTACTGCGGTGAAGTGCTCATCGTGTTCCCCAGGTGTAGATCTGCTTGCGGAGCTTCAGGTAGACGAAGGTCTCCGTGTTCCGCACGCCCGGGATGGCCCGGACATGGCGATTGACTACCTCGAGTAGATGGTCGTCGTCCTCGCACACGACTTCGGCGAGGATGTCGTAGCCGCCCGCTGTGATGACGAGATAGTCGACCTCGGCCATCTCGGCCATCTGATCGGCGACAGCTTCGACGTCGCCGTCTACGCGCACGCCGATCATGGCCGCCCGAGAGAACCCGACTTGCATCGGATCGGTCACCGCGACGATCTGCATCACGCCGGATTCAATCAGCCGCTGGACTCGCTGGCGGACGGCTGCCTCCGACAGTCCGATCGCCTTGCCGATCGAGGCATAGGGCCGACGACCGTCCTCCTGGAGCTGATTAATGATTGCCTTGCTGACGTCGTCTAGGGCCGAACGCGCGACTCGATCACGGCTGACCACGATTCTCATGCTGCGGGATGAAGTGCGGGTTAGCAAGTGAATCCGCTGCATTCCGGCAAATATCCTGCGGATTCGGTGGCTTTGAGGTCAGATCTCTGTCGGAATCGCAACTTCGGGGCTAGCATCTGGGTCACGTGATGGCCGCTACCACCCACGCGTCTAGATCCGCCTGCACCCCTCAGGGAGAACTCGTGTCCGAGTACCGCGTCGTGCGCAACGTCATCAACGGGGAGCGTGTCGACTCCGTCGACGGACGGACGAGCGAACTCGTCGACCCGTCCACGGGCGAGGTCTTCGGCACCGCCCCCGTGTCGTCCCTGGCTGATGTTGATCGCGCCTATGCCGCGGCAACTGTGGCGTTCGACCAGTGGCGCGAGACCACCCCTTCGGAACGTCAGGCTGCGCTTCTCGCGATCGCCGACACGCTGGAGTCACACGCGGACGAACTGGTCGCGCTCGAGAGCCAGAACACCGGGAAGCCGATCGCGGTCACCGCGTCGGAGGAGATCCCTCCGATGATCGACCAGATCCGATTCTTCGCCGGTGCCGCGCGCGTGCTCGAGGGGCGAGCTTCGGGGGAGTACATGAAGGGCTTCACGTCCATGGTCAGGCGCGAGCCGGTGGGCGTGATCGGCCAGGTAACTCCGTGGAACTACCCCATGATGATGGCGGTGTGGAAGTTCGCGCCCGCGATCGCGGCCGGGAACACGGTCGTCCTCAAGCCCAGTGACACCACGCCGGTATCGACGGTTCGTATGGCCGAGCTCATCGCCGAGATCCTGCCACCGGGGGTGTTCAACGTCGTCACTGGTGATCGTGAGACAGGCCGCGTGCTGGTGGAGCATTCGTCGCCGCAGATGGTGGCCATTACCGGATCGGTGCGTGCGGGGATCGAGGTCGCCGCGTCGGCTGCGAAGGGAGTCAAGAGGGTTCACCTCGAACTGGGGGGGAAGGCTCCTGTGGTGATCTTCGATGATGCCGACATTGCTGACGCAGTCGAGAATCTCGCCATCGCCGGGTATTTCAATGCCGGCCAGGACTGCACAGCCGCGACTCGCCTGCTCGTGGCGGACGGGATCTATGACGAGTTCGTGGCCGCACTCGCGGACGAGGCGCGCAACACGGCGACCACGTTCGAGGACGGACCTTCCGGAGATGCCATGGTGCCGCCGGTGAACAACGCGAGCCAGATGGACAGGGTCCTCGGCTTCATCGAGCGCACACCGGGACACGCCTCCGTCGTCGCGGGCGGCAATCGTCAAGGAACTCGCGGGTTCTACATTGAGCCCACGGTTATCGCGGGACTGCTGCAGGACGACGAGATGATCCAAAATGAGATCTTCGGACCGGTGATGACGGTGCAGCGCTTCTCGGACGAGGCGCAGGCGCTGAGCTGGGCGAATGGGGTTCCGTACGGCCTCGCGTCAAGTGTCTGGACGAAGGACTTCGGGCGTGCGATGCGGATGGCCAAGCGCTTGGACTTCGGGTGCGTGTGGATCAACACCCACATCCCGCTCGTCGCGGAGATGCCGCACGGCGGGTTCAAGCACTCCGGCTACGGCAAGGACCTCTCGATGTACGGGTTCGATGACTACACGCGCATCAAGCACGTGATGGCCAACCTCGAGATCTGATGGGCCCGCGCACCATCGGAAAGGCCTTCAGTGGGGAAGTTCAGCGGCCTCTAAGGCCGCTTGGGGCACATTCACCGCAGTATGGGTGCAAACATGAGGTGGATATGTGAGGAGATAGCGATTCCTGCAGGACGTCGTGCAACGGGAAGGATCTCCGTGTCCGGACAAGGGCATCAGTACATCGATGGCCGCCACCGGCCAGGTACCTCAGGTGAGTCCCACGAGGTCCTCAACCCGGCCACTGGCGAGATCGTCGCGCATGTCGATGTCGCGTCTGCCTCAGACGTCCACGACGCTGTCGTGGCAGCGGGTCGCGCCCATTCCGAGTGGTCGGGGGCCACGCCCGGAGACCGCGCCACGGCGCTGATCGCACTCGCCGCCGCGATGTCCGACCGGGCCGAGGAGTACGCGCAGGTCGAGACCGCCCAGGCCGGGAAGCCCATCAAGCTCACTCGCGAGTTCGACGTGCCCGGCGCGATCGACAACGTGTCGTTCTACTCAGGGGCCGCGCGCAATCTTGAGGGCCGTGCATCGGGTGAGTACGACAGCTCGCACACCTCGATCGTGCGCCGCGAGTCCGTGGGAGTGGTGGGATCGATTGCCCCCTGGAACTACCCGTTGCAGATGGCGGTATGGAAGGTGTTGCCCGCGATCGCCGCGGGCAACACGATCGTGCTCAAGCCGGCCGAGATCACACCCCTGACCTCGGTCATGCTCGCGGAGGACTGCACCAGGGCGGGTATTCCCGACGGAGTCGTCAATGTGATCTGCGGTCGGGGCAGGGTTGCCGGGGAAGCCTTGCTTGCCCACCCCGGTGTACGCATGGTGTCCTTCACGGGCTCGACCCCCGTGGGTCAACGGGTGATGGAGATCGCGGCCCAGACGGTGAAGCGCGTGCACCTCGAACTCGGGGGCAAGGCCCCGTTCCTGGTCTTCGACGACGCCGACCTCGAGGCCGCAATCCATGGCGCCGTCGCCGGAGCGCTGATCAATTCCGGCCAGGACTGCACTGCCGCCACCCGTGCGTATATCCAGCGGCCGCTCTACGACGCGTTCGTCAGCGGGGTCGCGGATCTCATGGCGGCAGTGCGCCTCGGAGATCCCACCGATCCCTCGACCGACCAAGGTCCGCTCGTCTCGCGTGTCCAGCAGGCAAGTGTGGCCGGTTATATCGATCGCGCTCGAGCCGCTGGGGCGCGAGTTCTGGTCGGGGGTCGTGCCCCCGGAGGCGATCTCGCCGCCGGTGCCTACTACGAGCCCACGTTGGTCGTAGACGCGGCGCAGGATTCCGAGATCGTTCAGCAGGAGCTCTTCGGCCCGGTGCTCGTGGCGTTGCCTTTTGACAGTGACGATGAGGGCCTGCGGCTCGCCAACGACTCACCCTTCGGTCTTGCCGCGTCGGCGTGGACGCGCGATGTGCTCAGGTCGATGCGTGCCAGTCGCGAGATCGCTGCGGGGTGCGTGTGGATCAACGACCACATCCCGATCGTGTCGGAGATGCCACACGGCGGCTTCAAGGCGTCTGGGTTCGGTAAGGACATGAGCCAGTACTCCTTCGACGAGTACACGCAGATCAAGCATGTGTCGATCGAGATCAGCGGCGTAGCCCGCAAGGACTGGCACCGGACGATCTTCGGGGACAGGTGAGCGCGACGGATTCGGTGCCAGGCGCGCGCGCGACTTTAGACACGGACGCGTCGCTCGCCGTCGGCAACGAACTCGCACTCCTGACCGGTACCGTGCTGCCAAGGACGCACCTGGTCACGGGCTTTGAGCAGAACGCGCGAATTGCGCGTGAAGCAGCGTTCACCAAGGTGAAAGGCTCGTGACCTCATGGACTCAACCACTGGCGGCGCGGACCTCCGACTTCTCGCTCTCACCAAGCGGTTCGGGGATTTTGTCGCGGTCGACGACCTCACGCTGACAATTCCGTCGGGCTCGTTCTTCGCCCTCCTGGGCCCGTCCGGGTGTGGCAAGACCACCACCCTTCGAATGGTCGCGGGTCTTGAGGAGCCCACTGCGGGCACCATCGTGATCGGAGATCAGGACGTCACCTGGACCAAGCCCTACAAGCGTCCGGTCAATACGGTCTTCCAGAGCTACGCGCTCTTCCCACACCTCGATGTGTTCGAGAACGTGGCGTTCGGGCTGCGCCGGCGCGGTACCAAGGGCGTTGACGCGAGCGTTGAGGCGATGCTCGAACTCACCGAGCTCGGCGGGTTGGGTCGACGCAAGCCCGCCCAGCTCTCCGGTGGGCAGCAGCAGCGTGTGGCATTGGCGCGGGCACTGATCAACGAGCCGAAGGTGTTACTGCTCGACGAGCCGCTGGGCGCACTCGATCTCAAGCTGCGTCGCCAGATGCAGCTCGAGCTCAAGCGCATCCAGACGGAGGTGGGTCTCACGTTCGTGCACGTGACCCACGATCAGGAGGAGGCCATGACCATGGCAGACACGATCGCGGTGATGAATGCCGGCAGGGTCGAACAGCTCGGGTCGCCCGCGGATCTTTACGAGAATCCCAGCACCACCTTCGTCGCGAACTTTTTGGGGCAGTCCAACTTTTTCGACGGCTCCATCACCGAGCGCTCCGGTGGGAATGCGATCGTCTCGATCGAGGGCAATCGCGTCGGAGTGCTCGACTCGCGCGTTCACTCGAGTGGTTCACGCGTCCACGTGGGGGTGCGTCCGGAGAAGCTGCGGATCCAGTTCGCGGCAGACGCGGTGATGGGAGAGGACACCAACCGCCTCGAGGGCACAGTGGTCAGCTCGTCCTTCATCGGCGTCTCCACCGAGTACCGCGTGGGGATGCCGTGGGGACAGCAGGTGAGCGTCTTCGCGCAGAACACGCGCCGCGACGAGCGACTCGTCCGTGGCGCTGAGGTAGTCATCTCCTGGGCGCCAGATCACGCATTCGCGCTCGATGCCGCGCAGGATGTCGGAGCGGGCGTCGGTGGCGCGCATGCGGCAGAGCGACCTGAATCGGCGGGCCCATGAGCGGCGGGGCGGTGCTCGCCACCTCTGTTGAGCAGCAGGAGCCACGCCGTGGCCCCGACTTGCCTCGGGCGGTCGGCACGTCCCGGGCCACTCCGTATCTTCTGCTCTCCCCAGGAATGCTATGGCTGGCCGTGTTCTTCGTCGTACCGACGCTGATGCTGCTCGTCACCTCGCTCTACACCGGATCCCTGGACCAGGGGTACACCTTCGAGTTCCCTGGCCACTGGGCTACCTACTCCAATGCCCTCACCGAGTACTGGCCGCAGTTCCTGCGATCATTCCTTTTCGCCGGCCTCGCTACCGTGTTCTGCCTGGTGCTCGCATACCCGTTGGCGTACTTCATCGCCCTGCGATCCGGGGCGTGGAAGTCCACCCTGCTGGTCCTGGTGATCGCACCTTTCTTCACGAGCTTTCTGATCCGGACCTTGGCGTGGAAGACGATCCTGGCCGACGACGGTGCCGTGGTGCGCACACTGAACAGCCTCCACATCACCGACCTCCTCACCTGGCTCCATCTGACCGAGGCCGACCGGATCCTGAACACGCCGCTCGCGGTGGTGCTGGGCCTGACGTACAACTTCCTGCCGTTCATGGTGCTGCCGATCTACGCCTCACTCGACCGTATGGATGGTCGCCTGGTCGAAGCGGCGCAGGATCTCTACGCATCCTCGTGGGCGGCTCTGCGCAAGGTCACCTGGCCGTTGTCGCTGCCCGGTGTTGTTGCCGGCACGCTGCTCACCTTCATCCCGGCGGCCGGCGACTACATCAACGCCGAACTCCTGGGCACCGCGAAGGTGTCGATGATCGGCAACGTGATTCAGGATCAGTTCTTCGTCGTGACCGACTACCCGACCGCATCCGCCCTGAGCTTCGTGCTCATGCTCGCGATCATCTCGATGGTGTTCTTCTACGTCCGCCGCGCGGGCACCGAGGAGCTTGTCTGATGGCCGTGACCACGCCGAGTTCGGATAGCAGTTCCATGTCGGTCCGACGCCGCCCACGAGGCCCCGTTCGCTGGCTGCGCTCGCGGCTGATTCCCCTGGTGGGGCTTCTGGTTCTGCTCTACATGTTCGCGCCGATTTTCGTTGTCGTGCTGTTCTCCTTCAACCAGCCGTCTGGGCGCTTCAACTACCAATGGGTTCACTTCTCGACCAACGCCTGGACGAATCTGTGCCAGGTCGGGGGCATGTGCGAGGCATTGCGGCTGAGCCTGCTCATCGGAGTCGTGGCGACCCTGTGCAGCGTGCTGCTCGGCACTCTCGTCGCCTTCGCGATTGGCAGGCACCGCTTCCGCGGAAGGTCCGGCGCCAATCTGATGGTCTTCATGCCGATGGCCACCCCCGAGGTGGTTATGGGTTCCTCGCTGCTCGCATTATTCGTGGGAATGAACGTCGCGCGGGGCACCGGCACCGTTCTCGTCGCGCACATCATGTTCTGCCTGAGCTTCGTGGTGGTGACGGTCAAGGCCCGCATCGCAAGCCTTGATCCGCGGCTCGAGCAAGCCGCCATGGATCTCTACGCGAATGAGCGCACGACGTTCTGGAAGGTCACATTCCCGCTGGTTCTCCCCGGGATCGTCGGTGCGTCGTTGCTCGCGTTCTCGCTCTCGTTCGACGACTTCATCGTGACGAACTTCAACTCCGGTTCGACCGTCACCTTCCCCATGTTCGTGTGGGGTGCCGCGCAGCGGGGAACGCCGCCGCAGGTGAATGTGGTGGGATCGTTGATGTTCGTGTTGTCTCTGGCCGTGGTCATCGCAACGCAGGTGGTTCGTCGGCGACGATCCCGTGTCTGAGAGACTCAAATCCTGTTCGGTCCCTGATATGAACCGGGAGCCCTGGTGACGATGGCATCACGCACTGGAATTTTTGGCGAGCCCGGGCCTCGGGGCATGAGTCGTCGACGCCTGCTGGCCGCGGGCGCGGCCTCCGCTGGCGCCCTGACCCTGGCGCCCTTGATGACCGCGTGTGGCACGAAGCCAACCGCGAGCTCCAGCCTCGCGCCTGACCTTTCTGACACCGAACACGTTGTGAACTTCTCCAACTGGCAGTTGTACATCGACGTCGATGAGAACGATGCCACGAAGCATCCGACTCTGGACGGCTTCACTCAGAAGACGGGGATCACCGTCAACTACAGCGAGGACATCGACGACGCCGACGTCTTCAGTGCCAAGCTCATGCCCACCTTCAAGGCCGGCCAGGACACCGGGCGCGACATCCTCGTTCCCACCGAAGAGGTCGGGACCAAGTGGATCCGCGCCGGATTCGTCGAGAAGCTCGACAAGGCGCTCCTCCCCAATGTGACGGCGAACCTGCTCGACTCGCTGCGCAATCCGGCATGGGATCCCGATCGGGTCTACACCGTGCCGTGGCAGACGGGGTGTACGGGAATCGCCTTCGACAGCTCCAAGACCAAGCCGGTGAACACGATCACCGAGCTGCTCACCCGCCCAGATCTTCACGGCAAGGTCGCGCTCATTCGTGACTGGCGTGACACCGTGTGCCTGGTGATGCTCGAGATGGGCGTCGATATCGGCACCTATACCGATGACCAATTCATGGCGGCCGTTGAGGTCGTGCAGAAAGCCGTCGACTCCGGGCAGGTCCGTGCTTTCACGGGGAACAACTACACCGAACTTCTCGTCAACGGGTCGGTCCACGCGTGCCTGGCCTGGAGTGGCGACATCGTGCAGCTTCAGTACGACGCCCCGGGAATGACCTACGTACCGCCGGAGTCTGGTCAGCTGATCTGGGGCGACACCATGGTGATCCCGGAGCAGGCACAGCACCGGAAGAACGCCCATGAGCTCATCAACTACTACTACGACCCTGCCGTGGCGGCGAGAGTCTCCGCCACGGTGCAATACATCTGTCCCGTCAAGGGTGCGCAGTCGGAGATGGAGAAGATCGACCCCACGTTGGTTGACAACCCGCTGATCTTCCCCGACGCCGCGTTCCTCGCCACAACTCACACGTCCCGACTCGTCGACGAGGCCACGCAGGCCAGGTACGCCGACGCCTGGACCAAAGTGACGGGCACCTGACGCCGCCCACGGATTCTGCACGGTCGTTCAGTATTCGCACTAGCATGGACCCGTTGCGGGAGCACGTGACGGAGCCCTCCGTCCACTCGCAGCGGCCGTGACTTCCGGAGGACCCGGGGCGGCCCGAATCGGTTGAGGCCGTGAGAATCGTGCCGTTCGCGCGCGAGCCCCGCCCGTCGTCGTTCGCCGCCGTCGCTGATGCGACCCCGCTGTCCTTCTGGCTCGACGACCCAGGCCGCCCGGAGGCCCTCGACCCGCTTGTAGGTCCGACTGCGACCGATCTCTTGGTGGTGGGCGGCGGGTTCTCGGGGTTGTGGACCGCATTGCTGGCGAAGGAGGCCGATCCCAGCCTCGATGTGGTTCTCCTCGAAGGCTCTCGCATTGGCTGGGCCGCATCCGGCCGCAATGGAGGATTCTGTGCCGCCTCGCTCACCCACGGCTTCGCCAACGGGCTCGCTCGTTGGCCCGATGAACTCGAAGCGCTCACCCGACTGGGCCAGGTGAACCTGGACGCAATCGCGGGTGCGGTCGAGCGTTACGGGATCGACTGCTCATTCGAGCGCACCGGGGATCTTGGTGTCGTCACGGAGCCGCACCAGATGGTAGGGCTCGCCGATCAGCCGTTGATCGCTGGACGATACGGGGAGAAGCTCGAGTACCTCGAGCGCGAAGCGGTTCGTGAACTCGTGGACTCACCCCTCTATCTCGGGGGAATCCTCGATCGGGACGGCGTCGCGATGCTCAACCCGGCACGGCTCGCCTGGGGGCTGCGCGATGCCTGCATTTCGTTGGGCGTTCGGATACATGAGCACACTCGGGCCGTGGACTTCCTGGACACATCGCGGGAGGTCGTCGGGATCAGCACGGAGTCCGAAGCAGGAACGGGCAATGTGCTCGCATCGCGTGTCGCATTGGCCACCAACGCATTTCCGCCGATGCTGCGTCGACTGTCGAACTACGTCCTGCCGGTCTACGACTACGTGATCGTGACCGAGCCATTGAGCCCCGAGCAGTGGGACTCCATCGGCTGGCACGGTCGTCAGGGGGTCTCCGACGCCGGCAATCAGTTCCACTACTACCGCCGCACTGACGACGGCCGAATCCTGTTCGGCGGATACGACGCGGTGTATCACCGTGGCAACGGTGTCAGCAGTGAGTACGACCAGCGGCCCGAGTCCTTCGCACTTCTCGCTGAGCACCTCACCGAGGTCTTCCCCGCACTCGAGGGGATCCGTGCATCCCACGCGTGGGGTGGGGCGATCGACACCTGCTCGCGGTTCTCGGCCTTCTTCGGCACCGCGCGCGAGGGTCGCGTGGCCTATGCGCTTGGCTACACCGGCCTCGGGGTGGGGGCGACCAGATTCGGAGCTGCGGTGATGCTCGATCTCCTGGGGGGACATTCGACTCCGCGCACCCGTACCCGGATGGTGGGCACAAAGCCGTTCCCCTTCCCGCCGGAGCCGGCGCGGTCGATGGCCGTGGGTCTGACGACGTGGTCGCTCGATCGGGCCGATCGCCATGACGGCAGACGCAACCTGTGGCTGCGCACGCTGGACCGCCTCGGGCTCGGCTTCGACTCCTGAGGCGCGCCGTACACGCGCGGTTCTGGCAGTGCGTCAACCGCATTGCGAGCGGATCGGCAGGGTGCAGGTAGCGAACATCGGGTTCGGCAGTTGAGAATGGCCATATGAGCGAGCCAACCCGAATCACCCACTGGATCGATGGCAAGCCCTTCGGCGCTGTCGCGGACCGTTCCGGCGTAGTGCGAGACCCTGCCACTGGCGCCATGAGCGGCCGCGTCGATTTCGCAACCAGCGAGGTCGTCGACGAGGCGGTGGCTGCCGCGAAGATCGCCTTCGGTGAGTGGCGTCACGCCTCTCTCGCCCGTCGGTCCCAGGCGCTGTTCAACTTCAGGGAGTTGCTCAACGCCCGTAAGGGCGAATTGGCCGCGATCATCACGGCCGAGCAGGGCAAGACCCTTGCAGATGCCCTGGGTGAAGTCTCGCGTGGTCAGGAGGTCGTCGAGTTTGCCTGTGGCATTCCGCACCTGCTCAAAGGCGGCTACTCCGAAGGTGTCTCGACCAAGGTCGATGTCTACTCCATCAGGCAGCCACTCGGTGTCGTCGGGATCATCTCGCCCTTCAACTTCCCCGCGATGGTGCCGATGTGGTTCTTCCCCATCGCGATCGCGGCGGGCAACACCGTCATCGTCAAGCCCAGTGAGAAGGACCCCTCCGCTTCGAACTGGATTGCCGAACTGTGGGCAGAGGCCGGGCTTCCTCCGGGCGTGTTTAACGTGCTGCACGGCGACAAGGTGGCGGTCGACGCCCTGCTCGACCATCCCGACGTCAAGAGCGTGTCCTTCGTGGGATCTACGGCGATCGCGAAGTACGTCTACGAGCGCGGTACCTCGGCGGGCAAGCGCATCCAGGCCCTCGGCGGCGCGAAGAACCACATGGTGGTGCTCCCTGACGCCAATCTCGAACTTGCGGCCGATGCCGCCGTCAACGCCGGGTTCGGCGCCGCTGGCGAGCGCTGCATGGCGATTTCAGCTCTGGTGGCCGTGGGTGATGTGGCCGACGAACTCGTGTCGATGATTGCCGAGCGTGTCGCCACACTTCGCACCGGCGACGGGCGTCGCGGGTGCGACATGGGTCCGCTCGTCACCGCCGAACACCGCGACAAGGTCGTGTCCTATATCGAGGCCGGTGTTGCCGCTGGCGCCACCCTCGTGGTGGACGGGCGCGCGGTGCAGCCCGATGGCGAGCCCGGAGGCTACTGGCTCGGCCCTACCCTGTTCGACAATGTCACCACCGATATGACGGTGTATTCCGACGAGATCTTCGGCCCGGTGCTCTCGGTGATCCGCGTCGACACCTATGCCGAGGCTCTGCAGATGGTTAACGACCATCCGTACGGCAATGGAACCGCGATCTTCACCAACGATGGTGGCGCTGCGCGGAGATTCCAGAACGAGGTCGAGGTCGGCATGGTCGGGATCAACGTCCCGATCCCAGTGCCCATGGCCTATTACTCATTCGGCGGGTGGAAGTCCTCACTGTTCGGCGACAGCCATGCGCACGGCATGGAGGGCGTCCACTTCTTCACCCGCGGCAAGGTCGTGACAAGTCGCTGGCTCGACCCGAGCCAGGGTGGGCTCAACCTCGGCTTCCCCCAGAACTCCTAGCGGGGCGGCAGTTTTCGCGTTCTGAGCCGCCGACCCATCGTTGTGGGGCCTGCGCTCGGCACTCAACAGGCCACGATCCCATCCCGGCGCTATCGTCCTCAATGGGTCCTTTTGGACTGCTGGGCGTGATGTCTGGATAGGGGAGTCTCCATGGCGGAGAGCGCAATCCCCGCGCTCCTCGACCCACGCGGGCATTCCCCGTCAGCGCCAGCACCAGACCAAATCTCGGCGTGTGACGGATCCTCGGCGGAGGCCCTGCGTCTTGTCTTGGCGCTGACAACGGCCCTGTCGGCTCGACCAACAGATATGCGCGTCCTCCATTCGGTCATGATGCACTTCCCACCGAGATTCGATGTGATCGCGGGGTTGTTCGCCCGCCGTCGCGACGACGGTTCGTACCTTGTCACCAGCCAGGTGGGCTTTC
>CAFBPU010000010.1_pt1 | contig 62059 bp, 54 predicted proteins | sample 7269791 | NCBI WGS metagenome assembly CAFBPU01 (sample SAMEA6814154, study PRJEB35770) | freshwater metagenome | biome: Freshwater; feature: Freshwater reservoir; material: water | place: Czech Republic | collected 2017-06-27 | depth 30m m
GTGTAGTCGCCCGTCCCATGGCCGAGACCGGTGATGACGAGGGATCGGCCGATCGCACGCGCCGCTCGCGCGGGCGCCGCGAGGATCACCGCGGCCGCGCCAGCGGAAGGAGCCGGCAACATCAACTCGTGGAGTGGCCAAGCCAGCGCGGCAGAGGCGAGCACATCGTCCGCCGTGATCGGACCCGAGCGGACGGAACGACGCGACGCCCCACGGCTGATCTCCTCGGCCGCGAGGGCCGCAAGATCATGGATGCTCATCTCGCCCGCCTCCACTGCCTTGGCCGCATGCAACGCCCATGAGGTCTGCGCCGTCATTCCCACCGGCCGGTCAAACAGCGGCTCGAACGCGAGCGAGGAAAGCTGCTCGAGGAAGGCGCGGCGTCGCTCGGGCGAGCCGCTGATCTCAGGATTGAATACGGCGACCGCCGCGGCGACGTCGACATCACCCGAGGCGACGGCCTGCGCGGCCGCAGTGATCGCCAGCCCCCCATCGCCCTCGATTCGGTAGGAGTCGCTCAGATAGCCGCCAGCCGCAGCGGTCGTGAGACCACTGGAGATGCTGCGACCGTCGTAGACATCCAGCGACGCCTGCACCGACAACCCGAGGTCCTGCTTGCGCAGTCCGCATTCGGCCAGGGCGGCGGACATCGCCGCGAAGACGAGCTCGTCGAGGGCAGCATCATGCTCGGGCACGAACTCGGTAGCGGCCATGCCGATCACGTGAACGGGCGCGAACCGGCCGTCGAGCGTGGGGGAGAAGATCCTGGACACACTGTTCCTTCGTCTGGGGTCTCGGTGATCGTAGAGGTCCTCACGGCCTTAGCCATGTCGGATGACGCGACAGCACCTAACGCAGAGTGCGACACGTCCTCGAACTGCCGTAGGCGACACTTGCGCTGTGCACCTCGTCACCCTGTCCCCCGGGCGCTCCCGGTGAGCGCGTCGCCGCCCCTCGACGGCGGTTCTCTCGCAGCGCTCACCGACGCCTTCCTTGCGACGCACACACCCGGGTCGATGGACGATCTGGAGTTCCTACGCGCCAGGTTCGATGCCGGCCTGGCGGTCGTGTCGCAGCCCGCGGGCCTCGGCGGACTCGGCGCCTCGGCCGAGCTCCAGGAGCAGGTCGACCTCGCCTTCGCGAATGCGGGCTCACCCGACAACAGGTCGGCCTACAACATCATCGGCCTCGGGATGGCCGCGCCCACGCTGCTGCGCTTCGGCACGAGCGCACAGCAGCAACGATGGCTCCGACCCCTTTGGACCGGCGAGAACATCTGGTGCCAGCTCTTCAGCGAGCCCGGTGCCGGGTCCGACCTCGCATCCGTCGCAACGTCCGCAGTGCGCACCGAGGCGGGCTGGGTCATCAACGGGCAGAAGGTATGGACGTCTCTCGCTCACGAGGCGTCGTTCGCACTCCTTCTCGCGCGAACCGATCCCGACGCTCCCAAGCACCGGGGCATGTCCTACTTCGTCGTCGACATGTTCTCCCCGGGCGTCGATGTACGCCCATTGCGGCAGGTTACGGGCGAGACCGAGTTCAACGAGGTCTTCCTCACCGACGTGCTCGTGCCGGAGGAGAACCGGCTCGACGAGGTGGGCAACGGCTGGAAGGTCGCCACCGGAACGCTCATGAACGAGCGGATGGCACTCGGCGCCGCGACCCCACCCCGGGAAGGCGGGCCGATCGGCTCGCTCACCGATCTGTGGCGAACCCGACCCGACCTGCGTCGGCCCGCACTGCACGACCGCGTGCTCCGATTGTGGGTGCAGGCCGAGAGCCTCCGGCTCATGGCGGCACGCCTGCGTCAGCAGCAACTGGCCGGCCAGCCCGGCCCCGAAGGCTCTGGCGCCAAGCTGGCCTACGCGCAACTGGCCCAGGAGACGTCCTCGCTCGAACTCGACCTGCTCGGCGACGAAGGTCTTCGCTACGACGACTGGACGGCCCGTCGACCCGAGATCGGCGACCTCGGAGACCGCACCGCCGGGTTCCGCTACCTGCGGGCCAAGGGCAATTCGATCGAGGGCGGAACCTCAGAAGTGATGCGCAACATCATCGCCGAGCGGGTGCTCGGATTGCCTCCCGGTCCACGACCCGACCGCGACACCCCGTGGAAGGAGCTTCCGCGATGACCGTCGAGCAGATCCCGTCACTTCTCTACTCGCCGATCGAGGACGATCTCCGCTCGAGCGTGCGCAGCGTGCTCGCCGATCACGCCTCGTGGCAGAGCGTCCTCGCGCTCACCGAGTCGGTCGCCACCGTCGACCAGACACTGTGGCGAGTCCTCGCCGACGAGGTGGGCGTCACCGGCCTCGCCATCGCAGAGGAGCACGGCGGAGCGGGCGCTTCCTGGCGCGAGACTGCGGTGGTGCTCGAGGAACTCGGTCGCGCCGTCGCACCCGTGCCGTTCCTCGGCAGCAGTGTGTTCTCCACCGCGCTACTGCTCGGCTTGCGCGTCGACGACTTACTCGAGTCGGTCGCGTCAGGCACGAGGGTGGCGGCGGTGGTGGTGAGTGCCGCGCAGCAGGTGCCCCGCGCACATAGGTCGGCAATCCTGGTTGGAGACAGCGCCAGCGCACACGTCCCCGGAGTCCTCGACGCCCTCACGGCCGACATCCTCCTGATCCCTACGGCAGCAGGCGATATCGTCGCCGTCGAGGCGTCAGATCCAGGTGTGCGGATCACTCCTGTCGTGTCCTTGGACATGACCCGCCAGCTCGCCGACATCCGGGTCGACGGCGCAAGCGCGCGCCTCCTCGGACGTGGCACCGCGGCTTCCTCGGCACTGTCGACCGCATGGACGATCACGGCCGCGCTCCTGGCCTCCGAGCAACTCGGCGTTGCGGAGTGGTGCCTCGAGGCGGGAGTCGGCTACCTCAAAGAGCGTCGACAGTTCGGGCAGTTGATCGGCAGCTACCAGGCCTTGCAGCACCGGTGCGCCGATCTATGGGTCGAGATCGCACAGGCCCGCGCCGTAGCCCGCTATGCCGCCGCGTGCGCCGCCGAGGGTAGCGGCGATCTTGAGATCGCTGCCGCACTGGCCCAGAGCGTCTGCTCGGAGGTCGCGGTCTCGGCTGCCGAGATCTGCGTCCAACTCCACGGCGGCATCGGGTTCACGTGGGAGTTCCCCGCGCACCTGTACCTCAAACGTGCCAAGAGCGCCGCACTCGTCCTGGGCGCAGCAGATGGCCACCGGGCCCGCCTCGGCGGGCTCATCGACCTGACCCCCGCGGACGCACCCGGCTCCGCGCACCCCGCCGAGGAGCCCTCGTGACCACCGCAATTCCCGAGCCTTCCGTCCCGAGTCTGCCGCTGTTGCCCACACCGGAGGAGAAGGCGCTGCGGCAGACGGTCACCGACATCGTCACGCCGTTCGGGCACGACTACTACATGCGTGCCTCGACCACTGGCGAGCCAATGACCGAGCTGTGGCAGCGCCTCGCGGCCGCTGGCTTCCTGGGCCTGAACATCCCCGAGCAGTATGGCGGCAGTGGCGCCGGCCTCACCCAGCTCGCGATCGTCCTGGAAGAGCTCTCGGCCGGGGGCTGCCCCGAGTTGGCCATGGTTCTCTCGCCGGGCATGGCGGGCAGCATCTTGGCCAGGCACGGCAACGACGAGCAGCGCCATCGGTACCTGCCCGCCATCGCCGATGGCACCGAGAAGTTCGTCTTCGCCCTCACCGAGCCCGACGCCGGGTCCAACTCCTACAACATCAAGACCACGGCACGGCGCGATGGTGACGACTGGCTGATCAAGGGCACCAAGTACTACATCTCCGGTGTCGACCACTGCGACCACTTCCTGCTCGTGGCGCGCACCGGAACCGACGAACGGAATGGGCGCGGCGAACTCACACTCTTCGTCGTCGAGCCCGATGCCGACGGGCTCACGCGCTCACCCCTTCCTACGGCCCTCCGGGCGCCCGAGCGGCAGTTCACCCTGTTCTTCGACGACGTGAGAGTTCCGTCCTCCGCCGTGGTCGGAGAGGTCGGCAAGGGTGGGGTGCCACTGTTCGACGGCCTCAATCCTGAGCGGGTCCTGAGCGCAGTGATCTGCACGGGGGTCGGCCGCTACGCGATCGAGAAGGCGAGCCGGTACGCGCGCGAGCGCAACGTCTGGGGAGTCCCGATCGGCACACATCAGGGTGTGCAGCACCCCCTCGCCGCGGCCGCGATCGAGATCGAGGCTGCCCGCGGAATGCTCTGGCGGGCGGCCGCGCTCTACGACGCCGGCATCCCCTCGGGTGAGGCGTCCAACATGGCCAAGTACCTTGCCGCCAATGCGGGTTACCGTGCGCTGGATGCAGCAATCCAGACCCACGGCGGCAACGGTCTCGCGGACGAATACGGCCTGGCCGACCTCTGGAGCATCGTGCGGCTCCAGAAGATCGCTCCCGTGAGCACCGAGATGGTGCTCAACCACATAGCGCAGCACACGCTCAACCTCCCGAGGTCGTACTGACATGCAGGATCTCAGCGGTCTGGTCGTCGTCGTCACCGGCGGCAACTCCGGCATCGGCCAGGCGATCGCCGAGGGCGTGGGCCGTGCGGGCGCATCGGTCGCAATCTGGGCTCGCAATGCCGAACGCAGCGCCTCGACCGTGACCGCACTCGAGGATGCGGGAATCAACGCCGCCGCTATCGCGTGCGATACCTCAGACCCTGAGCAGGTCGAGGCCGCAATGGCTACCACGCTGGCAAGGTTCGGCAAGGTCGACGTACTTTTCGCCAACGCCGGAATCGCCGTGATCGAGCCTCTCGTATCGATGTCGCTCGAGACCTGGCAGCACGTGATGCGCACGAACCTTGACGGTTCGTTCCTGTGCACGCAGGCGGTCGCCCGTCACCTCGTCGAACGCGGCGAGGGCGGCTCGATCGTGATCGTGTCGTCGACGGTGTCCCACTACGGTGGCATCGGCCAGGCCGCGTACGCCACCAGCAAGACCGGTCTCCTCGGCCTCGGTCGCACCGCGGCAGTCGAACTAGCCCGACACCGGGTGCGCTGCAACATCCTCGTCCCCGGCTGGACCGAGACACCCATGAACGAGTCTTTGCGCGAGAACGAGAAGTTCGTCAAGGCCACCCTCGTGCGCACTCCGGCGCGGCGCTGGGCCACACCCTCGGAGTTCCACGACATCGCGGCCTTCCTGGCTGATCCCTCCCTGACCTACCACACCGGCAATGAGGTCGTCGTCGACGGCGGCTACACCATCTTCTGAGGGAGGGACACCCCATGAGCGCACCTGATCTCGACGACCTGCGGCAGCTTGCCGGGCGGGTCCTGCCCGGCGGTTCACTCCGCATCGCGCCGTACGAAGTTGCGATTGCCGACGACGCGCTGGAGTCTCCGCACCGCGAGGGTGGTCGCCCTCACCCGATCTGGCTTGTCATCGCCTCACTTCGTGGCTTGGGCATCACCGTTGACGAACTGTGCGAGCTCGCGCGGAAGTCACCCCAGGACACCCTCCTGATCGGCGATGTCGAGATCTCTCACCGTGCACCCTTGAGCTCGGGAACGGAGTACCTCACCACCGCTCGCATCGGTGCGGTCGATCGCCGTGAAACCCGCGACGGCGGTGTGCTCGACACTCTCGTGGTGATCGTCGATGTCCTCGACGACACTCGGGCCACGATGGGCCAGGTCACGAGCACCTACCTGGTCAAGAGGGCGGTCGCATGAGCGCGGCGAGCCCGACCCTCGGCGACGAGATTCCCACATTCGTCGTCGAATCTGTGTCGGCAGAGAACATGAAGCTGATGGCGCTCCTGCTGCGCGACCCCAACCCCATCCACTTCGACCTTGATGCGGTGGCGTCAGCCGGGCTGGGGAGCCGCGTCGTCAACCAGGGTGGAACCACCCTCGCGTACGTGTACAACATGCTCGAGGCCTGGGCAGGCCCTGAGGGTGCCGTGCGTCGCGTCGGGTGCCGGTTCCGGGGCAACGTGTTCGCCGGAGACCACGTCACCGCAGGAGGAGTCGTCACCTGCGTTCGAATCCTTCCCGACGGCATCGACGTCGACTGCGACGTCTGGGTGGAACGCTCCGACGGCGTACGCGTGATCACGGGCACCGCCACCGTGGGGCTTCCCGCTCCTGCCACAAGAGAGGCCACCACATGAACATCATCACCGGGCTGCTGCGTCGCGCGCGCGCGAACCCCGATGCCGTCCTTGTGCGGTGCGGCGACGACACTCTCACCGCCGGACAGTTCGTCGAGCGGTCAGGTCGCTTGGCCGCATTCTTTCTGGCCCAAGGACTTATGCCAGGCGACCGTGTCGGGATATGCCTTCCTAACGACCCACATTGGGTCCCGACCTGGGCCGGCATCCTGCAGGCGGGCGGTACGGCCGTCCCGATCAACGTCCTGATCAGCCCGACTGCGCTGCAGCACGTGGTGTCCGACTCCGGGATGCGCTGGGTCATCACCCGCCCGCAAGACCTGGCGCGCGTGAACGATCTTCTGGCGTCGAGCATTGGGTCAGGCGAAGTTCGCCTGATGTCCACCGAGCGGGCCGAGGGTGCGTCGATCTCCCTCGAAGACTTGCCCCCCACGCTGATGACCGCCGTCGTACCACGGCTCGACGACACCGACGCGATGATCATGTACACCAGCGGATCGACCGGCGTTCCCAAGGGAGTGCGCCAGACCCATCGCAACACCTCGTCTCAATGCGAAGCTGTCGAACAGGTCTATGACCTCACGTCGGCCGATCATGCGCTGGTCTGCACCCCGCTGTTCCATGTGGGCGGCCTGCAACTGATCCTGCTACCCGTGCTGCTCGCCGGGGGCAGCGTCACGCTGATGCGAAAGTGGGACAAGGGCGAATGGATCGAGAGATCACTCGCAATGCGCCCCACCGTCACCGCTCTGGTTCCGACGATGATGATCGATATCGCGAACGCATGCGCGGAGAAGCCGATCACGCTGGACTCCTATCGGGTCTGCATGGTCGGCGGTTCAGCACTGCCACCCGGGCCGCTCAAGCGCTTCAACGACTCCACCGGCATCACCTGCATCCGCACCGTCTACGGCCAGACCGAGCAGAACGGCTTGTGCTCGACCGAGCCCGCCGACGAGACCCCGCGCTATCTCACGATGGGCAAGCCCCTCGCGCAGATCATCGAGTGGCAGGTCGTCGACCTCGACATCATGGAGCCCGTGGCCCACGGATCGAGCACGGTGGGCGAGCTCTGGGTGCGCGGCGACGCACTCACGCCCGGTTACTGGAACAACCCACGCGGGAGCGCCGAGCGGTTCCTCGACGGCTGGTTCCGCACGGGCGACATGGTGACCGTCGACGGTGACGGCTACCTCTACTTCGCCGACCGAGCAGACGACATGATCATCTCGGGCGGCGAGAACGTCTTCCCGCAGGTGGTTGAGAACGCGATGTCGTTGTCCCCGCTCATCTCCGAGGTGTCGGTTATCGGCACCCCCCATGAACGCTATGTCCACCAAGTCACCGCGATCGTGGTTCCGGCAAAGCCCGAGGTCACGATCGAGGACATTGCGGCGTGGTGCAGGGAGCACCCAGATCTGCAGGGTCTTCAAAGCCCGCGACGCATCGAAATCGTCGAGCAGTTGCCCCGCACGCCGAATAACAAGGTCGATCGCATGGCACTACGAAAGCTCTTCTCCTCATCGCTGCCGGGGCGGTAACCGACCACAGCAACCCATAGCGCGAACCGAGAACATCCGGCACGATCAGGCACGACCATCAACGCACGTACGCCAACTCACGATCAAGAAATGAATGGAGTCAGAAATGGGACGCGTCGAAGGCAAGGTGGCATTGGTCACCGGTGCGGCACGGGGTCAGGGTCGCAGCCACGCAGTACGCCTCGCCGAAGAGGGCGCGGACATCATCATGGTTGACATCTGCGGACCGCTGGACACCGTGTCGCACTATCCCGCCGCAACAGAGGCCGACCTAGCCGAAACGGCATCGATGGTCGAGGCGCTCGACCGCCGCGCCTTCGCGCGCAAGGTCGACTGCCGCGACCGCGCGGCCCTGGACGCGGCTCTGAGCGAAGGAGTCGCGGAGCTCGGGCGTCTCGACATCGTCGTCGCCAACGCCGGCATGTCGACCACGAGCATGGCGGGCACGGGTGCCATGTCGCAGGAGATGTGGTCGGAGATGCTCGACGTCAACCTCACCAGCGTCTGGAACACCACCAGCGCCGCCACCCCCCACCTGCGTGCCGCGGGCGGGGGTTCGATGGTGCTGATCATCTCGGCTGTCGCTGGCCCCAAGGCCTACGCCAATATTGGGCACTACGTCGCCGCCAAGCACGGCGTCCAGGGGCTCATGCGCGTCTTGGCCGTGGAGCTCGGCCCGGAGAGCATCCGCGTGAATGGAATCCTTCCCACGCAGGTCAACACGCCGATGATCCAGAACCCGACCGTCCGCCACCTGTTCGTCCCGAACATCGAGTCGCCGTCACTTGAGGAGTTCGCCGCCGTGTCCCAGGGAATGCACGCACTGCCCATTCCGTGGGCCGAGCCGCGCGACATCAGCAACGCGGTGCTGTTCCTGGCCTCGGATGAGGCTCGATGCATCACCGGCATCTCGCTCCCCGTCGATGCGGGCGCCGGCATCAAGTAGCCATCACGAATGGGGGCGCCACCTCAAGGTGGCGCCCCCATTCGTAGAGTCGGGGGATGTCGCCGAACACACCCGGCGTGAACCCAACTTTGCTGGAGCAGTCGTGACCGAGAACGACCACCGCCTCGTGCGCAATCTCTACGCGCGCTATTGCCACGCGCTGGATGACTGCGACGAGATTGCCCTCGCCACGTGCTTCAGTCCTGACGCGACCGTCACGGTGATCGAGACGAACCTCGCCGTCGATGCTCCCCCCGCCCCTGCCCCTCGGGTGATGGAAACCCGCGCTGGCATCGTGACGGCCATGATGCAGGCGGCGCGCGCCCGCGTTGGCTACCGCCACTGGGTCACCAACCTCCACCTCGACGTCGTCGACGACGACCACATCACCGGTATCGCCGATTTCCAGGTAGTCACCGAGCGCGCCGTCACCGAATCCTTCGGCCGCGACCGCGATGAGATCGTCCGCGACCCCTCGGGCGAATGGACTTTCTCCAGCAGACTGATCGACTACCGCTACCGCATCATCTGGTAGTCGGCGGGCCGCTCCGCTCGGGAACGGCGCACCCACCAACAGCGAAGGCCTCGAGTCGCATCAGCGATTCGAGGCCTTCGTTGACTTCGGTATGTCAGGCCTTGCCGGCGTCGGCGCGCTCCTTGTCGTACTTCTCCTTCGCGAGGCGCTGGGCCTCCTGGGTGATCTCGACGGTGTGCATACCGCTGTCGATCACCGACGCGAAGCTGCGGGCACGCGACTCGTGATCACCAGTGAAGTGCGGGGCCACCTCGGCCGCGATCATGCGGTAGCTGTTGCGCGTGGCCTCGGGGCTCGCCCAGTCGCCCTGGAGGTTGAGCCAGGTGCCGAACCCGCCCGACTTCTCCTGAAGCCGCTTGATTTGCTGGACGGCCAACTCAGGGGTGCCGATCGCGGTGAAGCCGCTGTCGTTGTAGTCGGTGATCATCTGGTCGAGGTCGTCGTACGCGGCGCCGCCCGGTGATACCTGCGAGAGGTAGTTGAGCAGCTGCTTGAGGCCGTACTTGCACTCCTCACGCGCCTGGTCCTCGGTGGGAGCGACGTGCATGATGCCCACCAGGCGCCAGTTCGCGCGCGAGATGGTCTGGTTGTTCTCAGCAGCGATCTTGCTTGCAATGTTCCAGTGGCTTTCCAGGAGCTCAACGCCCTCCGGGAAGGTCGCCGCAAGCGAGAGGAGCGACGCGCCGTACTTGCCTGCCAGGTTCGGCCCGTTGGGCGAGACGGTGGCGGTGCAGGCCATCTCAACCTTGGAGTAGGGCTTCATCTGCAGGTAAGCCTCGTCGAGCTTGTACCAGTCGGTCTCCTCGGTGACGGTCTCGCCGTTGAGCAGGCGGTAGATCGCCCCGAAGGACTGCTCCATCTTGCGACGGCCTTCGAGTGGGTTCAGGCCCATCATCTTCGAGTCGTCGGCAAGCTGGCCCGGACCGGCACCGAAGATCACGCGGCCACGCGTCATGTGGTCGAGCTGATTGATGCGCTCCGCCACCATGAACGGGTGGTGGTAAGGCAGGGACACCACGCCGAGGCCGAGCTTGATGCGCTTCGTGCGCTCGGCAGCTGCCGCGATGAAGATCTCGGGGCTCGCGATCAGTTCCACACCACCGCTGTGGTGCTCGCCTACCCATACCTCGGCGAAACCGAGTTCGTCGAGGTACTGGATGATCTCGAGGTCATGGCGCAGCGCTGCGTTCGAGTCGACGCGGGGCACGTGATAGGGCCCCATGAAAGCACCGAACTTCACGGGCGGGTACTCGACGGTCATGTTCTACTCCTCGATCGTGGTGGCGGTGGTCGATCGTCCCTGGACATCGCACAACAGGCGTCAGTGTGACTGACGACCTGACATGAGCAGTGATCGGTCCAGAACGGCTAAATCTGCTACCAACCGCTTGGTTGGCAGCAAGACAGCATGGCACGAAAGCCAAATGTCGGCAAGGGATTTCAGCGGACCCCACCCATCTCCGTAGACCATATGCTCGGTGCATCCGGTCAGGGCGCAGACCTGACATCGACACCTACTCCGCGGCACCACTCTTGAGCAGTTTCTTCTCGATCTTGCCGATCGAGGTCATGGGCAACGAGTCACGGAACTCGACGATCGTGGGCACCTTGAACGGAGCCAATTGGGCCAGGCAGTGGGCTCGCACCTCCTCGAACGTCATCGCTGCGGCGCCAGGTCGCAGGACGATGAACGCCTTGACCGCTTCGTCGCGAATATCGTCCGGCACCCCTACAACGGCCACCAGCTCCACTGACGGATGCTGGGCGATAACCCCCTCGACCTCGGTGGCCGAGATGTTCTCGCCCGCACGCTTCACGATGTCCTTGACTCGGTCGACGAAGTACAGGTAGCCCGCCTCGTCGAGGTAGCCGACGTCGCCCGTGCGCAGCCAGCCGTCGGCCACCGTGGCCGCGGTGGCCGCAGGGTCGCGGTAATACTCCTTCATGATCGTGCGCCCAGGCTGGCCGTGCACGACGATCTCGCCGGGATCGCCGACAGCAGCCTCCGCCCCGTCCTCGCCGATGATCCGCACCGTCCGACCGATCGCGGGCAGGCCGATCGATGGCCAGCGCTGCGGGCCAAAGACGGGGCACACCGTCACCTCAGTCATGGTTTCAGTGAGTCCGTAGCCGTTGATCAGATTGATCCGGAAACGCTCCTGGAAGGCGTCCCGCTCGGCGTCACGCACGCTGAGTGCGTAGGTGGCGCGCCGGATCGAGTGCACAGAGTCCAAGGCCGACGGCTCCTGCGCGAGCAGGGTGCGCACCATCATCGCCACGATGCTGGCGTGGGTGGCCCCGTGACGCCGGACCTGATCCATGAACGAGCTTGCGGAGAACCGCGGAACCAACACGAAGGTGCCGTTGGCCGTCAAGGCATTGAGCATGCTCAGGGACTGCGCGTTGACGTGGAACAGCGGCAAGCAGCTAAAGAAGGTGTCTTCCTCCGAGACATGCAGCCCGCGCGAGGTGCGCTCCCCTGACCACAGCCAGTTCGCATGCGTGATCACCACGCCACGAGGGCTCGCCGTGGTGCCCGAGGTGAAGATGATCTCGAGCGGCTCCTCGTTGTGGAGGCGCAGCGGATCGATCCGGCGCGCGCTCGCGAGTTCGCCGAATGCGGTTTCACCGAGCCTGGCCGGATCAGTCCCGACGCAGATCCGCCGCATCGGAGTGCCGAGAACAGCCACAGTCTCGTCAACAAGATCGCGATAATTGTCGCCGCTGACGATCGTGCTGGCCTGCGACCACCCCACCACATGTGCGAGTTCGCGCACCTGGTTCGAGGTGTTGGACGGAACCGCAACGGCTCCGAGATAGGCAAGGGCGAACAGGGCCACCACCATCTCGACCCCGTTGTCGAGGTGCAGGGCCACCTTGTCGCCCCGGCCCACGCCTGCCGACGCGAAGCCCCCGGCGGTGCGCGCGACGAGATCCTCGAATTGCTCGTAGGTCAGACGCGTGGCCTTGCCGTCCGCATCCTCGAACACCAGCCACTGCTTGTCCGGGGTGCGCGCGACACGCTCCAGAAGGAGATCGCCGACGGTCCGGTTGCCGATGAGGTCGGCGCTCACGAGGCGGCCGCCTCTTCGAGCAGGATCGGGACGCTGATCGTGCTCGAGTGGATGCCCAGGACGGACGCAAGCTGCAGGACTTCAGCTATCTCCTGCTCGGTTACTCCCAGCTCGATGCTTGCGCGGATGTGTCGACGCATCGCCACCGGCTCGAGGTGGGTCACCGAGGCGTAGATGGCCACCTGGATGAGTTCCATCGTTCCCCGATCGAGCACCGCGAGTTCGAATGGGGCGGCGAAGAGTTTGACGACCGTGCCGAAGAACTCCGGATCGGCCGTGAGGATGCGCTGCCAGCCGTCGGACCAGTAGTGATGGCGTTCGATGAACTCAGCCTTGAGTCGCTGGCGCTCCGCGTCACCGGCCACCGAGCTGGGGACGGATGCAATCCCGGCAGCCTCGAGCTCCTCGTGCAGGATCTCCATCCCGAGCTCGGAGGACCGCAGGCCCATCGACGAGGTCAACTCGATCACCGCGAGGATCTCAGCGACGCTGGCGCCGTACTTAAGCGCGTTCTGAACATGGATGCGGATACCTGGCACGAACAAGTGAGTCGTCGCCGCGTCGATGGCGATGTAGATGAACTCCTTGACCTTCGGCGAGAGGCCACCACGCTTCCATGGGATCTCGGAAAAGCGCAGGTACGCCTCGAAGTACGCAGGGTCGAGGTCGAGCACACCGTCCCACAAGGGAGACCAGTAACCCCTCGCGGCAATAAATGCCTCACGCAACTGCGCCTTGTGCTCGTCGAGCTCCGTGTCCGCCATGCTCCGGGCTCCTTCTCGTCGACTCGTCGGGGTCGTCGCACCGCAGGCCGACGAGCTCACCGGCGCGGGGATAGACCGCGATCTTCTCGCGGATCCCCCACCTGTTGTCCAGGCTGGCCGCGCGTCGATGTGGGGAGATCCTCCACCCTGCCCGGTTCCCCTGCTTGACAGGCCCCTGCCCAGACTCCCAGTGTTCATCGCGGACGACGCGTTTGATCGAATGAAGTCCCGTGACCCACGGGCCCCCGGGCCCCCGAGCTCTAAGAACCGGTGCATCGTGGACTTCGCCATCTCCGACGAGGAGCGTCAGTTCGTCGACGTCGTCCGTGACTTCCGGCTGCGGCATCTCGCCGAGCACGAGCGCGACTTCCTGGCCAACGGCAAGCTCGAACTGTCGACCCGTCTTGGGCTGGAGGCGCTGGCACGCGCACAGGGCCTATGGGCTCTCGAGGTACCCGAGGAGCACGGCGGCCAGGGGCTGCCGATGGTGCTGCAGATGCTGGTGCTCGAGGAGCTCTACCAGACGCCGATGATGTTCGAGTTCGGAGGGCTGGCCGAGCCGGCGCTCGAATTCTGCACTCCCGAACAGCACAAGGAGTACTACCTCGGCGTGGTCGAGGGTCGTCGCCGCAGTTGCTACGCATTCACCGAGCCCGACACCGGTTCAGATCTCGGAGCGGTCCGTACCGAGGCCGTGCGTGTCGATGACACGTTCGTGATCAACGGCACGAAGTTGTTCATCTCCCACGCCGACCGCGCCGACTTCATCATCCTGTTCGCGTCCACCGACCGTTCCAAGGGCGCCCGCGGCATTAGCTGCTTCCTCGTCGACATGGACAACCCCGGGGTCTCCCTCTCGCGCGAGATCAAGACGATGGGCGACGACTGGGCGCCGCACGAGATCGTCTTCGACAACTGCGTGGTGCCGGCCAGCGCCCTGCTCGGTGAGATCAATGGCGGCTGGCAGATCGCCAACAGGCAGTTGACTTATGGCCGGCTTCGCATCGCGGCCTACCAGCTCGGAATCGCCCGTCGCTGCCTCGACGAAGCGGTGGCGTGGGCTAAGACGCGGGTCACGTGGGGTAAGCCGATCGCCGCCCGCCAGGGCGTGCAGTTCATGATCGCCGACTCCGAGGTCGAGCTCGAGGCGGCCCGACTGCTCGTCTACCGGGCCGCGTGGCTCGTCGACGCCGACAAGGCGACTCGCAACGAAGCATTCGTCGCCAAGCTCTACGCCACCGAGATGGCCTACCGCGTAGCCGATCGCGCGATGCAGATCCTGGGCGGCATGGGCTATGCCAGCGAGTCGGTGGTGCAGAGCTACTTCCGTCAGGCCCGGCTCTGGCGGATCGGCCACGGAACCAGCGAGATCCACCGCTGGATGATCGCCCGCAACATCCTGGGGCCCGAGGCTTCGGACTAAGTGGACGACACCGAGCCGAGCATGACCATCACATCACCGGCGACGGTGCTGGAGTTGTACCGACGGATGTTCCGAATCCGCCGCTTCGAAGAACAGGCCGCGATCCTCTACCGTGCCGGGCACATTCCCGGCTTCGTCCACCTGGCGATTGGCCAGGAGGCCACGGCCGTGGGCGCGTGCTTTGCGCTTCGCGACGACGATGTCATCACCTCCACACATCGAGGCCATGCCCACGCCCTCGCGCGCGGCCTCACACCCGTCGAGATGTACGCCGAGCTCATGGGCCGCGAGGCCGGGGTCTGCCGAGGCCGCGGTGGGTCGATGCACATCGCCGATCCGAGCCGCGGAATCTTCGGTGCCAACGGCATCGTCGGCGCGGGCATCCCGATCGCTGGCGGAGCCGCCCAGGCTGCTCGCTTCAACGGTAAGGGCGGCGTGGCCGTCGCTTTCCTCGGCGACGGCGCTCTCTCCACAGGCGCTTTCCACGAGGCGGCGAACCTCGCCTCGCTCTGGGAGCTCCCCCTCGTGCTGTTCTGCGAGAACAACCGCTTCTCGGAGTTCTCCCACTTCGACGACCAGCACCCGGTCCAGGTCGAAGACCGTGCGCGCGGTCTCGGCCTGCGGTTCCGCCGGATCGACGGCAATGACGTCGTCGCCGTCGCAGAGGCGATGACGACGATCCTCGCCCAGGTGCGAGACGGTGGCAGGCCCTACCTTGTGGAGGCGCTGACCTTACGTGTCCGCGGGCATTACGAAGGCGACCCTCAGCACTACCGCTCGCCTGCCAACCCCTCAGAGCCCGAACCCCGCGACCCGCTGATCGTGGCCCGTGAGCGACTGGCGGCAGCGGACGTACCGGACGCCGACATCGCAGCGGTCGAAGCCGCCATCGAGCGCGAGATCGACGAGGCGATTGCGGACGCCGAACTCTCACCTCAGCCTCCTGCGAGCGAGCTTTCGCTCGCCGTCACCCGCCCACGCCCCAGCGCACCGGCCTCGGTCATGGAGATCGCCGACTCCGCCGCGACGGGCGAGACCTGGAAGTACTTCGAGGCAGTCCGCGCCGCCCTTCACGCCGAGCTCGAGAACGACGACAAGGTCTTTGTGGCCGGGATCGACATCGGCGCAAGCGGCAACGTCTTCGGAATCACGCGCGGACTCAAGGATCAGTGGCCTAGCCGAGTGCTCGACACCCCCATCTCCGAGACGGCGATCATGGGCCTGGGTGTGGGCGCGGCGATGGCTGGCTACAAGCCCGTCCTTGAGTTGATGTATTTCGACTTCCTCGGAGTCTGCCTCGACCAGATCATGAACCAGGCTGCCAAGCTTCCCTACATGACCGGTGGTCAGGCGCAGATGGCCCTGACGCTGCGCACGCAGATCGGCGCCGGGCGCTCGTCAGGCGCGCAGCACTCCCAGAGCCTCGAGGCAATGCTCTGCCACATCCCCGGCCTCACTGTCGTGATGCCGTCCACGCCGTCAGACGCCTACGGGCTTCTCCGTGCAGCTATCGCGGACCCAAACCCGGTAGTGGTGGTCGAGCACCGGCTCCTCTACGGCAGCAAGGGTCCGACGTGCTCCCCCGACCACCTCGTCCCGATCGGCCAGGCCGCCATCCGCTCACGAGGCACCGATCTCACCATCGTGTCATGGTCTCGCATGGCGACGGTGTGCCTCGAGGCCGTGAATCACCTTGCCACAGAAGGCATCTCAGCTGAACTCATCGACCTGCGCACGATTGCCCCCCTGAACATGACCCCGATACTCGAATCGGTCGCCACCACCTCACGTCTACTCATCGTGCATGAGGCACACCACGACTTCGGGCCGGGTGCAGAGATCGCCGCACGCATGGCGAACGAAGGCCTTCACCTACTCGATGCCCCCGTGGTGCGGGTCGCCCCACCCCACGTGCCCGCCCCCTACTCACCATCGCTCGAGCAGGCCTGGCTGCCCGACCTGACGCGAATCCTGGACGAAGCACGGCGGCTCGTCCGCTTCTAGAAGGCCGCACGCGTTCAACTGCCAGCGCGTTGATCGGGCTGGAACAGCCCGATCGTGTTGCCCTCAGGGTCGACGATGTACGCCGACCACCCCATGCTGGGGATCGGCAGTTTCCCTTGCACCACTTGCCCACCACCCACCACGACGCGCGCCAAAGCGTCGTCCATGTTCTCCACCGACGCCGTCAGGACCGGGCTTCGGTGCAGATCGTCCCTCGCGAGCAGCGCACCGTCAGCGCCCGGTTCGGATTCAGCGCCGGCGCGCACTAGCCAATAGGGACCGTCACCGAATCGCGAAACCTCCCAACCCAGTACGTCGTTGTAGAACGCGGTCGCCCGCTGCTCATTGTCGACCGGGATCTCAAAGTGCACGACCTTGGACATCTCGACTCCCCTCCAGGTTTCAGGTCGTTTCAGGCTACGCAGCATGAGGGCGTGACGTCCCACGGACTGCGAATCCACTCCGGCGACGGACCGCGCGTTCCCGCTACGCGACGCCAGCCGCGGACGCGCCTGACACTGGTGCGTACCATGCTCGCGTGATCAGCATGACCGCCGAGGCGGACGACCTCGGTATCGCAGTCCTTGCCGCTGGGGCTCGTACCGCCATGGCTATAAGCGGCGGCAACGGCGACGGCGACGGCGTGGGCCTGGTGGTACGCCAGCTCGGGAACGACGCGCGCACCCGGCTGCGCGGCGGCGAGGAGGACGCCACCCTCACCATCACCACGGAGATTCGTGGCACCGAGTTCGTGGTCACCCTCACCGATAAGGGTGAGCCTGTCACCGGGCCGCCGGATGCGGTGCTACCCCTGCTCGAATCGGGCGTCGCCTCGGCGGCCGAAGCCCGCACGGACGGCATCGGCAATCTCACCGAGGTTCGCTTCGCTCTGCCGACGCACCACCGCATCCTCGACACCGAGTCGCTCGAGGTCGTGCCCGAGGACGCAGCGCTCAGCGCGGAGCCCGTGACGATCCGTTCGATGGTGACGAGCGACGCAGCGGCACTCACCCGGGCCGTATTTCGTTGCTACGGCTGGTCATATCCCAATCCGAGTCTCTACTACCCCGAGCGCATCGCGGCGGCCCTCGAGAGCGGCGAGCGCATCGGCGAGGTCGCCGTCACCGACTCCGGAGAAGTGGCCGCTCACTGGGGGGCAGTTTTCCTCTCGCCCAATGTCGTCGAGACAGGCGGCACGGTCACCGATCCACGCTTCCGACGGCGCGGGTTGGCGAAGGCCCTAGGTGACCGACTCCTCGAGCGCCTGATCGAGATGCGAGTCGGCGGCCGAGTCCGCGAGCCGGTGATGACTCACCCGGCCACCCAGGAGATCGCCTTGCGCGAGGGGGCGACCATGGTGGGCTGCTACCTCAAGATCACCCATCCGCTGCAGCAGGTGGGGATCACCGAAGGGGTCACGTCCAGCCGTATGTCGCTCTCGGTGGCGTACTCCGCACTGCAACCACTCGAGCCCGCCACGATCTGGATCCCCTCGCCTTACGACAACATCGCCCGCATGACACTTGCCGCCAGCGACTGGCCGCGCACAGTGGGCACGGCGCATCGAACGGACGCCTTCCCGGCCACCACGGTGCTCTCGACCGTCTTCGACTCCGGAAACCGTGTCGGAATGGTCGACGTCGAGATCGTCGGCGTTGACCTCGTCGACGAGATCGACTCGGCGCTGCACCAGATGCGACGTTCCGGCGCCGAGTACGTCGGTGTTCGGCTTCCCGCGAACCAGGAGGGCCTTGCCACCCTCGCCGCAGGCCTCGTCGAACTCGGGCTCGGCTATGCGGCGCTGATCCCTGCGTTCCGCCCGCCCACGCCCGATAACCCAGGGGGTGACGTCTTGATCACCCAGTGGGTCGCGGAGCCCGAGATCGACACCTCGACCTGGGTGTTCGCGGACGAACGAGTCGAGAGCCTCGTCCGGGCGATCGTGGCCCAGACCGAAGACGTCGGCACGCGAGGTGTCTCACGCCAACGACGGGCCGCGAGACGGGCACAACTGTTCGCCGCGCTGGGCGACTAGGTCGCCACGCCGGTACGAGGTGGCGGAGGCACCTCGGAAAAGCAAGCCCTCTCAGGCGCCTGAGACGAACTCTTCATCTCGGAGCTCGACCACGAGCGGAACCCCGTCGAGCAGGGCACGAACCTCCGCGGCGCGGTAACGCCGATGACCTCCGAGCGTGCGGATCGAGGTCAGTTTCCCGGCCTTGGCCCATCGCGTCACAGTCTTGGGGTCGACTCGGAAAAGCGCAGCCACCTCTGCAGGTGTCAGCAACTCATCGACCTCAGGTATACGTCCTGCCATCAGATCCCCCTCTGCGGCTAACGGAATGTTCGGCGAACGAGAAAACATACCGATCCACGATCAGCGGTCCGGTTGGTCCCATTCGTTCTAAACGACTATGCCACGGTTCCATGTCCTGGCAAGTGCTCTTGGCCAACTCGGTTTCCCGAGGACAGGGGGGCCTGAGTCCGATGCAGAAAATCTTGATCCCGCAGCAGCCTCAACCAGCCCGAGATGACGGGCTCCCACCACCCGGTCGGCCATGGCGCGACGCGCCGACAATCCGCTGCGGGCGAACCGTGGACACGAGCACGGCCCGAGGGCTTTATGATGGGCCCTCAAGCCACCGGCTTTCCGTCGCCGGTGAACTGTCATGTCGGTCGATCACAGACCAACGCGGTCCCGAAGGGGGTCTAGCCATGGGGCGTGGCCGGGCCAAGGCCAAGCAGACCAAGGTCGCTCGTCAGCTCAAGTACGGCACTGTAAGCACTGATCTCAGCGCCTTGCAGTCCGAGTTGACCAGTGGCCAGCGATCGGTGATTCCCGCACCAGCGGTCCCGGTCGCCGATGATGTCGAGGACATCGACGACTCAAGCGACGACGACCCGTATGCGAAGTACTACGACGAAGACGACGACGACGGTCACGCCGAGGCCACCAGCCGCGCCTAGCCCGTCACGATCCTCAGCACTCCCGTCGTCCCCACCCCGAGCCATCCTGGCCCCCGGCCGCCCGGGCGCCCCACCACACGTTGGTGAATGTGCCCTGAGCGGCCCTAGAGGCCGCCAGGGTTCCCTCGATCTTGAGAGTTGGGACCCTCCGCGCCGACGCGTAGGTCCTGCGGATCAGCGCGAGTGAGTGCCCGAGAGTGTGACGGCCCCGCCGCCGCCGCCCTTGGCTGGGGCGTCGCCGTCCTCGCCCTCGGCCCGGCTCCGGGCCTCGCCGATCACCCATGCGTCGACGCCGCGGGCGGCCAGACGCCGGAGGGCGGCTGCCACTGAACCAGGTGCCACCAGTGCGATCATGCCGACACCCATGTTGAAGGTCTTCTCCAACTCGGGCAGGACCACATTGCCGACCTCACCCACCAGGCTGAAAACCGGGTGCGGGGTCCAGGTAGCACGGTCGATCCGAACGTGGACATCGCGCGGAAGGACTCGCGCGAGATTCGCAGCGAGCCCACCCCCCGTGACGTGGCTGAAGGCATGGACATCGACGTCATCCGCGCGTGCAAGGTCAAGGCAGTCGAGCGAGTAGATCCGAGTTGGCTCAAGAAGTTCCTCGCCGAGCGTGCGCCCGAGGACATCGATGTGACCCTCAAGGGTGAGTCCGCCCGTGGTCAGCAGCACGTGGCGCGCCAGCGAGTAACCATTGGAGTGCAAGCCGCTGGCACGCATGGCAATCGCGACGTCACCGACGCGCACTCGATCCGGGCCCAGTAGGTCGTCGGCGTCGACGATTCCGGTGCCAGCTCCGGCGACGTCATACTCATCCGGGGAGAGCAAGCCCGGATGCTCGGCGGTCTCGCCCCCGACCAGGGCGCAACCTGCTCGGCGGCAGCCCTCAGCGATGCCGGAAACGATCGAGGCAATGCGCTCGGGTACGACCCTGCCCGTCGCGATGTAGTCGGTCATGAACAAAGGTTCGGCACCGCACACCACGAGATCGTCGACGACCATGGCGACAAGGTCGATTCCGATGGTGTCGTGCTTGTCCATCCGCTGCGCGATAACAACCTTGGTGCCGACGCCATCGGTCGAGGTCGCAAGCAAAGGGCGCTTGAAGCGGGTCACCATCGAGATATCGAAAAGGCCGGCGAAACCGCCAAAGTCGCCCACGACCTCAGGGCGTTGGGCACGCGCGATCGATGCCTTCATCAGGGCAACCGCACGTTCCCCGGCCTCGACGTCGACCCCGGCAGATGCGTACGTCGCGGAACTAGTTACGCGCTCAGGCGTCGCTGGGGTCACGGGCGCGTCAACGCGTCGGGGGCGCCGCCGCCGCCGAGAAGTCGGGCGGGGCCGTCGAGAACTGCGTCGTCACCGGATTCGCGAAGTCGTGCTTCGAGGCCCTCAAGACCCTCGAGCAAGTGCTTACCGAGCAGTTCGGGCTCGGGAAGCTCGACCGGGTAGACCCCGTCAAAACACGCCCGACACAGGCGATCCATCGCGACGCCCGTGGAGTCGACGAGGCCGTCGAGGGACACATAACCAAGGGAGTCGGCGCCGATCGACGAGCGAATCTCGTCGACGAGTAGGCCATTGGCGATCAGCTCGGCGCGCGTCGCGAAATCGATGCCGTAGAAGCACGGCCACTTCACGGGCGGGCTCGAGATGCGAACGTGCACTTCACGAGCACCTGCCTCGCGCAGCATTCGCACAATCGCCCTCTGGGTGTTGCCTCGGACGATGGAGTCGTCGACGATCACGAGCTTCTTGCCGGCAACGATCTCGCGGAGCGGGTTGAGCTTGAGCCTGATGCCGAGTTGGCGAATCGTCTGCGAGGGCTGGATGAAGGTGCGCCCCACGTAGGCGTTCTTCACCAAACCGTGTGCGAACGGGATTCCAGACTCCTGCGCATATCCGACCGCAGCCGGGGTGCCGCTCTCGGGCACGGGGATGACGAGGTCGGCCTCAACGGGATGCTCACGGGCGAGTTGACGGCCAACCTCCACGCGCACGGCGTGAATGGAGTGACCTGAAATCGAGGTGTCTGGCCGAGCGAGGTAGACGAACTCGAACAGGCACCCCTTGGGGTCGGCGACAGCAAAGTGCTGCGTCCGTAGGCCGTGCTCGTCGATGGCCACGAGCTCACCGGGCTCAACCTCCCGGACGAACGAGGCGCCGACGATGTCGAGGGCAGCCGTCTCGCTGGCAACGACCCATCCGCGTTCAAGACGCCCCACCACCAACGGACGTATCCCCTGCGGATCGCGGGCCGCATACAGCGTGGTGTCATCCATGAACACCAACGAGAACGCGCCGCGCAGGAGAGGAAGCTCGGCCATCGCCGCGGCCTCAAGTGACACGTCGGGATGGGATGCCAGCAATGAGGTCAACAGGTCAGTGTCGCTGGTGCTCGTGGCGTTGCCGAGCGGGAGCTCGCCGCTTGCCTCGGCACGCTCGCGAACCCGTCGGGCAAGTTCATGCGTGTTGGTGAGATTTCCGTTGTGGCCCAACGCAAGATGTCCGGTTGCGGTCGCGCGAAAGGTCGGCTGAGCGTTCTCCCAGATGCTCGCGCCGGTGGTCGAGTAGCGCGCGTGCCCGATCGCGATATGCCCATGAAGGCTCTCAAGCGAGGCCTCATTGAAGACCTGCGAGACGAGTCCCATTTCCTTGTAGACCAAGGTGCGGAAGCCATCACTGACGGCTATCCCAGCCGATTCCTGGCCGCGGTGCTGAAGGGCGTAGAGACCGAAGTAGGTGAGCTTGGCGACCTCCTCGCCAGGGGCCCAGACGCCGAAGACGCCACAGGCGTCCTGCGGGCCCTTCTCACCGGGCAGAAGGTCGTGGTTGAGCCGTCCATCGCCGCGAAGCACACCGTGAGTCTACGTTGGTCGGCGAGCTATCCTGACCGCCTAGGCGCGCCGCGCGTGCCACGTGCGCGGACGCGACGAAGATCTGCGCTCAGGCTGCGGTGGCTCGACCAGATCCCTCTGACTCTCACCGCTAGCCCCTCCCCGCCGCCTACTGCCCGGGCTCTGCCTCCACCACTGCGCGGGGCGGCTCGAGCATCGGTAGAGGATCGAGTTCGCCGCGCCGCACTCCGACTTCGGCCGGGGCATCGATTCCGAGACGAACGAGGCCGCCCCGCGCGCCGAGCACTGTGATCGTGATTCCGCCGTCGAAGACGACACTTTGACCCTGACCGCGAGCAAGTACCAACATGGCCTGCCTCCTGGGTGATCGCTGCCTCCATCCAGTGTGCGAGCCAGGAGGCCGGTTGGACCGGCACGTCACCCAGACGGCGTCGGCAATCCGCGACGCCTTCACCTCGGAGGCCCGACGGGCCTTCGAGGCTGCGGCGAAGATTCGTTGGATGACGCAGGGCACACGGGGATTTGCCCGGTGAGATGAGACCAGTGGGGCCCTCACAGCCCCGAAGGGCCAGCGCACTCAGGACAGTGGCAAGAGCGCCGACAGGTCACTGCGCTCACCACTAGCGCGGACTCGTCCATCGGCCACGGCATCGCCCCACTGAACGATCCCCACAGCCAGTTGGAGCCAAGTGCGCGCATCGCACTCGACAGCAGCTGGCGGGGTTCCCCTGCGGTGAGTCGCCCCCTCGAGCACCTGGACTGCCGCGTACGGCGGCACGCGGACCTCCACCGAACGACCGGGCGCCGCGGCCACAAGTGCCGCGAGCGTGGCCTTGACCGCCGCCTTGACCTCGAGTCGAGCGGGGATGGCCCCGGAGTCCCACTCGGCCAACACCGCCATCGCCGCCGTCACCGCCACGCCATCTGGTCTCTCCGCGAGTGCGCCCACTCCCGGCTCCCCCACATCCCCCACAAAAACGGACCCTACCCACAACCTCCCAAATTCCGGTGAATGTGCCCTGGACGGCCCTAGGGGCCGCTAGAACGCCCCACTATGTCCACAGGCCACAAGGCTGAGGATTCAGTGGGGAAGATGGGCGGCCTCTAGGGCCGCCCAGGGCACATTGACCGCAAACGAGGGGTTAGGCGAAGAGGGCGGGGAGCGTCGCGTCGGCGGTGGTGCGGAGTTCCGTGAGGGTCCAGGTGGCGGACGCGCCATAGACCGATTCGACGATCAGGTCGTCTCCTGCCGCACCCACGATCCCGATTCGGGTGACCGGCACACCGTGGTCACCTGCAAGGGACTCGAACGCACCCAGGGTCGAGGTGGGAACCGTGACCACAGCCCGCGCCGTCGATTCCGAGAGTAGGAAGACGAAGGGATCGACGCCCTCGGGAATCCTCACCAACGCACCGACGCCCGCCCGCAACGCCATCTCGACGAGCGTCTGCACGATCCCAGCATCCGACACGTCATGCGCCGCAGTGATCAACGAACCCACCGACGCAGCCACGAGAAGCTCGCCGAGTGACCGTTCGCGACCGAGGTCGACTACGGGAGGCAACCCGCCAAGGTGGCCGTGGATGACGTGCGCCCACTCCCCGCCGGCGAACTCATCCCGGGACTCGCCCAAGACGAGAACCACGTCGTCGCTTGCACGGAACGCCATCGGTGTACGTCGGGCCACATCCTGAATCACCCCGAGTACGCCCACGACCGGAGTCGGATTGATCGGGGTGCTGCCGGTCTGGTTGTAGAAACTGACGTTGCCGCCGGTGACGGGAGTGCCGAGCTCGAGGCAGCCGTCAGCGAGACCACGCACCGCTTCGCTGAACTGCCACATGACATCCGGGTCTTCGGGCGACCCGAAATTGAGACAGTTGGTCACCGCGAGGGGAGCAGCGCCGGCTGTTGCGACATTGCGATAAGCCTCTGCCAGAGCGAGCTTCGCGCCGTTGTATGGGTCGAGTTTGGCGAAGCGGCCATTGCAGTCAGTGGCAAGCGCGACACCGAGGCCGGTCTTCTCGTCTACGCGTATGACGCCGGCGTCCTCAGGCTGCGCGAGCACAGTATTTCCGAGGACGTACCGGTCGTACTGCGAGGTCACCCAGGTCTTCGACGCAAGGTTCGGGGATCCCACAAGTGTGAGGACGGTGTCGCGAATCTCAGCGGCAGTGGAGGGGCGCGCGAGCCTCTCGGGGCCATCAGCCTGCAACGAGTCCTGCCACGACGGACGCGCGAAAGGCCTTTCGTAGACCGGCCCATCGTGCGCCACCGTGCGCGGCGGAACGTCCACAATAATCTCGCCGTGCCACTCGATGACGAGCCGGCCCGTCGCCGTAACCTCGCCGATGACGTCGGCGGTGACATCCCACTTGCGGCAGATGGCCAGAAACGCGTCGACCTTCTCTGGGGTCACGATTGCGCACATGCGTTCCTGAGACTCACTCATGAGGATTTCCTCGGGAGTGAGTGACGCGTCGCGCAGCGGCACCTGGTCGAGGCGCACATGCATGCCGCCTTCGCCATTGCTCGCGAGTTCACTTGTGGCACAGGAAATCCCAGCGCCGCCGAGATCTTGAATCCCCTCGACCAGACCTGCGCGAAGCACTTCGAGCGTGCATTCGATGAGCAGCTTCTCCATGAAAGGATCGCCAACCTGCACCGCGGGGCGTTTCGTCGGCCCGCCCTCAGCGAAGGTCTCCGACGCCAACACCGAGACGCCGCCGATACCGTCGCCGCCGGTCTTGGCACCGTAGAGAATTACCAGGTTGCCGACACCCTTGGCGCTCGCGAGGTGGATATCCTCATGACGCATCGTGCCTACGCACAGAGCATTGACGAGCGGATTCCCTTGGTAGGAAGCGTCAAAAACGATCTCGCCTCCGATATTTGGCAGCCCGAGGCAATTACCGTAGCCAGAGATTCCCGCGACAATTCCCGGCAAAACGCGACGGGTGTCGGGGTGATCTGCCGCACCGAAACGGAGAGGATCCATCACCGCTACCGGACGGGCACCCATCGACAGGATGTCGCGGACGATGCCGCCGATTCCGGTGGCAGCGCCCTGATACGGCTCGATGTAAGACGGGTGGTTGTGCGACTCGACCTTGAAGGTGACCGCCCAGCCCTCGCCGATGTCCACCACGCCAGCGTTCTCCCCGATCCCGACGAGCAACGCCTCAGTCTCGGGCTTCTTGTCGCCGAACTGGCGCAAGTGAACCTTGCTCGACTTGTATGAACAGTGCTCGCTCCACATCACGCTGTACATGGCTAGTTCGGCGCTCGTAGGGCGCCTCCCGAGGATCTCGCGGATGCGAAAGTACTCGTCGGTCTTGAGCCCGAGCTCGGAGTAGGGCTGCTCGAGCTCAGGGGTGGTCTCTGCGTTCGCGACGGTGTCGGTGTGACGACTCATGCCTCAACGAGGCCCTTCAGGAGCGAGGTGAAGAAGCCCAGACCATCGGTCGTGGGCCCAGTGAGCGCTTCGACCGCGTGCTCGGGGTGCGGCATGATGCCGACGACATTGCCGCGCGCGTTGGCGACACCCGCGATGTCGCGGCGGCTGCCGTTGGGATTGACCCCGATGTAACGGGCGACGACACGTCCCTCGCTCTCGAGCATGTCGAGGGTGGACTCGTCGGCGACATAGCTGCCCTCGCCGTTCTTCAGAGGTACGACGATCTCCTGGCCCTCGGCGTAGGACGAGGTCCACAGAGTGTGAGCATTCTCGATGCGCAGTCGCTGATCGCGGCAGATGAAATGCAGATCTGTGTTGCGGACGAGCGCGCCAGGCAGCAGGTGTGATTCGCACAGAACCTGGAAACCATTGCAGATACCGAGAACCGGGAGGCCGCCATTCGCGGCGGCGACGAGCGGACCCATCACGGGGGCGAACCGGGCGATCGCGCCGCATCGCAGGTAGTCGCCGTAGGAGAAGCCCCCCGGGAGTACCACCGCATCGACACCGTGCAGATCGGCGTCGCCGTGCCAGAGCTCGATCGCCTCGCCGCCGGCGATCCGAATCGCGCGCGCGGCATCGCGATCGTCAAGGGATCCCGGGAACGTGACGACGCCGATTCGCATCGTCACACTCACCTGACGTCCTCGCGGATCACATAGTCCTCGATCACGGGGTTGGACAGCAACGACCCCGCGAGTTCGTGGATCTGGGCCAAACGGCTCTCATCGATGTCGCCCTCGAGCTCGAGCGAGAAGCTCTTACCCTGACGAACCGAGGTGACGCCCGCGAGGCCCAGGCGAGCGAGCGCGCCTTCAACGGCCTTGCCCTGGGGGTCCAGGATTTCGTTCTTCAGCATGACGTCGACGATGACGCGGGCCACAGCGCGCTCCAGGGGGAGTGGTCAAGTGGTACGCCTCATCTTAACGGCCACCTCGACCGGGCCGGACCACGCTGCGCCGAACCGCGCTCCGCGCGACCAGATTGCGCCGACCGCACGTGGCCCACTTAGCCAAGCCTCGCCGAACCCTCGACGCTGGCGTCGGTCCAGGCCTTCCATGCTGAAGCCACCATCTCGAGGAGGTCCTCGCTCGCCTTCCAGCCAAGTTCCGCACGGGCTAGGTCGGCCGAGGTCACGATGCGGGCTGGGTCGCCCGCACGTCGCGGGCCGACGTCGTATGGCACGGCGCGACCCACGACAGCCTCGACGGCCGCGATGATCTCGCGAACCGAGACGCCCTCACCCCGGCCGAGGTTGTAAGCCGGCGCCAGAGAACGGTCAGCGGCCAGAGCGCGCGCCGCAAGGACATGTGCGGCGGCGACGTCGGCGACGTGGATGTAGTCACGAACACATGAGCCATCAGGTGTCGCGTAATCGTCCCCGAACAACTCGGGCCGCCGTTCCTCGGACACCGCGTCGAGCAGGATCGGGAACAGGTTGTGCGGACTGACGTCGTAGACGCCCGGGGCCCCCGAACCCACCACGTTGAAGTAGCGCAAGGACGTGTGCCGAAACGGAGGCCGACCCTGCAGGGCTTCCGCACGCGCGAGGTCGCGCAACAGCCACTCGCCAATCACCTTGGACTCCCCGTAGGGCGATTCCGGGTTGAGCGCAGACTCTTCTGTGACCAGGTCGACATCCGGCGTGCCGAAAACTGAGGCGGACGAAGAGAAGACGAAGTTTCGTACATCTGCGGCCACGCATTGCGCGAGCAACACTCGCGTGCCTTCAACGTTGACCCGGTAGAACTCCAGGGGGTCTTGTACCGAAACCCCGGCGTACTTCAATCCAGCGACGTGAACGACACCCGTGATCCCAGGCGTGTGAAGGACTTGCGCGAGTGAATCAGCGTCGGTGATGGACGCCTCGATGATCGGGACTCCGCTCGGAACGAATTCGCGGCGTCCGCTGGAGAAATCGTCGTAGACCATGACCTTGATGTCGTTGTCAATGAACGCACGTACGACGTGCGATCCGACATATCCCGCTCCACCGGTCACCAACCACGTCATGGACCTACCCTAGGCGCGGAAGCGCCCCAGGAGGGCGAGTGCTGAGAACTCGCTTAGGTGAAGCGCTTACCGGTCAGCCGCTCGTAGGCCTCGATGTACTTCGCACGCGTCTTCTCCACCACTTCGTCGGGCAGGGGCGGAGGGCCCTGGCCTGAATTGCGATCCCAGCCCGATGCAGGCGAGGCAAGCCAGTCGCGCACGAATTGCTTGTCGAACGAGAGCTGAGGCTGGCCGGGCTGCCAGTCCTCGACCGGCCAATAGCGACTCGAGTCGGGAGTCAGTACCTCGTCAGCGAGAACGATCTGGCCATCCGGCCGCTCGCCGAATTCGAACTTGGTGTCGGCGAGGATAAGACCGCGATCCTCGGCGATCCATGCGGCTCGGTCGTAGATTGCGACGCTGAGCCGGCGAAGAGTCTGTGCCTCGTCCTGTCCGATCGACGCGACGACTTCATCGAACGTCACGTTCTCGTCGTGCCCACCGACCGGGGCCTTGGTCGCGGGGGTGAAGATCGTCTTGGGAAGCTTCGACCCGTCCTTCAAGCCGGGCGGCAGATTCACCCCGCAGATCGCCTTCTGCGCCTGATACTCCGTGAGCCCCGAGCCCGCGAGATAGCCGCGGGCAACGCACTCGATCGGGAACATGTCGAGCTTGCTGCAGACCATGGCCCTCTTGGCGACGCCCGCCGGAACACGAGTGGTGATCACGTGGTTGGGGACTACGCCCTCGAGGCGATCGAACCACCACAGCGACATGGCCGTGAGGATGCGGCCCTTGTCGGGAATCTCGGTCGGCAGGACCCAGTCGAACGCAGAGATTCGATCGCTGGCAACGAAGAGGAGCCGATCATCGGGCGTCTCGTAGAGGTCGCGGACCTTGCCCGAATACAGATGTGTGTACCCAGCGGGCAGGTCATACGCTGGAACCGGCCAAGAACGGGGAGCCACGGGTTCGGATACTGACTTCTCTACATCACTCACGACACGTGAGCCTATCCCCAAGCGCACCCCTCAATTCCCGGTGAATGTGCCCTGGGCGGCCTTAGGGGCCGCCCAGGCTCCCCACTGTGTCCACAGGCCACGGCCCTGTGGACACAGTGGGGAAGTTGAAAGGCCTCTAAGGCCGCCCAGGGCACATTGACAGGAAGCGGGGCGGGGGTCAGAGGATGGGCTCGGGCGCGTAGATGGCGGCGTCGGGGCGTTCGGCGACGAGGAGTTCGATCTCCTCGACCACCGCGGCCACCTGGGCGCGGGCGGCGCCGGTGAACTCGACCGGCTCGGCGACGAGGGCGTCAAGCTGCTCAGAGGTGAGACGAAGTCGACCGTCAGCCGCGAGGCGCTCGAAAAGGTCGTTGCCCTCAGCTCCACTCTCGCGCATCGCCAGTGCGACGGCCACCGCATGCTCCTTAATCACCTCGTGCGCGGCCTCGCGTCCGACTCCGTTTCGCACCGCGGCCATCAACACCTTGGTGGTGGCGAGGAACGGAAGGTAGCGACGCAGTTCGCGCTCGGCCACCGCGGGGAAGGCTCCGAACTCGTCGAGAACCGTGAGGAAGGTCTCGAGCAGCCCGTCGATCGCGAAGAAGGCGTCAGGCAAAGCGACTCGGCGCACCACCGAGCAGAAGACGTCGCCCTCGTTCCACTGGGCTCCCGCGAGCTCGGCCGTCATTGACGCATAGCCCCGGAGAATCACCGCAAATCCGTTGATTCGCTCACATGAGCGACTGTTCATCTTGTGCGGCATCGCACTCGAGCCGACTTGGCCGTCCTTGAACCCCTCGGTGACGAGCTCATTGCCCGCCATGAGCCTCACCGTCATCGCGAACGACGACGGGCCAGCCGCGAGCTGCACGAGTGCCGCGACGACGTCGAAGTCCAGCGATCGCGGATACACCTGGCCAACGCTGGTGAACACGAGATTGAAACCAAGGTGCGCGGCGACACGTTCTTCGAGCTCGTCGAGCTTGCCGATATCGCCGTCGAGCAGATCGAGCATGTCCTGCGCGGTGCCAACGGGGCCCTTGATCCCCCGAAGCGGGTAGCGCTCGATGAGCTCATTGAGACGCCGGTGGGCGACGAGCAACTCGTCGGCCGCCGACGCGAAACGCTTGCCGAGAGTGGTCATCTGCGCTGCGACGTTGTGCGATCGGCCCGCGATCGCGAACTCGTCGTATGCAACGGCGTGTGCCGCCAGACGCGCGAGCACGGCGACCGTCTTGTCGCGCGTGACCTGAAGTGCGCTGAGGATCTGGAGCTGTTCGACGTTCTCGGTGAGGTCGCGGCTCGTCATCCCCTTGTGCACGTGCTCGTGGCCAGCGAGCGCCGAGAACTCCTCGATCCGTGCTTTGACGTCGTGCCGGGTGACCTTCTCGCGTTCACGAATCGACTCAAGATCCACGTCCCCGAGCACCGCTTCGTACGCTTCGACCACCCCAGCGGGCACCTCGATGCCGAGATCGCGTTGGGCCTTGAGCACCGCAATCCAGAGCTGCCGCTCTAGAACGATCTTGTGTGCGGGAGACCAGATCGTCGCCATGGCACCCGACGCGTAACGGGAGGCGAGAACATTGGGGATCGCGGGCGAGCTTGGCATGTGGAGACCTTCGCGGTCGTCGTGCGGCGGGTACCCAGTCTCTCAGGTCATCAGCCCCAAGCACACCGTCGACGTGCCACGAGCCCTACGATCTGAGCACGAACGCGCCTTCACCAACTCAGCGGGCGCCAGGAAAGACCGCCTCGGCACCTTCTCCGCGCAAACGGGTCTAAGGGGCTTGGATCTCGCCCCGTGCGGCTGCTGCCGCAATATCGCGGCGGTGGTGACTGCCGACAAGCTCGATCCGATCGACAGCCTCATACGCCCTCACCCTGGCCGCGGCGAGATCGGCGCCGAGGCCCACCACCGTGAGGACGCGCCCTCCGGCCGACACAATCGCGCCGTCGTGAGCGGGCGCAGTTCCCGCATGAAGCACATAGGCGTCCTCGACCGCGTTCGCCTCGTCGAGTCCGCCGATCACACCGCCAAGCAGGGGCACGCCCGGGTAGTTCTCGGACGCCACCACCACGGTGACCGCGGCACCGTCATGCCAGCGCAGATCCTCCACGTCGTGCAAGGTGCCATTTGACGCGCCAAGCAGCACATGCGCAATCGGCGTCTGCAACCGTGCGAGCACCACTTGAGTCTCGGGATCACCGAAACGCGCGTTGAATTCGATCACCCGAATACCGCGCGATGTGAGAGCCAAGCCTGCGTACACGAGCCCCACGAACGGAGTGCCCCGATGCCGCAGGACATCAACCACCGGTTGCACGACGCGGGCCACGACGTCCTCGACCATGCCTTCCGGCGCCCACGGCAATGGCGAGTAGGCACCCATCCCGCCGGTGTTGGGCCCTAGATCCCCGTCATGGACGCGTTTGAAGTCCTGTGCGGGCTGCAGCGGCACCACGCTCTCACCATCGGTCAAGCAGAACAACGAGACCTCGGGCCCATCAAGGAACTCCTCGATGACGACGCGCGCGCCCAGCTTGGCCAGACACTCACGAGCATGGTCGAGAGCCGCGTCGCGATCGTCCGTGACCACCACGCCCTTGCCGGCGGCCAAGCCGTCGTCCTTGACGACGTAGGGGGCGCCGAACTGGTCGAGTGCGACCTCGACCTCGGCAACTGAGTCGCATACGTGTGCCAGGGCGGTGGGCACTCCCGCCTCGGCCATGACTTCCTTCGCGAAGGCCTTACTTCCCTCGAGGCGCGCCGCGTCGGCGTCAGGGCCGAAGGTGGCGAAACCGGCGGCGCGCAAATGGTTGGCCGCGCCGATCACGAGGGGGCCCTCCGGGCCAATCACGACGAGGTCGGCCCCGATTCGCTTCGCAAGACCTAAGGGTGCGAGGGGATCGGTCAGATCTATCGGGTGCGTGGCGGCATCAAGGGCGATACCTGCGTTGCCGGGAGCCGCGTGGACTTCGCTGACCGCGTCATCTGCGACAAGAGCCCGGACGAGGGCGTGCTCACGAGCACCGGAACCGAGCACCAGGACCTTCACGACAAGCGAGCCTAGGCGACGCGGCCGGGACGTCGCGACGCGCGGCGCCCTCTCAAGCGCCGGTGTAGTGCTTGTCGATCACCGAGAACACCTCGTCGAGGATGGCCAGGCCGGCCTTGGCCTCTGTGTCGGTGACGACACACGGCGGCACAACATGCATGCGGTTGAAGTTGGCGAACGGGAGAAGCCCGCGCTTCTTGCACTCAGACAACAGCTCACCCATCGCGGGCGACGTGCCGCCATAGGGTGCGAGCGGCTCACGTGTGGCCCGGTCGCTCACGAGCTCGAGCGCCCAGAACACCCCGAGCCCACGGACCTCGCCGATCACCGGGTGTCGGTCGGCGAGCTCACGGAGCCCGGGGCCGAGAACGTCGGTGCCGATCCGTCGGGCATTCTCGACGATTCCCTCCTCCGCCATGGCGTCGATCGACGCCACGATGGAGGCGCAGGCGATGGGGTGCCCTGAGTAGGTCAACCCGCCGGGGAAGACGCGATCGTCGAAGGTCGCGGCGATCTCGTCACTGATGATCACACCGCCCACCGGGATGTACCCCGAGTTCGATCCCTTGGCGAAGGTCACGAGGTCCGGCTTCACGTCGAAGTTGTCGAAGGCGAACCACGCGCCAGTACGGCCGAACCCGGCCATGACCTCGTCGAGGATGAGCACGATGCCGTACTTATCGCAGAGGGCACGCACTCCGGGAAGGTATCCGGGGGGCGGTACGAGGATGCCTGCCGTTCCCACCACGGTCTCGATGAGGATCGTGGCGATCGTCGCCGATCCCTCGAAGATGATCACGTTCTCAAGGTGGGCAAGCGCCCGTTCGGTCTCCTCGGCCTCACTCTGCGCCCAGAAAGCGGAGCGATAGAGGTAGGGGCCGAAGAAGTGGACGTGAGAGTCCGCGTACTCATTGGGCCAACGCCGCGGATCGCCCGTTGCCGCGATGGCCCCGCCTGTGTTCCCATGGTACGAGCGGTAGAACGACAGTGCCTTACGTCGTCCGGTGTGCAGCCGGGCCATGCGGATCGCGTTCTCGACCGCGTCGGCGCCGCCGTTGGTGAAGAAGACTTTGTTCAGTCCATCGGGCGCCAGGGCAGTGATGCGCTGGGCCGCCTCGCCCCGGGCAGCGTTCGCATGCTGAGGAGCCACCGTCGCGAGTTGGGCAGCCTGTGCCGCGATCGCGGCGATGACCTTGGGGTGCTGATGGCCGATATTGACGTTGACGAGCTGGCTGGAGAAGTCGAGGAAGCGGTTGCCGTCGAAGTCCCAGACGTAGGAGCCCTCACCACCGGCAATGACCATCGGGTTCAAGGGCCCCTGAGCCGACCAGGAGTGGAAGACATGGGCGCGGTCGAGATCGTAGATGCGCTTGCCCTCGGCAGGATCAGGGGTGACAAGGGTGCTCATGCGGACTCCAGGCTCGACGTTGACCTACCCAGGCTAGGCGCCTAGGCCGACCGCGGGAAGCCGGGGAGTGCCAATCCGCGAGCCTGCAGCCCAACGCCGTGTGACGTGGTGGGCCACAGCCGTGATCAGTTGAGGAGGTCTCGGATGACTACGGTCTGGTCGCGCTCAGGACCGACGCCGATCGCGGAGATCCGCGAGCCGGAGCGCTCTTCCAGGAACTCGACATAGCTCCGAGCGGCCGCAGGAAGGTCCGCGAGCGTACGCGCGCTTGAGAGATCTTCGGTCCAGCCCTGGAGGTACTCGTAGATCGGCTTCGCGTGGTGGAACCCGGTTTGGGTCATAGGCAACTCGGTGACGCGCTCGCCATCGATGTCATAGGCAACGCACACGGGGATCCGCTCCCACCCGGTGAGTACATCAAGCTTGGTGAGGACCAGATCGGTAACCCCGTTGATACGCGACGCGTATCGGGCGATCGGGAGGTCGTACCAGCCGCAGCGGCGAGGGCGGCCCGTGGTCGTTCCGAACTCGCGACCGATCTGGCGCAGATTCTCCCCATCCTCGTCACACAACTCCGTGGGGAAGGGGCCTTCGCCCACACGCGTGACATACGCCTTGGCGATCGCGATGACGCGAGTGACGGCCATGGGTGGAATCCCGGCACCGGTGCACGCACCGCCTGCCGTGGCATTGGATGAGGTGACGAACGGGTAGGTTCCATGGTCGACATCAAGGAGGGTGGCCTGACCGCCCTCGAGCAGAACGACCTCGTCGCGCGCTAGCGATTCGCCGAGCAGGAGCGAGGTGTCGGCCACCATGGGACGAAGTCGATCAGCGTGGGCCAGGAGTTCATCGACGACCTCGTCGACCTCGATCGCGCGTCGGTTGTAGACCTTCACAAGGAGGTGGTTCTTCTGCGCGAGGGCGCCTTCGACCTTCTGGCGCAGTATCTTCTCGTCGAAGAGGTCCTGCACGCGGATGCCGACGCGGCTCATCTTGTCGGAGTAGGTCGGGCCGATGCCGCGCCCGGTGGTTCCAATACGACGGCTGCCCAGGAACCGCTCAGTGACCTTGTCGAGTGTGCGGTTGTAGCTGGGGATGACGTGCGCGTTGGCACTGACCACCAGCCGCGAGGTGTCGACCCCACGTGCCTCGAGCCCGTCGATCTCACCGAAGAGCACACCGAGATCGATAACGACGCCGTTTCCGATGACCGGGACGACACCAGGGGTCAGGATGCCCGAGGGCAGCAGGTGCAACGCGTACTTCTCCGTGCCGATGACGACCGTGTGCCCGGCGTTGTTACCGCCGTTGAACTTGACCACATAGTCGAGACGGCTGCCGAGAAGGTCGGTGGCCTTACCCTTGCCCTCATCGCCCCATTGGGCACCGAGCAGGACGATCGCCGGCATCGGGACTCCCTCGATGAATCACTCCGCACCACCGAGGGGTGGTGCCAGCAGAGACTACCGGCCAGGAGCCCCCTGAGCGAGCAACGGCCGTCATTTGGGCTCTGGCATGACCTTTGAGCGCATAACGTGCCCGGCCCGCAAGAGCCCGCCTAGCTAGACCCGGTGGGCGAGCGTGACCGCGAAGTCGGAGTCCTGGTCGAACCAGGTCTTGGTCACGGAGAAGCCAACCGCAGACAACTCCTGGGCGATCCCGTCTGTGCGGAACTTCGTGGAGATCTCGATGCGGATCTCCTCCCCCGAGGCCAGATCAAGATCAATCGATGCGCCCGGAATGTTCACGCGTTGCGGCACCTCAGAGCGGAGCCTGAGATCCATACGCTCCATCCGCGAGTCCCAGAAGGGAACGTACGTGAAGGCGCTCAGATCGAAATCCGCACCAAGCTCGCGGTTGAGGACATGCAATGAATTCATGACGAATTCGGCGGTGATACCGCGGGAATCGTCATACGCAGCGATCAAGCGATCGGCGTCCTTGACGAGATCGGTGCCGAGCAGCAGGGAGTCACCCGGTGCAAGGGAGTCGGCCAGGGCGCCCAAGAAGGCACCGCGCTCCTCGACGTAGAGGTTTCCGATCGTGCCCCCGAGGAAGGCAACCATGCGCGTTCCTCCCTGCGGCAGGTGCGGTACGTGCAAGGTGAAGTCGCCGACCATGGCCTCGACCTGCACACCCGGGTAGGCGACCGCGATCTCGGCGGCCGCCGCGCGAAGGGTGGACTCGGAGAAGTCGACCGGGGCGAACCGCTCGAGCTGTCCGGTTGCTGTGAACGCGTCAAGCAGGCTACGGGTCTTGTCCGAGGTTCCGCTGCCAAGTTCGATGATCGTGGAAGCCCCTGATAGCAAGGCGATCTCGTCGCCATTGTCTCGAAGAATCGCCCGTTCGCACTCCGTCGGGTAATACTCGGGAAGGCGAGTGATCTCCTCGAAGAGGGCGCTACCACGGTCGTCATAGAGCCACTTCGGGGGCAGGCTACGAGGGATCGACCCGAGTCCGCGGCGAACGTCGACGACCAGGCTGCTGGCGGCCCAGTTCGGCTCCAGAAGCACGCTGACGATCGGCTTCTTAATGTCCGTCATGAACTGGCCCCCGGTGGTGCGCCGCCATCGGCAAGCCGCACACCACTGAGCGCCCACCTCGCGGCATGCGGGAAGAAATTGCGATAGGTCGCTCTCATCTGGTCGGGAGGGGTGAACGCACAACCGCCCCGCAGAACCATCTGATTCGACATGAACTTCCCGTTGTACTCGCCGATCGCACCCGCCGGTGGGTGGAATCCCGGGTAGGGGTGGTAGGCCGACGCCGTCCACTCCCAGCAATCGCCGTAGACCTGGCGAAGCTTGCCGTCACTGGCCCCGGCGGCGCGCGGGTGGAAGGTCTCGACGTCGGCGAGGTTGCCCGCAACCGGCTGGCCATCGCAGACAACCGCGTGCTCCCACTCGGACTCCGTAGGAAGTCGCTTTCCCGCCCACGTGGCGAAGGCCTCGGCCTCGAAGAAGCTCACGTGGCTCACCGGAAGACCGGGATTGATCGGCCACGTGCCGTTGAGAGAATGCTCGAACCACACTCCGTCGAGCTCGATCCAGTACAGCGGCGACTGCCATCCCTCGGCGAGGACGTGCGCCCTCCCCTCAGCGAGCCAGAGTTCGTGGCGCCGATATCCGTTATCCGCCATGAATTCGAGCCACTCACCATTGGTGACCAGGCGATCGGCCAGGCGGAAAGGCTCGAGCCAGACTCGGTGCCGCGGCTCCTCGTTGTCGAAGTGGAACCCGTCGCCCGCGTGTCCGATTTCGACGAGACCACCCTCGACATCCACCCAGCCCAGAACGTCGGATGCAGCCACACGTGACGGCGTGCCGGAGTACACCGGTCTGAGGGGATTGGTCGAGAGGAGGTGCTTGATGTCCATGAGCAGCAGTTCCTGATGCTGCTTCTCATGGTGGAATCCGAGCTCGATCACAGGAGCGATCTTGTGTAGGGTCCCTGAGTCGAGCCGTGTGAGGAGATCTCGCATCCGGTCGTCGACGTTTCCGCGGTAGGCACCGATCTCACGAGTGCCCGGGCGCGTGATGCGCCCTCGTTCGGCACGGGCGTGCCGCGGCCCCACAAATTCGTAGTAGCTGTTGAACAGGAACATGAATCGTTCGTCGTGCGGCGCGAATTCGTGTTCGTTCTCCGCGAGGACGAACGTCTCGAAGAACCACGTGACATGGCCACGATGCCACTTCGTGGGCGATGCATCCGGCATGGACTGCACCGTCTGATCTTCCGCAGTGAGCGGCGCGGCGAGGGATTCAGTGCGCGCGCGAACGTCGCTATACCGCTCAAGAAGAGGAGCGCCGTCGTAATCCGCGATGGTCACGGAATTCAGCCTCCTCGATTTGGTGGCAAAGCAGCCCCTATCGGCCGACCTCACGCACTCATTCGCTAGATACCAGGCTATCCCCGCGTGCAGGGCTCGGCACCGGCAGTGAGCCAACGGGGTTCTTCTCCCGTGCAGCCGTGCCCGAAAGCGTGCCGTCGATGTCAGCGGCCTTCGAGGGCATCCGCGGCGGCCGAGGATGAATCGCGAAGGAAGAGCGTGCAGCGCGTGGCCTCGTCTTCCTCGCCTATCGCCGCAGCGGCGCGGGCGAGGGCGTTAAGACAGCGAAGGAATCCGCGGTTGGGTTCGTGCTCCCAAGGAACAGGCCCGTGACCCTTCCACCCATTGCGGCGCAAGAGATCCAGGCCCCGGTGATAGCCGACCCGGGCGTAGGCATAGGACTCGATCGTGTTACCTGCGCCGAAGGCCTCATCGGCCAGCGCGGCCCAGGCCAGGCTGCTGGTGGGGTTATCCGCGGCCACGGCACGGGGGTCAGAACCCCCCTCGAGCGCGGCCCGAATTTCCGGGTCGTCGGGCAGAAGGGTGGGAGGGGGTCCGCCGAACAGGCTCTGATCCATCGATGAGGTCACGTCGCCATCTTGCCCCACTCCGGGAAGAACCGCCCCCACGCGGGGGCGCGCAGCCCTTCAGCAGGAATGGGACGTGGCCGCGCCTACCTCAAGCGAGTGCCGACGGAGCGGAGGTCTTCGCAACCTCGGACGACGCGAGCCGCCATGCCCGCCTCGGCCAGCTTGCCCCAGGCACGCGGGTCGTAGGCCTTCTTGTTGCCCACATCTCCGTCGATCTTCAGGACGCCGTCGTAGTTCTTGAACATGTGGTCAGCAACCGGGCGCGTGAACGCGTACTGGGTGTCGGTGTCGATGTTCATCTTCACGACGCCGTAGTCGAGTGCCTCGCGGATCTCCGAGAGCAGCGAACCCGATCCGCCGTGGAAGACGAGGTCGAACGGCTTGTCCTTGCCGTACTTGGCCCCCACAGCGTCCTGGATCTCCTTGAGGATCGAGGGCGTCAGGACCACGTTTCCCGGCTTGTAGACACCGTGCACATTTCCGAAGGTGGCCGCCACCATGTATCTGCCCCGCTCGCCGAGCCCGAGCTTGGCCGCCGTGGCGAGTCCGTCCTCAGCGGTGGAGAACAGCTTCGCGTCGTGTGAGGCCTCGATGCCGTCCTCCTCGCCGCCGACAACACCGATCTCGAGTTCCATGATGATGTTCGCACGGTTGCACTTGTCGAGGAGCTCTTCCGCGACAGCAAGGTTCTCCGTCAGCGGCACAGCGGAGCCGTCCCACATGTGCGACTGGAACAACGGAAGCCTGCCCGCGGCAACGCGCTCGAGTGACACGTCGATCAACGGCCTCATGAAGCCGTCGAGCTTCTCCTTGGGACAGTGATCGGTATGAAGTGCGATCTGGACGTCATACTTCGCCGCGATCACGTGCGCGAACTCTGCCAGCGCGACGGCACCCACGACCATGTCCTTCACACCCTGGCCTGACGCGAATTCCGCGCCACCCCACGAGAGCTGGACGATGCCGTCGCTCTCGGCCTCGGCGAATCCACGGAGGGCCGCAACGATGCTCTGCGATGACGTGCAGTTGATCGCCGGGTACGCGAACGCGCCTGCCTTGGCGCGGTCGAGCATCTGGGCATAGACCTCAGGCGTGGCGATTGGCATGCGAGGGCACTCCTTGACAACGGGTGACGGTGGTCTGCGGACCGCGTTGCGACCCAGGCCCATCCTGTCACGCACGGATCCCGCCCCTCCATCGGAACGACCAAGTCGTCAGAAGAAAGGTCCTGGCCCGAGCAACGATGTCTGCGGTGAATGGCGTTGTGTCGAGCTCCCGGCCCGCGTGGTCAGTCGGCGCGCGGGAGAGTCGGCTGGCCGAACGCATGACGTCGAATCCACGCGTGCATGGCGATGGCCGAGGCCGCACCCACGTTGATCGAACGGGTGGAGCCGTACTGCGCGATGGATACGGTCGCCTCGCAGGCCGCGCGTGCGCCGTCCGACAGGCCGACTCCCTCCTGGCCGAAGACCAGGACGCATTCACGCGGCAACTCGAATGTCTCGAGAGGAACCGAACCGGGAAGATTGTCGACGCCAACGACCGTGATCCCCGCCGAATTGGCCCACGCGACAAGGGATCCCACGTCCTCGTGGTGAACGACATGCATATAGCGATCGGTCACCATCGCTCCACGACGGTTCCAGCGCCGACGTCCCAGGATCCGAACAGATGAGGCGTTGAAGGCATTCGCCGTGCGCACCACCGAACCAATATTGAAGTCGTGAGCGAGGTTCTCGATAGCGACATGGAACGGGTGACGCATCGTGTCGAGTTCGGCGACGATCGACTCGATGCTCCAATACCTGAACCGGTCGACGACGTTGCGCCGGTCGCCCTCGCGCAGCAACTCGGGGTCCAGGCGAGGATCGGTCGGCCAGGGCAAGAGATGGGGTCCGACCCCGATCGAGGCCACCTCGATGGTGGGAGCCCCGTGCGAGGCCCCGTCGATGTGTTCCCCGTCAGGCGCATCCATGCACATCAGCCTAGAGCGGCGCATACGCTCGGCCTGTGATCGCAGACCCTAACCTCGCCTCGTTGACCGCGATCGCCGTCTACGCCGTGCTCTGGGGCTTCATTTTCGCGGAATGCGCACTCCTGCTCGGGTTCCTCCTGCCAGGCGACACGATCCTCTTCGGAGCCGGACTATTGGCGGCGTCCCCCTCGAGCCAGCTCAATGTGCCCCTGCTGATCGCAGGGACCTTGCTTGCGGCAGTGGCAGGCAACGAGGTCGGCTACCTGACGGGGCGACGATTCGGCCGAGCGTGGCTTGAGCGCCGCGAGACGGGACGGGCTCGCCAGCAACTTCGTCGCACGGAGGCCTTCTACGAACGCTGGGGCTGGATCGCGATCGTCATCGCCCGCTGGATCCCATGGGTGCGAACATTCACCCCACTCGTCGCCGGCACCGCGGTGATGAATAGGCGTGCCTTCACCTCGGCGAATGTGGTCGGCGCCCTGCCGTGGGCCGCCGGTCTACCGCTCATGGGCTACCTCGCCTACCAAATACCCGCCCTGCGCACCATCGCCTACACGATCGCTGGGATCGCTATCACAGCGTCAATCGTGGGCGCCGCCGCAGTGGCGCTGCGCGAACGCCGTCGCGGGCGTCCCCTGCCGGACGAAGCGAACCCCCCGCAAAGCAACGGTGACGTGGCCGGGGCTGCCCATGACGAAGATTCGCGGGGGTAGCCTGAGCGCGTGCCTACCACCATGATCGCGACAGTGTCAGCCCTCGGCCCCGCCTGGCTTCAGCCGCAAGGAATCCTTGAGCGTTTCGGCACCGCCGCCTTCATCGCGGTACTCGTGATCATCTTCATCGAGTGCGGGCTGCTGATCTTCTTTCTGCCCGGCGATTCTCTTCTGTTCGTCACAGGGCTCTTCATCTCGACCGACGCGATCGGTGTCCCACTGTGGCTGGCCTGCGTGCTGCTCTCGGTCGCCGCAGTCGCCGGAAATCTCTCCGGTTACTGGATCGGCGCCAAGGCTGGGCCCGCGCTGTTCAACCGCCCGGGCTCGCGGTTGCTCAAGCCCGAGCATGTCGCCCACACTCACGAGTTTTTCGAGAAGTACGGCGTCAAGGCCATCGTTCTCGCGCGCTTCGTACCTGTCGTACGCACGTTCATCACAGCGATGGCGGGCGTCGGGCGCATGGACTTCCGAGCCTTCGCTCGTTACTCCACCATCGGAGGAATCCTCTGGGCGGCCGGGCTCACGATCCTCGGCTACTTCCTCGGGCACATCGAGTTCGTGCAGAAGAACATCGAGCTGATCGCGATTGTGATCGTCGTGCTCTCAGTGGTGCCGGCCGGATTCGAATGGCTTCGCGCGCGACGGGTTTCGTCCGCGACGCCCTCTGTCTGATCGCCTCTAGCGCGGTGTCGGCCGACTCAGATCAGCCGAGGCCGAGCTCCTCGAGGGAATAAGCGGTCACGTAGGGAAGCCCAGCAGCGGCGATGGCCGGGGCGGCGCCACGTTCGACGATCACGGCCACTCCCACGACCTCGGCCCCTGCCTCGCGCAGAGCCTCCACCGCAGTGAGCACGGAACCACCCGTTGTCGAGGTGTCCTCCACCGCGAGGACACGTCGACCTGCGACGTCCGGGCCCTCGATGCGGCGCTGGAGCCCGTGGGCCTTCTCGCTCTTGCGCACGACGAAGGCGTCGAGCCGACGGCCCTCGGCGGCGGCGGCGTGCAGCATCGCCGTCGCGACCGGATCTGCTCCGAGCGTGAGACCACCAACTGCGTCGTAGTCGAGGTGGGCGGTCACGTCGAGCATCACACGACCGATCAGCGGTGCAGTGGCACCGTCGAGGGTCACGCGCCGGAGGTCGACGTAGTAGTCGGCCTCGCGTCCACTGGAAAGCACGACCCGTCCATGCACGACGGCCTTGCTGATGATGTCCTGGCGCAGCTGCTCACGATCATTCATGGAGGTCACGGGTCGTAAGCCTAATCAGCGCCTGACATGCGGCATTCTGGGCGGGTGCCTTCCGCCTCCATCGCGCTCTGCCCACCAATTCCCGGCTCGGCCGCGACGTACGACACCGAAGGCATCGCGGCCGTTCTACTTGCCGACGCGAGATTGGCGGCGGTACGTGTGCTGTCACCCGCCATGCCTGACCCCGAGTCGAGCGACGACGAACGAACCCGGCGGGCCCACTGGGTGGCGTATCTCGCGGTGGGACTCGCCACAAGTGGCGCCGTCGCTCCAGTCCTGCTGGTCACGGGTGGGGCGAGTGGCGCACTCAGCCCTGCACTGGGGTTCAGTCAGAAGGCAGCTCGGCGCGCTGTGTCCGGTTACGTCCTCATCGACGCCGCCGTTCCGCCAGCGGAGTCCCGCGGCGGCGACTGGCCGGACGCGCCGGTGCACTACCTCGCATCGCCGGCAGCCGAGCCGCTCGAGGTCAACCTCGCTCGACTTCGCGGATGGACGGTGCACGACCTCGAATCGATTGATCCACGAGTGCTCGGCGACGTGATCCTCCGCATCGCGATCATCTGACATCGCCGCGAACCCTCTCCTGGAGCGGGCCCCGTCGGGGCGTAGCCGAAACCTCACGAGTCCTTCTCTTCTAAGCCACGACGGTGAAGGGTCGACTCAACCCGCAGTCGGCTCGTAGTGTCGCTGCCGTGACGCGACGAATCCCGCCCCTTGTCGAACGAATGCGCGAACACGAGTCGACCGTGTTCGGCGAGATGAGCGCACTCGCGATCAGAACCGGATCGGTCAACCTCGGACAGGGCTTCCCAGACACCGACGGTCCCGATGTCGTGCGGGACGCTGCGATTCGCGCAATCCAGGAGGGGCGGGGCAACCAGTACCCACCCGCACACGGTGTCCCCGAGCTGCGCCGCGCCATCGCCGATCACCAGCAGCGCTTCTACGCAATCACCATCGACCCCGGCACAGACGTGGTGGTGACTACCGGCGCCTCCGAGGCCATCGCCGCAGCGCTGCTAGCCCTCGTGGAGCAGGGCGACGAAGTGCTGATGTTCGCGCCCTGGTTCGACCTCTATGCCGCCGCGATCTCTCTCGCGGGCGCCTCACGGGTTTCCGTGCCGTTGACTCCCGGGACGTTCCGACCAGACGTCGCCGCGTTACGCGCCGCTGTCACCCCTCGCACCCGACTGCTCCTGCTCAACTCCCCGCACAACCCCACGGGCAGTGTGTACACGCGCGAGGAACTCACCGCGATTGCCGACCTCGTCATCGAGAAGGACCTGTGGGTGATCAGCGACGAGGCGTACGAGCACCTCGTCTTCACCGGGTCGGTGCACATCCCGTTCTGCACCATTCCTGGGATGGCCGAGCGCACAGTGACGATCGGTAGCGCGGGCAAATCACTGTCACTGACAGGATGGAAAGTCGGCTGGGCCACCGGACCCGCCGATCTGATCGCCGCTGTGCGCGTTCCCCGACAGCACCTGTCGTTCGTCTCGGGCGGGCCGTTCCAGTGGGCGGTGGCCGAGGGGCTTGCCCTGCCCGACTCCTACTGGGCCGGGTTCCGCGACCAACTTCAGCTCCAGCGCGACATGCTGTGCGATGGCCTCACCGCACTCGGCTTCCCCGTCACCGTGGCGCAAGGCACGTACTTCGCCACCACCGACGTGCGACCGCTCGGATACGACGATGGGTGGGCGTTCTGCCGCGAACTCCCGACGCGTGCCGGCGTCGTCGCGATTCCCCACGAGGTCTTCCACGACGATCCGGATGCTGGAAAGCCTTTTGTGCGATGGGCATTCTGCAAACGTCCTGAGGTGCTTGAGGAGGCCCTCATGCGCCTGCGACGCGCATTCGGCTGAGCGCGGCGAACCTGCCCGGCTTCGTCACTGACGCCTCTGCACGGTGATGCCGTGGGAGTCGGGCGCACGATCGACCACGACCGTGTCGCCATCACTCACGTCACCGGCGAGGATCGCTTTCGCAAGTCGATCTCCGATCGAGGTCTGCACAAGCCGGCGCAATGGCCGAGCGCCGTAGATCGGGTCGAACCCGCCGAGTGCCAGCCATTCGCGGGCGGCGGGGGTGACCATAAGGCCGAGTCGCCGATCGCTGAGCCGCGCCGAAAGTCGATCGATCTGCAGTCCGACGATCACGCCAAGTTCCTCGACGCCGAGCGGGTGGAACAACACTGTGTCGTCGAGCCGGTTCAAGAATTCCGGCTTGAACGTTGAGCGCACAACCCCCATCACGGCGTTCTCCTTCTGTTCGGTCGACAGAGTCATGTCGGCGAGATAAGAAGACCCAAGATTGGACGTGAGCACCAGGATCGCGTTGCGGAAGTCGACCGTGCGGCCCTGGCCATCGGTGAGCCGACCATCATCGAGCACCTGAAGAAGTACATCGAAGACCTCCGGGTGGGCCTTCTCGACCTCGTCGAACAGCACCACGGTGTAGGGGCGCCGGCGAACCGCCTCGGTGAGCTGTCCGCCCTCCTCATAGCCGACGTATCCGGGTGGGGCGCCGACAAGTCTTGCGACAGAGTGCTTCTCACCGTATTCGCTCATGTCGATACGCGTCATCGAGCGTTCGTCGTCGAAGAGGAACTCGGCGAGGGCCTTCGCCAACTCGGTCTTGCCGACGCCAGTGGGGCCGAGGAAGAGGAAGGACCCCGTGGGGCGATCCGGATCTGCCACACCTGCGCGCGAACGTCGCACGGCATCGGACACGGCACGGACCGCATCGATCTGGCCCACGACACGCTTGCCGAGCTCATCTTCCATGCGCAGGAGCTTCGCGGTCTCACCCTCGAGAAGGCGTCCGGCGGGGATTCCTGTCCATGCTGCCACGACCTCTGCGACGTCGTCCGGGCCGACCTCTTCGCGCACCATGCGCGCCCGATCGGTTGTCGTGGACGCGGCAGCGGTGAGCTGGATCTCGAGGGCAGGAATCTCTGCGTACAGCAGGCGTGACGCCTGCTCGAAGTCACCGTCGCGCTGCGCCCGATCGGCCAGCATGCGCAACTCATCGATACGAATCTTGAGATCGCCGACGTGATCGAGGCCTTGCTTCTCCGCGTCCCAACGGGCGCGCATTCCGGCCAGTTCCTCGGACTTGTCGGCAAGGTCGGCCTGCAACTTAGCAAGGCGCTCGATTGACGCCGGATCGGTCTCGCGGGCGAGGGCAAGCTCCTCCATGCGGAACCTGTCGACCTGCCGTTGAAGGGCATCGATCTCGACGGGCGACGAGTCGATTTCCATCCGGAGCCTGGACGCGGCCTCGTCGACGAGGTCGATGGCCTTGTCTGGGAGGAACCTGCTCGTGATGTACCGATCGGAGAGAGTCGCAGCGGCGACAAGTGCGGAGTCGGCGATCGCAACCTTGTGGTGCGCCTCGTACTTCTCCTTGATGCCACGCAGGATCCCGATCGTGTCCTCGACGCTGGGCTCACCAACGAAGACTTGCTGAAAGCGCCGCTCGAGTGCTGGGTCCTTCTCGATGCGCTGGCGGTATTCATCGAGGGTGGTTGCGCCGACCATGCGCAACTCGCCGCGGGCGAGCATCGGCTTGAGCATGTTGCCGGCATCCATCGCGGAATCTCCGCTGGCTCCGGCGCCCACCACTGTGTGTAGCTCGTCGATGAAGGTGACGACCTGTCCGTCGCTGCCCTTGATCTCATCGAGCACTGACTTCAAGCGCTCTTCGAACTGGCCTCGGTACTGTGCGCCCGCGAGCATGGCCGCGAGATCGAGTGACACCAATCTCTTGCCGCGCAAGGAGTCCGGGACGTCGCCCGCGACGATGCGCTGCGCAAGCCCCTCGACTACCGCAGTCTTGCCCACACCCGGCTCGCCGATCAGCACCGGGTTGTTCTTCGTGCGACGACTCAACACCTGCACTACACGCCTGATCTCCGCGTCGCGGCCGATCACCGGGTCGATCTTGCCCTCGCGCGCGAGGGCTGTCAGGTCGACGCCGTACTTCTCAAGCGCTTGAAAGCTGCCCTCGGGATCGGCCGTCGTTACGGGGCGCTGCCGCACCTCGGCGATGGCGGCCAAAAGCGTGTCTGGGGTAGCGCCAGCTGCTTTGAGGAGATCAGAAACGCCGGGCCCGCCTTGCTGAGCCAGACCGGCGAGCAGGTGCTCGGTCGACACGAAGGTGTCACCGCTTTGGGTCGCGACGAGCTCTGCTGCGGTGAGAGCGCGATAGGTGGCCGGAGAGAGCTGCGGCGATTGCACGGTCGCGCCCGTGGCCGACGGCAGTGCGTCAAGGGCCACCTGCACCAGCCTCGTGAGGGCCACGCGATCGACACCGACACGGTCGAGGACCGCCGTCGCAATTCCTTCGCCGCTTGCGCCCTGAGCGAGCAAGGTGCTGAGCAGGTGAAGCGGCTCCACCTGGGCCTGGCCCGATGTCGCGGCGCGGCGTACCGAGCCGGCCACGACTTCTTGGCACTTGGTCGTGAGATTGAGATCCATGTCGATCACCCCCGTCGTATGACGCAGATCGTGGCCATGTCCATCATGACGATCTCTGGCTGTGGATGCAGTGGGGAAGTTGAGCGGCCTCTAGCGCCGCCCAGGGCACATTCACCCGCAATGGGTGGGGGGTCAATGGGAACGGTCGCGGTCGGCGGGGCGGGGGCGCCAGACGACGACGGCGGTGCCGGTCGTGGTGCCCGTTCTGCCCGGGGTGGAGCCGAGCCCCGCTTGCGAGTCGGCTGGATTGCGGGCACTGAGGCCTGGCCGGAGACGTTGGACCTCGGCTCGGAGGAACCCGACCTCCGAACGCAGGACGTCGACCTCAGACTCCAGTGCCAGGATTCGGTGGATCCCCGCGAGATTGATTCCTTCGGTCGACATCCGCGCGACCTCGCGTAGTCGGGCGATGTCGTGCAGTGAGTACAGCCTGTTGCGGCCGCCCGTACGGTCAGGCGAGACAAGGCCGAGACGGTCGTACTGGCGCAAGGTCTGGGGGTGCAACCCGGCGATCTGGGCTGCCACGGAGATCGCATAGACCGGAGTGAGGTCATCGGGCCGGAATCGATCATGCGTCATCGGACACCCCGGGCACAGGCGAGAAGAACAACAGCCTCACGCATCATCGGAGCCCTCCGACACCTCAGGCACGCGCGAAAAGACCGACAGCGTCATGGGGTTTCCACCGGCGGACGGGCGCGGGCCAGGAGGTCGGCGCGAGGGTCGTGGTCGGCGGTGGCGTCCGCGTACGCAGCGAGCGCCTCGCGGGCCTGCTTCGACAGTCGCTGCGGGACCGCGACGTCGACAGTGACGAGGACATCGCCTTGAGTGCCATCCTTGCGCCGAACTCCCTTGCCGCGCACGCGGAGCACGCGGCCGCTCTGGGTTCCCTCGGCCAGGCGGACAGTGACCGTGGTGCCACCGGGGACGGGCACCGTGACATCGGCTCCGAGCGCCGCCTCGACGAACGTGACCGGCACCGTGACGGTGAGGTTGTCGCCGTCACGGCCGAACACCGGGTGCGGCGTGACGGTGACGACGACGAGGAGGTCACCCGGCTCACCGCCCTGCTCACCCGGAACTCCTTTGCGGGGCAATCGAATTCGCTGTCCGGTGCGCACGCCTGCGGGGATTCTTGCCTGAACAGTTCGCGTCGACGGGGCTCTCCCGCTGCCCTGGCATAGGGGGCATGGGTCATCGACCACAAGACCACGACCGCGACATCCGCGGCACGGCTCCGGGAGTGCGAACCCGCCCGCATTGCGGTTGACCTGCCCCGCGCCCTGGCAGGTGGGACAGACGCGAGGGGTCGTGCCATTGCGTGCCCCGGTACCCCCGCACGAGGTGCAGGGCGCATCGCTGGTGAGACGAAGGGGAAGGGTGACACCAGTGAGCGCCTCGTCGAAGGAGAGGGTGACGGTGCTCTCGATGTCGGCACCTCGACGAGCGCGACGAGCGCCGGGCTGAGGCCCACCGCGGTTGAACACCCCGCCGAAGACGTCGCCGAAACCACCACCGCCACCGCGACCGCCGAGAAGGTCCGACAGGTCGAAGGAGGTTGCGCCCTGTTGCCCCCGTCCGCGCCCTCCGGGAGGTCGGAAGCCACCGCTACCGAACAGGGATCGGGCCTCGTCGTACTCCGCGCGCTTGGTGTCGTCGGAGAGGACGTCGTAGGCCTCGGACACCTCCTTGAAGCGCGCCTCGGACTTCGGGTTGTTCTCGTTGGAGTCCGGGTGGTGCTGCTTGGCCAGAGCCCGGAACGCCTTCTTGATCTCGGGCGCCTTGGCGTCCTTGGGGACGCCGAGAGTCTTGTAGAAGTCCTTCTCGATCCAGTCCTTCTGGCTCACGGCGTCCCTCCCTTCTCGGTGCGGCAGCCGGCCGTGCGGTCAGGCGTGCGATCAGGTCGTGCGGTCAGGCGTGCGATCAGGTCGTGCGGTCAGGTCGTGCGCCGTGTGCTACTCGGGACCCTCAACCGCCACGATTGCCGCGCGCAGGACGCGCCCGGCGTAGCGGTATCCGGGGGAGAACACCGACACGCACGTCGGTTCGGTGACCTGGTCGGATTCGGTGTGGCTGATGGCCTCGTGCAGCGAGGGGTCGAATGGATCGCCCACAGCGCCGAAGCGCTCGAAGCCGAGCCGACCCACCGTGGACTCGAGTGCCTCGGCCACCGACTTGAACGCGCCCTCGAGATCACCGTGCTCACGCGCTCGGCCGATGTCGTCGAGCACGGGAAGGAACTCAGCCAACGCACTGCCGAGCGCGAGGTCGCGCATGGACTCGCGATCGCGCTCGACACGCTTGCGGTAATTGGCGTACTCGGCGTGGACCCGCTGAAGATCCCCGGTGAGCTCCGCGATCTTGTCCTCGACAAGGTCGAAGTCACCTTCGACGACGAGGCCTTCGATGATCTCGGCGAACTCGTCGTTCCCTTCGGGTTCGGGAGCAGCGGGCTGCTCCCGAACCTCGAAGGTGTCCGGATCCACACGGCGCTTGTCCTGGAAGGAGAATCCAGGCTCCTCGGACTCGCTCACGATGAGGCCTTGGTGTCCTCGTCGTCCACGATCTCCGCGTCGACGACGTCGTCATCCGAGGACTCGGAGCTTGCCGCTCCGTCAGCCGACGCCGCTTCTGACTGCGCGTACATCGCGGTACCGAGAGCCTGGCTTGTGGTCGCGACCTTCTCGGCAGCGGACTTGATCGCGGCGACATCCTCGCCGGCGAGCGCCGTCTTGAGCTCGGCGAGCGGCCCTTCGACGTTGCTCCGTGCGTCCTCGGGGACCTTGTCCGCGTTGTCGGCCAGGAACTTCTCTGTCTGGTGCAACAAGGACTCCGCGGAGTTGCGGACCTCGACATCCTCGCGGCGCTGGCGGTCCTCCTCGGCGTGAGCCTCGGCGTCCTTCATCATCCGCTCGATGTCTTCCTTGGGAAGGCCAGAGCCGCCGGTGATCGTCATCGACTGCTCCTTGCCCGTGCCGAGGTCCTTGGCCATCACGTGCACGATGCCGTTGGCGTCGATGTCGAAGGTGACCTCGACCTGCGGCACGCCCCGAGGCGCGGGCGGCAGACCGGTGAGCTCGAAGGTGCCAAGCTTCTTGTTGTAGGCCGCCATCTCGCGCTCACCCTGGAACACCTTGATCTCAACCGAGGGCTGGTTGTCGTCAGCGGTGGTGAAGATCTCCGAGCGCTTCGTCGGGATCGTGGTGTTGCGCTCGATGAGGCGAGTCATGATCCCGCCCTTGGTCTCGATGCCGAGGGAGAGAGGGGTGACGTCGAGGAGCAGGACGTCCTTGACCTCGCCCTTGAGCACGCCGGCCTGGAGCGAGGCGCCAATGGCGACAACCTCATCGGGGTTGACGCCCTTGTTGGGCTCCTGCCCGCCGGTGAGCTCCTTGACCAGCTCGGTGACGGCGGGCATCCGCGTGGATCCGCCGACGAGCACGACGTGGTGGATATCGGCGACAGCGATCCCTGCGTCCTTCACGACCGCCGCGAAGGGCGCCTTGCATCGGTCGAGGAGGTCACTCGTGAGCTTCTCGAACTGGGCGCGCGACAGGCTCTCGTCGAGGTGGAGCGGGCCGTCTGCAGACGCAGTGATGTACGGGAGGTTGATCGAGGTCTGCATCGAGCTCGAGAGCTCGATCTTGGCCTTCTCCGCCGCCTCGCGCAGGCGCTGAAGTGCCATCTTGTCCTTGGTGAGGTCGACCCCATGCGCGTTCTTGAACTGGGTGGCCAGGTGCGCGACCAGGCGCTCATCCCAGTCGTCGCCGCCGAGGTGGTTGTCGCCGCTGGTGGCCTTCACCTCGACGATGCCGCCGCCGATCTCGAGCAGGGAGACGTCGAATGTGCCGCCGCCGAGGTCGAAGACCAAGATCGTCTGCTCTTCGTCACCCTTGTCGAGACCGTAGGCGAGTGCAGCCGCGGTGGGCTCGTTGATGATTCGCAGGACGTTCAGACCCGCGATCTCACCGGCCTCCTTGGTGGCCTGGCGCTGGGCGTCGTTGAAGTACGCGGGCACCGTGATGACGGCGTCGCTGACGACATCACCGAGATAGGCCTCAGCGTCGCGCTTGAGCTTCTGCAGCACGCGCGCGCTGATCTCCTGGGAGGTGTAGGCCTTGCCGTCGATGTCGACGGACCAGGTGGTGCCCATGTGCCGCTTCACTGATCGGATCGTGCGGTCGACGTTGGTGACGGCCTGCCGCTTGGCGACCTCTCCGACAAGTACCTCGCCGTTCTTGGCGAAGGCAACGACCGACGGGGTGGTGCGAGCACCCTCGGCATTGGGGATGACGGTGGGTTCTCCACCTTCGAGGACCGACACCACGGAGTTGGTGGTGCCAAGATCGATTCCGACTGCGCGTGCCATGGGAAGGGCCTTTCGTGTGAACGGACGAGACCTGAAAGAGAGGTTGTGCCTCCAAGAGTGCGGGCAGTCAGATGAACTGTCAAATCGAGCAGCATGAAATATGAGCCACCTCGACTCATATCATCCCCCCGTTGCGGGTGAATGTGCCCTGAGCGGCCCTAGAGGCCGCTAAACCTCCCCCGATCATGGGCAGGGGATGAGCAACGTCACCTACGACTCGAGGGCACCCGAGCAGGCGGCAAGGCCCCCGGGTCGCTAGCGTGTGGGCGCCAGGCTTCGTGACTGGCACTTCAGGCCGGGCGGCCGAACCGCCCGCCGCCCCGCCACACCCCGGAGGCCCGTGTGCGCTCGCTGTCGACCCTCGCGAATGACGTCGCGGATCTGACCCCGCTCTCCGAGGTCCACCTCACCGTGCGCCTCGTCCTCGGGATCCTGCTGACCGTCGCAGCCCTCGGACTCGCGGCCTGGCGCTCCAACCGGATCTTCCAGGTCGTGACATCGGGCCAGCCAGCAGTAGGCCGCACCGACGCCAAGGGCATCCGTCTGCAGGCCGAACTCGTCGAGGTGCTCGGACAGCGCAAGCTCCTCAAGTGGAGCGTCCCCGGCGTCGCGCACTTCATGACGTTCTGGGGCTTCCTGGTTCTCGGGCTCACGATCATCGAGGGGTTCGGGTCTCTTCTCGATCCCAACTTCCACATTCCGCTCGTCGGGACGTGGTCGATCATCGGGTTCCTCGAGGATGTCTTCGGGGTCCTCGTCCTCGTGGGCCTCGTGGTCTTCACGGCGATCCGCATCAAGCGCAACCCGCACCGTATCGGCCGCAAGTCGCGCTTCTACGGATCGCACACCGGTGGCGCCTGGATGATCCTCGGATTCATCGCGGCCATCGTGATCACGCTGTTCATCTATCGCGGGGCTCAGATCAACACGGGGACTTTCCCCTTCGATAGCGGCGCCTTCGTGTCCGAAGGCGTGGGCGCCCTGCTCGCGCCACTCACGATCGTCGCGAACCAGTGGATCGAGACCGCCTTCATCCTGGGGTCCCTGGGGATGGTGCTCGCAACCACGATCCTCGTGCTCTACAGCAAGCACATGCACATCTTCATCGCACCGATGAACGTCGCTTTCTCCAGGCGCCCCAATGGCCTTGGCCCGCTGCTTCCCATGTACTCAGGTTCCGTGAAGATCGACTTTGAGGACCCCGACGACGACGCGATCTTCGGACGCGGGTCCATCGAAGACTTCACCTGGAAGGGCAATCTCGATCTCGCCACGTGCACTGAGTGCGGTAGATGCCAGTCACAGTGCCCCGCGTGGAACACCGACAAGCCGCTCTCTCCGAAGCTGCTGATCATGGATCTGCGCGACAATCTCTTCGCACAGGCCCCTTACCTCGTCGCGAAGAACAACCCGACGTACCTGGCCTCTCCGGGCGTCGGCAAGGCCTCGACACCCGTGCCCGTCGAGATCACCTCGTACTCCCAGGAGGTGCAGGACGCGCACGCCCGTCCCCTCGTGGGATCGCGCGAGAACGACAACGCGGTCATCGACGAGGACGTGCTGTGGTCGTGCACGATGTGTGGCGCCTGCGTCAACCAGTGCCCCGTCGACATCGAGCACATCGACCACATCGCCGACATGCGCCGCAACCGCGTCATGATCGAGTCGCAGTTCCCGCAGGAACTTGCGGGCCTGTTCAAGAACGTCGAGAACAAGGGCAATCCGTGGGGAATGAACGCCTCACTGCGCAACGCCTGGATCACCGAGGTCGACTTCGAGGTCCGGGTCTTCGGCGCCGAGGGCGAGGACGCCATCCCGGACGACGTCGACTACCTGTTCTGGGTCGGGTGCGCCGGCGCCTTCGAAGACCGCGCCAAGCGCACGACGAAGGCCGTCGCCGAACTGCTCAACCTGGCGGGCGTGCAGTTCATGGTCCTCGGTGAGGGCGAGACCTGCACCGGCGATCCGGCCCGCCGCGCGGGCAATGAGTTCCTGTTCCAGATGCAAGCAATGCAGAACGTCGAGGTGCTCAACGAGATCAAGGCGAAGAAGATCGTCGTCACCTGCCCACACTGCCTGAACACCCTCGGACGTGAGTACCCCCAGCTCGGCGGCAACTATGAAGTTGTGCACCACACGCAGTTGCTGAGCTCACTGGTGAAGGATGGCCGCCTGACGCCGGTGACCCCCGTCGAGGGCGGCGTGACCTACCACGACCCCTGCTATCTCGGTCGGCACAACAAGGTCTACACACCGCCTCGCGAGCTACTCACCTCGCTGCCCGGTCTGACGTTGACCGAGATGGAACGCTCCGCCGATCGCTCGTTCTGCTGCGGTGCCGGTGGCGCTCGCATGTGGATGGAAGAGCGCCTCGGCACCCGTATCAACCTCAACCGCACCGACGAGGCGCTCGGCACCGGCGCCGCAAAGATCGCAGTTGCATGCCCGTTCTGCTCGGTCATGCTCAATGACGGCGTCACGAACCGCTCACAGGGCAAGGACGCCCCGCTCGCCGAGGTTGTCGATGTCGCCACCCTGCTGCTGGGAAGTGTCCGGACTTCCTGAGCCGCGCGCACCCAGCAACACAGCTACGGCAGCAACGGGGCCAGAGCGCGGTACAGGTAGGGCGTGAGCGCTCGAGCAAACGTTGCCGTGAGGTGGCTTGTGTCGCGATAGACCAAGTACTTCCCGAGCGTCGCGGGGCACCCGCGCGAGTCGCACAGGATGTCCGTGAGATCGACCCCGTGCGCCGTCGGCGAACCTGCCGTCATCTCGATGTCGTACGCAGGTGAATCGAGCGCGTCGAGTGCGACGTCGCACACGCGCGGCGCAGACAGGTGACTCGAGACGCACACGGGGATGTCGGCGCCAGGCCACGGGGTGTCGCGCAGAACGGCAACGTGAACATCGCTGGCCGCAAACGCCGCCAGCGTGCGAGTCCATCCGGCCTTCCACTCCGCGCCCGCAGCGGACGCCGCCATGCGATCACCCGTCGAGCGATCGACCAGCGACTCGGTGCGGGTGCCTGTCGCGATCACGAGCGTCGGCTTGTCGGGGCCGCTGAGCTCCGCGAGCACCGATGCGCGCCAGGTGTCGCACTCGTCGTAGGCACGCTTGAGATTGCGCTGGTAGATGGTGACATCCGGGGCCGGGCAGCCGGATTTCGTCCTGGACACCACCAGCCAATGATGCTCGATGGCGATCGCCTCAAGTGTCGGGAACCACTGCGCAGCATGGGAATCCCCGAAGAGCACAATCGTGATCTTGGACTGGGTATCGCCGAAGTGACATGGGGGATACGCCACCGCGGGCGCCGTGAGGTGGCACCCGTCGCCGTAGATGATCGGAAGGTCGGCGCGCGCGGTGGCGGGCGTCGGGGTGAGGGCGCCCGTCGGCCACACGATCGCCGCCGGAGAGGCTGTGGCTTCTCCAGTGCCGGACCCAGCGTTGGCCGGCTCATCAGGACCAGCTGTCGACGCCGGGCCGCGGCCCACCTGCTCGTCAGCAGCCGTGGGTAGGGCCGTTGCACTGGCAAGAGCGCCACCGCCCGGGAACACCATGAGCACCAGGCCCACGATGGCCGCGGCCGCCGACAACGAGCCACCCAGCCCCAGCGATCCGCGTGTGCTCCGCACGAGCGCGGGGTGGTGGTGCAGTGGGCGCTCGATGAAGCGGTAGGCCAGGGCGGACGGAACCAGCGCCAGCAGCGCCACGACCACTCGCGCAGGCACCCCCATGACGCCCCACAGCGACGCGGTGAGCACGAGGGCGGGCCAGTGCCATAGGTACCAGGAATAGGACAGCCGCCCCAGCGCGCGCATCGGCCACCACGACAGCAGGCGGGGCGCACCGCCACCGTGATCGGACGGCGCCGACCCTGACGCGATGATCACACCCGTCGCCAGCACCGGCCACAGCGCTGCCGTGCCGGGATACGGCACCTCCGCGTTGATCAACGCAACCGACCCGACCAGAACGGCGATTCCGAGGACGCCCGATGCACGGCGGACAAGCGCCGGGAGCCTGGAAAGCCCGGCCGTTCCGATGGCGACGAGTCCTCCGACGGCGAACTCCCATGCGCGCGTTGGCATTCCGAAGAAGGCCCAGGGCTCGATCCGCTCCGTCAGCCTCAGTGACAGCGCGAACGACGCCACTGCGAGAACGACGAGAACAACCGCGAGATGCAACCGCGAGACGCGCCAGTCACCTGCTGACTCGATCGCGATCCGGCGGCGGCGGCGCGCCAGAACCAGCGCGGTCACCAGGATCAGAAGGGGCCAGACCAGGTAGAACTGCTCCTCGACGCCGAGCGACCAGAAGTGCAGAACCGGACTCGGGTTCGCGTCCGATGCGAGGTAGTCCGTCGCCTGAACGGCGGAGCGCATATTGGAGACGTAGAAGGCCGCGGACACCACATCGGCGCCGACAATCCCGTGGTCGAGAGCCGGAAGGACGAAGTACGCCAACCCCGTCACGACTGCGAGAACCAAGGTCGCGGCCGGCAGAAGACGGCGGGCCCGCCGGGCCCAGAACCGCGTCAGCGAGACACGTCCGGTGGTCGTGACCTCCCGGACGAGCAGCCCGGTGATCAGGAAGCCGGAGATCACGAAGAAGACGTCGACACCGACGAAACCGCCCGGGAGAAACGGGAGCCCGACGTGATACCCCACGACCGCGGCGATGGCGACGGCCCGCAGCCCTTCGACATCAGCGCGAAACCTAGTGCCCCCGCCCGGTGTTGGTGCCTCCGAAGTGGGGGCGACGGACGGGATTTCGAACACCCTCCGAGGGTACCCGCGCCCAGGACGGCACATCACTCAGCGAGGGTCCGGGCCTGTCGAGCACACCGCGTACCGTTCCTGACCGAAGAGTCAGGACGGGAGCGGACGCGACCTGCGCGCCAGGTGTCAGACTCGGTTCATGCCACGAGCCCCGGGACGCGCGCGAATCGCGCTTGCGGACAGCGTGCTGGCTTTCCCCGACTTCCGATGGCTATGGACGTCGCAGACCATCTCGACCGTCGGCGACCAAGTCTTCCCGATCGCGGCCACCGTGACCGTACTGAACGCCGGGGGCAGCGCGAGCGATCTCGGCGTGGTTCTCGGTGCACGTTGGCTCGCGATCGTGCTCTTCGCCCTCGTCGGGGGTGTCTGGGCCGACCGGCTTCCGCGGCGTCTGGTCATGATGGGAGCCGACCTGTTCAGGGCGGTTGCCGTGGGATCGCTGGCCTTCCTGCCCGGGACACCGCCTGTGGCGCTCCTGGCGATGCTCGTCTTCGTCGTCGGTGCTGGCGAGGCGTTCTTCCGCCCCGCGGAGACCGCGCTGCTGCCGAGCCTGCTACCCGAACCCCGCCTTCAGGCCGCGAACGGCCTCATCTCGGTGAGCTACCGAACGGCCGCGGTCATCGGACCCGGACTTGGGGGAGTGATCGTCATCGCACTCGGTCAACCTCGGGGTGCATTCGCCGTCAACGCGTTGACGTTCTTGATCAGTTTCCTGTGCCTGCTCCGCGTCCATGAACCGCCTCGAGTCGACCAGCCCCCAACTGAGCCGTTCCTGCGCGAGCTTCGCCAGGGACTCGGCGAGGTGCGCTCCCAGCCGTGGCTATGGGGAACTCTGATTGCGGCGGCGTTGCTACTGATGACCGTGATCGCACCCGAGAACGTCCTGCTGCCGGTCATCGCACGTCGCGAGTTCGGCACCGACGCCGTGTATGCCGGCTCTCTCGCCGCCTTCTCCCTCGGCGGGGTGGCGGGGGCATTCCTCGCAATCCGCTGGCGGCCACAACATCCGGGGCAGGTGGCCTGGCTGCTCGGGCTGTCGTTCGGCCTGATCCCACTGACCCTGATGTTCGCGGTGTCGCCGTGGCCGATCATCGCCGCCTACCTCGTGACAGGCGCGTGCTGGGAGCCGTTCGCCGTGTGGTGGACGAGCGCCCTGCAACGAGAGGTGCCCCCCGACCGTCTCGCACGGGTGAGCAGTGTCGACTGGATGGCGGTCTTTGCCCTCATGCCATTGGGCCTCGTGCTCACCGGCCCGGTCGTGGCTGCGGTAGGGGAAACCGCAGTGCTGGTGGGAATCATCGTCTGTCTCGTCGTCATCACGGCGTGCGTGCTCCAGGTGCCGGGTGCCCGCGACTTCCGTCCGAGGGGATAAGTCACCCGGCGGGGGACTGGTCCGCGGGCCCACCAGGGCCACCGCCGGGAAGTGCGTCGGCCGGCACAAGAGTCACGCGGGAGGCAGTGCGGTTGCCGCTCGCGTCGGTGGTCGACGCCACCTGAACCGTGGAGCCCACCACGATGTCGCTGGCAGCGCCGGCAACCGTCTTAGCCACGGCCACATCGGCGGCCAATGCGACTGTGACCGAGCCCGCACGTGTCTCGAGGGTGAGAGTGGTGGCAGTGACCGCAGTGACCGTGCCGCTCAGCCCACGGCCGAAGCCACCGCCAGGGAAGCCAGCACCGCCGGCTCCACCACCCGGGGTGCCACCACCCGGGGTGCCACCACCGCAGAGCCGGGAGATCCCTCCGCCGCCGCCATCCGCGTTGGCCGGAGGCGCGCCACAGGGCAACTCGCCGGAGCTCGCCTGCTGCATGGCGTCATACAGCGATGCCGGACCGGCCGCCATCGCCTTGCCAGCAAAGAAACCTCCGCCGAGGAGTACCAGGCCCGCGACAGAGACGGCGGCGATGGCGTTGCGCCCCAAGGACATTCCGCCGGAGCGCGGTTCCTTGCGCCCTTGTGACCCCTGTACCAGATCGGTGATGTCGGGCATCGAGGGCGCCTTCATGGGCGCCACGAAGGCGGCGCCCGTCTCCGCGGCATCGGGTGTACTCGGGTTGGCGTTCTCAGTCACGTGAATCTCCTGGATGTGTTGGGCTTACTCATAACGAAGGGCCTCGACCGGATCGAGTCGCGAGGCCTGGCGGGCCGGCAGGTAGCCGGCGACGATTCCCACCACGAGTGCGGAGCCGAACGCCAGCGCGATACCGCCCAGGGTCGGCACTGCGGGCACGCTGACCGCACTCCCGACGGGGCCCGTCACGGCCATGCCCAGGAGAACGCCGACGACGGCACCGCCAAGGGTGACGATCACGGCTTCGACGAGGAACTGCCGTCCGATATCGCGTCGTCGAGCACCGATAGCTTTCCGAGTGCCAATCTCGCGCACCCTTTCGCGCACTGAGACGAGCATCGTGTTCGCGATGCCGATCCCTCCGACCACTAGCGCGATCGCGGCAATGCCGATGAGGAAGTTGCGAATCGTGGCTGTCGTGCTCGAGGCGACCGAGAGGAGCTGGTTCTGGCTCACCATCGTGAAGTCGTCACTGGCGGTCGAGGCAAGGGCGTGGCGGAGCCTGAGCGTTGCCTGGATCTCGCTGGTGACATAGGCGATGTTGTTCGGGTCGGCAACGGAGACACCGACGGTGCGCAGCGAGGAGGCGCCAGTGAACCGCGACTGCACCGCGCTGATCGGTGTGAACACCACGTCGTCGGGGTTGCTGAAACCGCTGCCCCCCTTGGGCTGAGTCACTCCGATGACCGTGAACGGGATCCCGTCGATCGTGACTGTCGATCCCACGACCTCCGCCGGGGTGAGGTTCAAGTTCGTCACGGTCGTGGGGCCAAGAACCGCAACGCGCAACCCCTTCGCCACTGCGAGGTCGCTGATGAAGCTTCCCGTCTGGATCTCGTAGGCCCGCACAGTCTGCTCGGCAGGTGTGGTGCCCGTCATCGACGTGGTGGTGTTGGCGCGCCCGCTGACGATCACTACGTTCGGCACGGCCATCTCTGGCGCCACCGCCAGGACACCCGGCAGTGCGGCGATCGCCGTCGCATCCGTGAGCGAGAGAGTGCTCGAAGAGCCTGCAGCGCCACGGATGCCACCGACGAGCGAACCTCCGGCGTTGACCGAGAGCAGGTTCGTGCCGAGGCCTGCGATCTGTTTGGTCAGTGCGGTTTGAGTACCCTCACCCACTCCGATGAGTGCCACGAGAGACGCCACTCCGATGATCACTCCGAGCGACGTGAGCCCGGTGCGCAGAGCGTTGGTGCGCAGACGGCGCAGTGCCAGTCGCAGCGCCTCGACATAGCTCATGAGACACCCTGCTCGGCATGGTCGAGATAGCTCGAATCGCCCGCGTTGCCGTCGATGAGCGAGCCGTCCTCAACCCTGAGAATCCGTTGGGCGCGATTGGCGATCCGCTGGTCGTGGGTAATCGTGACGAGAGTGAGGCCCTGGTCCTGCAACTGCTCGAGGAGGGCGAACACCTCCGCGCTCGAGTGTGAGTCAAGGTTGCCCGTGGGTTCATCGGCCAGGATCAGCGCCGGACGGGTCACGAGTGCCCGGGCGATCGCCACACGTTGCCGCTGGCCTCCCGAGAGCTGCGATGGGTCGTGGTGGAGTCGATCACCGAGACCCACGCGCACCAAGGATTCCTGCGCACGGTCGAGGCGCTCGCGTCGCTTCACCCCGGCGTAGACCAGCGGGGAGGCGACGTTCTCCAGCGCCGACTCGCCGGAGACGAGGTTGAAGCTCTGGAAGATGAAGCCGATGGCACGATTGCGCAGCACCGCCAGCCGATCGTCGTCGAGAGTGTCGGTGTCGACGCCCGCGAACAGGTATTGGCCCGCGCTTTGTCGATCGAGCAGGCCGAGAATATGCAGCAAGGTCGACTTACCCGAGCCCGAAGGCCCGATGATGGCGACGTTCTCCCCGAGGTCGATGCGGAAGTCGACACCCCGCAGCGCGGCCACCTCCGTATCGCCCATCCGGTAGATGCGCGTAAGCCCTCGGCCCTCGAGGAGTGGCACCTGCGCTGCCGACTGGTCAGCCACCATTGCGCGAGCCACCCCCGGCACCGCCACCGAAGTTGCGGGGTCCCCCGCCGCCTCCTGTGAGTCCGCCGACGCCCCCGGTCGTGGTGGTCGCAGCGGTCGGGTTGACGACTCCTGTGACAACAACTTGCCCTTCGGTCACGCCCGAGATGACCTCCGTGAGCGAGCTCGTCGAGAGCCCCACGTTGACCGGGGTCGAGACGAGGGTGCCGTTCGTCATGACCTGCACGGTGTTGTTGGGGCTCGTTCCCTGGATGGCCGAGGTCGGCACCTCGAGCACATTCTTCACCGCCGCCGTCGTGATGGAGATCGTGGCGGACATGCCCGGGAGGACCCCTGCCGGCGAGCCTCCCAACGAGAGCGACAGCGGGAATGTGACGGCACCCGATCCTGCGGATGACGAATTGGCGTTCGTCGGAAGGTCGAGGAGCCTCGCGGTCAGCGTCTTGTTGAGCGCGGTGATCGTGACCTGGGCTGTCATCCCGACGGCGAGATTGGGTTCATCTTGCTCGGCGATATTGGCAACCACCGTCAGCTCATCGGCCCGCATCGCGATCGCCGCCGCCGACGGGGGGGTCTGGCCGATCGTGAGATTCACCGACGTGATCACGCCATCCACCGGCGCCGTGATCGTGGTGGCAGCGGCTGCCGTCACCGCCGCCGACAGGTTTGCCTGCGCAGTGGTCACGGAGTTGCGGGCCTGCACCACGGAGGCATTGGCCTGGGCAAGGGCAGCTGCGTTCGCCGCCTTGGTCGGGGCCGAATCCGCGGCTGCAACGACGGCGGCAGTGTCTGCGGTGATGGCGTTCTCAGTGCGCGTGACCTGTTGCTGCGCCTGCGCGACGGAGAGGGTATCGGCGTCGATCACGTGAGTCGCCACTGCCGGGACCGCGGACTTGTCGGCGGCGAGGGCTGCCGTGGCTGTGGTCAGGCGCGCCTGGTCGATGGTGAGCTGGGCCTGGTCGACGGCCAGTTGTGCGCGGGCCGACGCCACCTGTGCGCTCGTTGACACCTGTGCTGCGATCTTCTGCTGCGCTGACGTCAACTGGCTGGACGCCATGGCGACCTGCGCCTGCGCCGACGTCACACTCGACCGGGCCGCAACCACCGCCGCGTCAGACCCGGCGGTGTCCTCGGTCGCGAGGGTCTGGCCCGCAGTGACGTGCTGCCCGACTACCGCGGAGACCGACGTCACTGTGTTTGAGGTGCCCGATGAGCTGTTCGCGTTCGAACTGCTGGCATTCGAGGAGGAGTTCTGGCTCGATGACGAGGTCGAAGTCGACACCAAGGTCTGTCCGAAGGCCAGCGAGTAGGTGCTGGCTGCGGCCACCGTCCCGGTCGCGGCGATTGTGGCAGTGACATCACCAAGGCGCACCGGGGTGGTGAGGTACTGCGTGGTCGACGCCGACGACGACGAACGACCGAAGAACCAATACCCGCCCAAGGCGAGGCAGAGGACGATGACGACCACCACAGCACGTTTCATGGTGACGTTCTACGCAGCGAGTCTGGCAACTCGCCGTCAAGGGCGTGTGCGCCGCCTGACACTGCGGCCTCGAGGAGGGGGCTAGATCTCTGTGCGGTGGAAGTTAATGTGGCTCTTGCTGGGGGTCGGTCCCCGCTGTCCCTGGTAACGAGATCCTGTGGCTCCCGACCCGTAGGGATGCTCAGCCGGGCTCGAGAGCCGGAACAGGCACAGCTGGCCGATCTTCATGCCCGGCCACAGCTTGATCGGCAGCGTCGCGACATTGGACAGCTCAAGGGTGACATGTCCGCTGAAGCCAGGGTCGATGAAACCCGCGGTCGAGTGGGTGAGCAGACCCAGGCGTCCCAGGGACGACTTGCCTTCGAGCCTGCCCGCGATGTCATCAGGCAGGGTGACGACCTCATACGTCGAGGCGAGGGCGAACTCGCCCGGGTGCAGGATGAAAGGCTCGCCCTTCTCCGGCTCGACCAGCCTCGTGAGGTCGAGCTGCTCCTCCGCCGGGTCGATGTGCGGGTAGCGGTGGTTTTCGAAAACCCGGAAGTAGCGATCGATCCGAACGTCGACGCTTGAGGGTTGCACCATCGAGTCGTCAAAAGGCTCGAGCGCGACTCGGCCTCCGGCCAGTTCGGCACGGATGTCACGGTCCGACAGCAGCACAGCCACTCCTCATTCATCTTCGGGTTCGCCGCAGGCTATCGGTCCTGGCGCCTGATCGGGCAGCCGGACGCCCCGCCGAAGGTCGATCAGGGAGAGCCGCTCGGTGTCGGGTCCGGGGGCGCGGTCGGGAATGGGGGCAGGGTCGGCGCGGTCTGGAGCAAGATCGTCGGCACCTCCGGCGGACATACCGGGGCCGGCGCCGAGGTCACTGAGGACGACGGGGTAGAGGTGGGACTGCCGGTGACGGACCAGCTCAGCGACGGGCTCGGGCTCGGGTTCGGAGTTGTCGACGCGGTCGCGGTGGGGCCGTCGGTCGCCGAGGGAAGCGGCGTCGGGGTCGGGGTCGCGAGTGGAAGCCCACATGCTGAACGGGCCTCGTCATAGCCAGCCTGCGCCGCGAACTGATCGACGTAGAACGAGGTGAGTGCCGCACTCGCCAGCGAGTACTGGTCCAGTGCCAGCGCATAGGCCGCGCGGGCCGAGCTGATGGCATCCCAGGCCCTGGCCACAGCGCTGACCCTGACTGCATAGGTCGCGAAAACTTCTGCCTGCTTGGCGTATGCGCTCGAGTTCTGCCAGTAGGACACCAGATTGCGTTGCCACTGGGCCTGGACCGCCGCAAGGTGCGACGTCGCCTGCTTCGCCCGTGCCTGGGCAATCTGGGCCTCGTGATCGGCGTCGTAGCGCGGCTTCACCTGCCCGGTGAAA
>CAFBPU010000011.1_pt1 | contig 60840 bp, 51 predicted proteins | sample 7269791 | NCBI WGS metagenome assembly CAFBPU01 (sample SAMEA6814154, study PRJEB35770) | freshwater metagenome | biome: Freshwater; feature: Freshwater reservoir; material: water | place: Czech Republic | collected 2017-06-27 | depth 30m m
CCATGGAACTGACACTCGGCCACCTCGACGAGCGCTACGGAGGCGGGTCCCGCTATCTCGTCGAGGCGGGAGATCTCGCGGTCGAGGATATGAACCGCCTGGCCGACGCACTGTTGATAGCCGACGAGAACTAGTCGGTATCCTCGGGTTCCAGAGGGCCGCTCACACGTTGTGCTCTGACACGACGCTCTTGCCGGTGATCTGCGTGACGAGGATCTGGAGCGCGCGGTCATTGGGGATGAACGCGGTCAGAGCCACATTGCCGTTGGCCAGGACACCGACGGCGGACTTGGGCTTCGCCCCCAACACCGCGAACACGGCGTGGGTGACGATGTTGTAGTCGTTCCAGTTCGTGTTCCACTTATCGGCATACGGGGCAAGCACTCCAGAGAGCGGCTTGGTACCGAGCGTGACCGCTGCTGTGACCCTCCATCGTCACCATCAGGACCGTGAACTCGGATCTTCCCGATGCATCCAAATGAATCTCCCCGGGGGAAGACCACGTAGACGGGAAGATGCAGAAGGAAGGGAGATGCGGTGTCGGTGAGCACCATGGTGATCGACGCCGTGGCGTTCCACACACACGTGGGCGCGGCTGAGGGCGCCTCAAGTGGCGTCCGGTTCCCGCTCTGCCAGTCTTGGTCCATGCTTTCTGATCCAGAGGTCGCGCTCGGCTTCCGCGACGGTGATGAAGGCTGCCTGTCGGAGGCCTACGCGCGGTGGTCGCCACTGGTCTTCACGCTCGCGCTGAGGTCGCTGGGCAACCGCGAAGACGCCGAGGAAGTGACTCAGCAGGTGTTCATCGGAGCGTGGCGCGGGCGGCACACATACAACCCCGCGGCAGGCGCCCTCGCTGGCTGGCTCGTCGGCATCACTCGAAATACCATCGCAGACTGCTGGGCAACTAGAATCCGTGAGAGCAAGGCCGTCGGTGCCGTGAGTGCCGTGACGAGACCCGACCTTCCCGATTCGGCGTCAATGGATCGGGTGACAGATCGGATACTGCTCGCGGCCGAAATCGCGGCGCTCGGAGACCCTGCCAAACTGATCATAGAAATGGCTTTCTTCCAAGACCTCACCCACGCACAGATCGCCTCTCGGTTGAGCCTGCCGCTGGGTACCGTGAAGAGCCACATCAAGAGATCGCTAGGTCGGCTACGCATGCGATTGGAGGCGGACCGTGACTCACTATGACGACACCACCCTCGCCCTGATCGCACTGGGAGAGACATCAGTAGCGGCCGACCAAGCGGCACATCTGTCCACCTGCGCTCAGTGTCGCGCCGAGGTCGCCAAACTCGGTGCGGTAGTGGCCACAGCCCGGACGATTCAGGGCGACGATTACCCGGTTGCTCCACCCGACGCCGTATGGAAGCGCATCGTCGAGGAGATCCATCGCGATGATGTGCCCCCGGCCTCGTCAGCGCCAGTCGCTGATGTCCTGCCAGTCGCCAGCCAGCGGCCAGGTCGCGGACGATGGGCCATGTCGTTGGCCGCAGCGGCGGTCGTGGGTCTGCTGCTCGGGGCCGGCGGCACCTGGACGTTCGCGCGAACCGCGACAACTCCCCCACCAACGCAGGTGGGCCAGGTGTCGGTATCAATTCTCCGCGGACTCGACACCCCCGCCGCGACCGGCCAAGCGGTCCTACGATCCGATTCGGCGCATATGCGCACCATGACGCTGACCGTCGAGCATCTTGCGGCCTGGCCCGGGGCGTTCTACGAGGTGTGGCTCATGGACCTCGCCCACAACCACCTGGTCGCCCTCGGGGTGCTCGGTGCCGACGGCCGTGGGGTCTACACGCTGCCAGTAGGACTGAGCCTGACGGAATACAGCGCGATCGACGTCTCACTTCAACCGATGAATGGGTCTCCAGAGCACAGCGGGAAGAGCGCAGTTCGAGGCACCGTCACGACCTAGCGAACGGCCTCGGGCTCGAGGAGCCCCTCACGCAACCGCGTGAGAACGGATTCGTCGATGCCGCCCTCTGCCACGAGATAGGCCCCCGCGGACCCGTACTTCTCGTAGATGAACGCAAGGGCGATCTCCATGGCCTCCGCGGGTGTCTCGAACAGGACGCGCGCGTCCTCGATCGCAACTCCGGCCTCGGCGAACATCTCCACGAAGCCCTGCGCGCGATCGGGCCGGTTGCGCCCGGTCTGGACGTAGTCGTCGACAATCACCTCGAGCGGCACCCCGAGGACGTCGAGGAGCAGAGCCACCGCGAGCCCGGTGCGATCCTTGCCGCCGGTGCAGTGGATGAGCAAAGGCCGCTGGGCCTGGTCGGCAATGATCGAGATCGCGGTGGCGAATTCACGAGGGCGACGACTCAGGGCCTCGATGTAGAACTGGCCGAGGCGTTCGGCGGTCAGGTGGCTCAGCCGACCATCGAGGAGCATGGCGAAGATGTCGTTGTCCGAGCCCGGCGCACCCTCGGGGATGGGAACCTCGATCACTCGAGCACCCGCCGTGGAGGCCCACAGCCCTTTGATGCGCTCGCACTCGAGCGCGGTGCGCAGGTCGATCACCGTGCGCAATCCCAACGGCTCCAGATGTGCGGCAAGGGCGTCGGAGTGCTCCGCGTAGGCCTCACCGCTGCCGGGCGCCGCGAGCGCCTCGGCGCGGAAGAGTTCACCACGCCGGATCAGGCGTCCATCGGAGGTCACGAGACCGCCGACATCGCGCATATTGCGCACCCCGTCGAAGCGGAGATGGCGATCTGCGGGCCCGGTCACGATTGGGGGTCGCCGAGGATGGCCTTGACTTCGACGAACTCCTCGAGACCGAGCGGTCCGAGCTCGCGGCCGATACCGGAATTCTTCATGCCCCCGAACGGAGACACAGGAGGCATGGGAGTACGCACGCCGTTGACCCTAACCTGCCCGGCACGGATGGTGCGCGCGAGTGCGCGCACCGTGCCGACGTCGGCCGACCACACCTCGGCAGAGAGCCCATAGGGGGAGTCGTTCGCGAGCCCGACAGCCTCATCCAGCGACGTGTAACCCTGGATCACCAGCACGGGCCCGAACACCTCCTCCTGCACGATCTCGGAGGATTGCGCGACATCGGTGATCACCGTGGGGCTCACGAAGTAGCCACGTGACGGAAGTGAACTGGCCGTGTCGTGAACGGTGGCACCGGCATCGCGGGCACGTTGCACGAAGCCCCGAATCCGATCGCGCGCAGCGGCGGATGACACCGGCCCCATGGTGGTGTCGTCGTCTTGAGGGTCGCCGATCACGTACTCGCGGGCCGTGCGCAACGCGATCTCGACCGCCGCCTGGCGCTGATCCTCGGGAACGAGCAGGCGCGTGGGCGCATTGCACTTCTGGCCCGCGTTGACGAAACAGTTGCGCACCGTGGTGGCCACTGCGATGTCGAGATCGGCATCCGGCGCGACGAGCGCAGGTGACTTGCCACCGAGTTCGAGGGTGGCGCGCACGATTGCGGCCCCCGCAGTGGCACCGACATGCCGACCCACCGCGAGCGAGCCGGTGAAGGACACGACATCGAAGGCGCCCGAGGTGAGAAGCGCCTGGCCCGCGAGGGGCCCGGTGCCCGTGACGACGTTGAACGCTCCGGCAGGTAGACCGGCCCGACGGGCGAGCTCGGCGATAAACAGAGCGTTCATGGGCGTGAGCTCGGAGGGCTTGAGCACCACGGTGCATCCGGCGACGAGAGCCGGCGCGATCTTGGCGATGATCTGGTGCACCGGGAAGTTCCAGGGAGTGATCGCGAGCACGACGCCCGCGGCCTCGCGGCGGAGTGTGGTGCCCGACGCGTCGCGCTCCTCCCAGGGGTAGTCGCGGGCGAGGTCGGCGTAGACCTTCAACACCGCAACAGGGAAGCGCACCTGGCCAGCCCGGGAGTCGCGGATCGGCATCCCGATCTCCGAGCTCGCAAGTCTGGCGAGCTGCTCCCCGTGCAGTTCGATCTGCTCGGCAAGCCGATCGAGCACGGCACCCCTGGCCTCAGGTGCCATCGCCGACCAAGACGGCTGCACGTCCCGGGCAGCGGCGAAGGCAGCGGCGATGGTGGCCTGCGACGCCTCGGGAACCCGAGCGATCACTGCCTCGGTCGCCGGGTCAATGACCTCGATCAAGGACTCGCCGGACACCGCGAGCCACGTTCCGCCGACGAAGCAACTCCCGGACGGGATCTCGACAAGGGCCGGCGCGCTCACGAGTGGCGGAGTTCCTGCACGGTGACCGGAACGTTCGTCCAACCACGAAAGATGTTGTGGCGCAACCGCTCCGGGGTTCCGGCAATCTCCAGGGTGAGACCACGGTCGAGCATGCCGCGGTAGAAGGAGGCCATCTCGGCCCGCGCCAGGTGCGCACCGAGACAGAAATGCACGCCCCACCCGAACGTGAGGTGCTCGTTGGGGGTGCGGTCGAGCACGAAGGTGTCGGGGTCGGCGAACAACTCGGGGTCGCGATTGGCAGCGGAGAACCACAGGACGACCTTCTCGCCCGCCCGCACCGTCTGACCGTGCAGCTCGAGATCCTCTGACGCCGTGCGCCGCATGGCGCCCACGGGTGAGACGTAGCGCAGCATCTCCTCGATGGTGAGCCCGAGCAGGTGCTCCTCCTTCGCGAGTCTCTGCCATGAGCCAGGAATCGCGGCGAGGGCAATGGTGCCGCCCGAGAGTGACTGGCGCGTGGTCTCGTTGCCTGCCGCGACGAGAAGGATGATGTAGGCAGCGATCTCGTCCCACGTCAGCGGCCGGTCTTCGACCTTGCCCTGCACCAGCACGGTGATCAGGTCTTCCTGCGGCCTGGCGCGACGTTCCTCGACCAGTTGCTTGAAGTAGCCGAGGAGCTCGTCGCGCACGTGGACGAGCTCGGATGCGTCGACGCTCTTGTCGGGATCGGCACTGGTGAGACGGTTGGTCCAATCAACCATGCGCGGGCCATCTTCGGCAGGCACGCCGAGCACGCGGGCCAGCACCAGCATGGGCAGGCGGGCCGACACCACGTCGACGAGGTCAAACGCGCCCTGCTGCGCCGTCGCGTCATCGATCAGGGTGCTGACACTGGCGTCGATTGCCTCCTGCCACTCGCGCACTTTCACGGCACGCAGGTGGGCGATGGTGACCTTGCGCAGTGGCGCGTGCTGCGGATCGTCCATGTTGTGCAGGCTCTGGAGGTGCCCCTCGACCTTGCGGCTGACGATCTGGGTGCCCTGCGCGGAGGACAGAATCCGGGCTTCGGTGGCGCCGTTGCGAACATCCTCGTAGCGGGTGAGGCTCCAGAATCCGTCACCGTCGGGGAGGTCGCTCCAGTGCAGGGGGTCCTCGCGCCGAAGCCGGGCCAGCAGACCTAGCTCGGCATCGTCGGACCAGGCCTGCAGATCCATGAGGTTGATCTGGGAACTGAGCACGGAACTGGGCACAGGATCTCCTCGGTACTAAGTGCGCGGAGGGCGCAAGGGGATTATCGCGAGGCTAGGTGGTGGACGCTAATTGAGTCAACATTAAATATGGTCTTACCAATACCCGCGTCCGAACCACCCTGATTGGTACCCCTGGGGCACCATCTGGTCGAGCCGATCATGGGTCCAAGACGAGGCGGCTAGCCGTTGTCAGGCTGGGCAATCTGTCCTATGGTCTTACCAAGTCGGAGTGACCGGCGCCACACTGCTCTGTCGGGGTGGACGTCGCGCCAGCGCCGGCGCGACCCCAAAACCCGGAGGAACACCGATGACCGACGCACCTGTGACATTCGAGCCCGTAGCCCAAGGGCTCAACGTCTATGAGCACCCCACTGTCGTCGAGGGCAGGGCCAAGTGGCTCGAGACCCCGGCGGACGTCATCGCGTTCATCGAGAACGAAGAGCACCCCGAAGAGGTCATCGTGCTGGCCCGCGGTGGCACCACGACATTCCTCACCCTTGCCCTCAACGCAGGAGTGAAGGGTGTCATCACCCTTCAGGGCGCGCCCGAGAGCCACCTGGGCATCGTCTGCCGCGAGTACGGCATCCCCTGCATCATGACGGCCTCGTTCTCCAAGGGCGTTCGCACCGCACGCGGCGAGGTCATCCCCGCCGACGGTGTGCGCCTGCGCATGGACGTCTCCGCGCGGCCTCAGGGCTCGATCAGCGTCGAGGTTGGCGCGCCGGTCGACGACACCCCCGTCGTCGTGGCCGAGGGAATGCCCCCGGAGATGCTCGAGCAGATCATGGCGCTGCTGGCCAACTACCAGGGTGTGGTGCCCCACGGCGACGAGGGCGACAAGATCATGCGCTCGAAGCTCACCACGGACGTCTTGTTCGTGACCGATGAGAGTGTGCGTCGTCGGATCACCCCACTCGAGGTCAACGAGTACCTGAGCTACCTCGCCTGGAACGAGTGGGACGCACTTGCCGCCCGCGCGACCGAGGGCGAGTCCGGCCTCATCCCGCGCCAGGAGTACGAAGCGCTGGGCATCCTCAACTGCTGGTTCACCTTCCCCGAGTGGATCGAGCTCATCGAGGAGCGCATCGGCGTCGACGGCATGATCGCGCTTGGCGCCCGCGCCAAGAACGAGATCGGCACCAAGATCAACCTGCTCCACGCCTGGGCCCTGGCCTGCTCGCCGTTCTTCGGCCGCGGAATCGCGATCGAGCTCGGCCTCCACGACGCCGCCTATGGCGCCGATCGTGTCGTCGACTCCCTCTCGCGGGTCCGCCGCGTGTACCAGGGTCTCTGGAACGGCGGCGAGATCTACACCTCGATGAAGGGCTACCGTGCCGAGCTCCTCGAGCGTTCGTGGATTGACCGCTTCGTTTCCGACCGCATTGCACTGGACAACGACGCCGACCGCGATACCTTCCAGTTGTTCAACGCCTCCACCGAGCTCCTCGGCTTCCTGTTGCACTTCGACAACCGGCTCGGCCTCGGCGACAGCGGCCCCTACCCCACCGACGACGGTGGGTTCGTCATCGTCCGCGATGTCTTCATCAACGAGAAGGCGTACCCGTGGAGCGACGTCACTGAGGGCCTGCCCTACGCGGTGACCCTCGCGATGTTCTTCCCCCCGAACACCGGGCTCGAGGTCAGCGTCACCGACCTCTCGAACGTGTTCACGAACCCCGCGAACTACCTGCCGTTCGTCAACGGTGTCGCGGTGTACACGCGCCAGGAGTTCGACACCCCCATGTCCGACATCAAGACCCTGACGCTGTCGGACATGGCCACTCTGCGCACGAGCATCGCCTCGATCGCGTCCACCCTCTACCGCAAGATCGCGTCGATGACGACTCGCGAGAAGATCCTCGCGGGCGCCCTCACCTACACGGCCGGGTTCATCCTGCCCTTCGTCCGCGCGGCCGGTCTCTACGACGAACTGGTGGCCAACCACCGCTTCTTCGACCTTCACCCGATGACCGAGGGAAGCTACGACCAGATCACCGGCGGTGTCGCCGCCGAGATGATCCCGCGGCTCTTCCTCACCGGTTCGTGGGCCGTCCCGGTTCCCCTGCCGCTGCCCGTGGCCGACTTCCCCGCAGCCCACGCACTGCGGATCAAGGGCCTGTCGAGCGTCGATGCGATCGCCGAGTTCAGCGGCCTGTCGGGCAGCGACGTCACGGCGTCACTGGCGCGCCTGGCCGAGGGCGGCCACGCCCGCGAGATCACCGGGCGGATGACCGGGTGGGCGCTCACGCCCGAGGGGAATGGCTCACACGCGGCCACGCTCCGCGATGTGCGCACCCGCAACCCTGAGCTCAGTGGCGCGTACACCGCGTTCCTTCGCCTGAACGAGTCCCTCAAGGTGCTGTGCACCGATGCCCAGAACGGCGCCTCGGGAATCAACGACCGACTCGAGGACCTCAACGCCGAGATCGGCAAGTCACTCACCAGGGCCGCACTCGCGAACCCGTGGCTCTCGTCCTACCAGACACGTCTCGACGATGCCGAGTCCCTCGTGCTCGGCGGCGACGACAAGGCGCTGTACAAGCCCCTGAGCGGCTCGTACCACGACATCTGGATGGAACTGCACCAGGAGTTGTTGCTCAGCCTCGGCCGCGAGCGCGACGAGGCCGACGGCAGCTGATCCACAGCACCACCGCACCAACATGGCGTGAGGCCCGGTCCATCGGACCGGGCCTCACGCCATGTTCGGATGTATCGGTCACTGCTTCCTGGACGACGCGCTCAGGTGCGCGACGCAGTCGACCTCAGGATGGATGCAACCTCGGCCACCATCTCCACACCGGCCTCTGCGCAGGGCCCGGCCGGCACAAGAGTGACGTGGCCGGCCCCGCCCTCGATGAAGGGCATGAGCCACTCGGCCACGTGGCGAGCGTCGCCCGCCGGTGCGAGGTGCCGGATCTTGTCGTACGACATGCCGTAGAGGTCCTCGAGGTCGGCGGACAGGGTCGCCTCGGCCTTCACGCGGTCGTCGTCCAGCCCGCACCATGCGCTCACTCCGAACCATGTGGGCGGTGTGGCACGTCCAATTCGGTCAGCCTCCTCGAGGATTTGCTCGCGTGTCTCGGTGAAGCGCCGTGCGGTCGCGAAGATCCCGAGCCAGCCGTCGCCGAGGGCAGCCGTCCGACGGACGGCAACCTCGCCCTTGCCACCGATCACCATCGGAACCTGCGGCTCGGGTGTCGGCAAGATCTTGGCGCGATCGAGTGAGAAGAACTCGCCCTCGTGCGTCACCTCCTCACCATCAAGGAGGCGTCGCAGCAGGCCTAGTGACTCATCGACCCTGCGCCCCCGCGTTGAGGGGTCGATTCCGGTGTTCGCAATCTCGCGGCGGTCATCGCCGCCGACACCCACACCGAGAATCAGCCGACCCGGGGCCATTCCCGTGAGCGTTGAGATTTGGCGGGCCGCCAGCATGGGGTGCCGCAGGCCGAGCAGGTAGACGCCGATCAACACCGGAAGCCGGTCGTGCGTGGCGAGCACGGTCGAGGCGGTGACCATGCCCTCGAACCCGACACCGCCGTGGAAGCTGATGTGGTCGCCGACGGTGACCACATCGATGCCGGAGTCGGCGACCGACGCGAGGAGCGCCCGACGGCGAACCGGGTCAGCCGACATCAGAACATCCCAGGGCAGCGAGATCCCGACCGTGAGGGCGCTGGCGTCCCCAGAGTTCACGGCCTTCACAGCGCTCACGGCGTTCACGGCGTTCACAGCCGACCCCTCGCGACCGACGGACTCGACCACCTGATTGACCTCCACGACCCTCCTCAGTGCTCAGTGCCCAGTGCTCAGTGCCCAGTGCTCAGTTCCTGAACCCTAGGACCACCCGGGCCCCTCGTGACGACGGCATGGACGTTGATCTGGCCTGAGCGCCTTGCTAATATTCCAAATGGTCAGTCCATTTGACTAGCCACCCGGTTCTCGCCCGGCTCCCCGCACGCACCGCACCCGGAAGGACGGATCCCCGTCATGGATGAGTTCACTGACGTCACCTACGAGGTCGACAACGGACTGGCCTGGATCACGATCAACCGGCCGGACAGGTACAACTCCTTCCGCGCACGCACTGTCGATGAGCTCGTGCTGTGCTTCAAGCGCGCGTGGGGCAGCGACGAGGTCGGCGCCATCGCCCTCACCGGCGCGGGCGAGAAGGCCTTCTGCACCGGAGGCGACCAGAAGCAGCGCGCCGAAACAGGCGACTACGGCCCCTCCGTGAGTGGCTTGTTTGAGGTCGACGCCCTTCACCGGGTCATCCGCGACGTCCCGAAGCCGACCATCGCCGCGGTGAACGGGTTCGCGATCGGCGGCGGCCACGTCCTGCACCTGCTCTGCGACCTCACGATCTCCTCCGACACCGCGATCTTCGGCCAGAACGGCCCTCGCGTCGGTTCCTTCGACGCCGGCTTCGGCACCGGCCTCATGGCCCGCGCCATTGGCGAGAAGCGCGCCCGCGAGATCTGGTTCCTGTGCCGGCGCTACAGCGCCCAGCAGGCCTTCGACTGGGGCCTCGTGAACAAGGTGGTGGCCCCCGACCAGCTACGCGACGAGGTGCGTGCCTGGGCCGACGAGATCCTCATGCTCTCGCCGACGGCGCTGAAGATCCTCAAGCAGTCGTTCAACACCGACACCGAGCACTTCGCGGCGATCGGGCAGATGGCCTACTCCAGCCTGAAGATGTTCGGCGAAACCGCCGAAGCGCAGGAGGGCATCGCCGCCTTCAGCGAGAAGCGCGCACCCGACTTCTCGCCCTACCGCGGCAACTGATCATCCGAGAGGTGCCAGCCGCCGGCTAGGCGAAACGCGGCTGGCGCCTCTCGACGAATGCGGTAATGCCCTCGGCGGCGTCGCCGTGCTCGAACAAGCCCTGCTCCTCTGCGACCTCAGCCGCCATACCTGCCTCGAGAGTCAGATCGGCCGAGGCTGCAACCGCGCGCACCGCCGCAAGCTGAGCGGGCAGCGACGATGACCGCAGCTCGCCCGCGAGGGTCAGGGCCGCCTCGAGCACATCACCTTCGACAAGACGGTCGATGAGCCCGATCGCGAGTGCCTCGTCGGCGGGCACCTGCCGCGCGGTCAGCATGATGTCGAGCGCACGGCCCATCCCGACCAGACGCGGAAGTCGCTGTGTGCCACCGGCGCCCGGGATGAGACCGAGTTTGACCTCGGGCAGGCCGAAGCGGGCGCGCGAACTGCCCACGCGCATCGTCGCGGCCATCGCGAGCTCAAGGCCACCGCCGAGCGCGAGGCCGTCGATGGCCGCGATGGAGATCCAGGGAGCAGCCGCCAGCCGGTCGTTCGCCGCACGCATGCGGTCGCCGTATGCCATGAAGCTGGGGGCGTCGATCGTCGCGAGGTGCTTGATATCGGCGCCCGCCACGAAGAACCCCTCGAGCGCGGACTCGAGGATCATCACGTGGACGTCGCCCGCGAGTTCGGCGGCATCGATCGCGGCGTGAAGGCCATCGAGGATCGAGATCCCGAGAGCGTTCGCTGGTGGACGGTCCATCGTGACCACCACGACCCCCGGGGATGTCGTACGCCAACTGACGACCTCGTCGGAACCTGCGGCGTTCACGATGGCTCTCCTGCCTTGTCGGTTCTCGTGGTGGTGGTCGGGGCGCATCAGGCCCGATGAGGGAACTGACCGAAGTCCGGGGTTCGCTTGTCCTTGAAGGCTTCTCGGCCCTCCTGCGCCTCTGCCGAGCCGTAGAAGAGTAGGTTGGCGTCGTGGGCGAGTTGCTGAATCCCCGCATAGCCGTCCTCGGCGGCGTGGAAGCTCGCCTTCATGAGCCGGAGCGCGAAGGGTGAGAGGGCAAGCATCTCGCGGCACCAGCGCACGGTCTCGGCCTCGAGTTCGGCCAGCGGCACGATGGTGTTGATCAACCCCATGTCCAGGGCCTGCTGCGCGTCGTACTGACGGCACAGGAACCAGATCTCCTTAGCCTTCTTCATCCCTACCAGTTGAGCCAAGGAACTCGCACCGAAACCACCGTCGAAGGACCCGACCTTGGGGCCCACCTGTCCGAAACGGGCGTTGTCGGCCGCGATCGTGAGATCGCATACGAGGTGGAGGACGTGGCCGCCTCCGATAGCCCAGCCCGCCACCATCGCGACGATCGGCTTCGGGCAGCGACGCATCTGCACGTGCAGGTCGGTGACATGAAAACGCCCGGTGGCCGACGAGTCGGTCTTGTAACCGCTGTCACCGCGCACGCGCTGATCACCGCCGGAGCAGAACGCGTCGTCGCCCGCACCGGTGAGGATGATGACGCCAACGGACTCATCCTCGCGCGCCGTCGTGAGCGCGTCGGAGACCTCGATCAGCGTCTGCGGCCTGAAGGCGTTGTGAACCTCAGGGCGGTTGATCGTGATCTTCGCGATGCCGTCGGCGGTCGTCGCGTAGACGATGTCGGTGTAGTCGCCCGACTCGTGCCAGAGCGAGGCGGAGCCGGAAGGAGTGTTGGTCATGGCGACATTGTCCTCAGCATCGTGGGATTCGCGTGACCGCATCGATCTGCGGGGCAGATCGGCTCAGGCCATCGTCAGTCCGCCGCTGACGGACAGCGTCTGGCCGGTGATGAATGAGGCCGCGTCCGATGCGAGGAAGGCGACGGCCGGACCAACATCCTCGGGCGATCCGAGGCGCTTCATCGGCACGAGGCGGGTCATCGCCCCGATGACCTTGTCGGCGTCGTCGCCCGACTTGTCGACGAAGTGCCGCAGAGCCGGAGTGTCCGTGGGCCCGGGGCACACAGTGTTGGCGGTGATCCCCTTGGTGGCGACCTCGCGGGCGAGGGTCTTGGTGAAGGCGATGATCCCGCCCTTGGCGCCGGAGTAGACCGCCTCGAGTGAGGAGCCAACTCGTCCGGCGTCGGAGCCGATGTTGACCACCCGACCGAAGCGACGCTCGATCATGCCCGGCAGCACAGCGTGGGTGACACGCAGCATGCCCTTGAAGTTCACGTCGAGCACCTTGTCCCAGAACTCCTCGGTGGTGTCGACGAACGACATGAAGTCGTCCCAGCCGGCGTTGTTCACCACGACCTCGACGGGTCCGAGGCCCGCCTCGACGGCGGCGACAGCCTCACGCACGGAGGCGGTATTCGTGACATCCATCCGGACCTCGATGGCATCCGCGCCGGCGGCCCTGATCTCGGCTGCGGTCGCCGCGGCGACCTCAGTGTTGAGATCCGCGATGGCCACGCGAAAACCCTGCTGCGCCAATGACATCGCGATACCACGACCGATGCCCTGTGCAGCTCCGGTGACGAGTGCGACGCGATTGCTCATGCTGATGCTCCTGGTGGTGGGTACGAGATGTAGGTCGTGCGTGGGTCAGGCGTCTGTCCGCTGGATCAGGGTGGCGGTGCCGAGGCCTCCGCCGCAGCACATGGTGATCAGGCCGATCTCGACGTCGCGTCGCTCCATCTCGGCAATCAGTGTGGCGAACATCCGCGCACCCGTCGCTCCGACGGGATGGCCCATCGCGATCGCGCCGCCGTTGACGTTGACGCGGTCCATGTCCGGCCGAAGCTCGCGCTCCCATGCGAGCACGACCGAGCTGAACGCTTCGTTGATCTCGAACAGGTCGATGTCGTTGATGCTCATGCCATTGCGCTCGAGGAGTTTGCGCGTGGCGGGAATCGGGCCGGTCAGCATGATGACCGGGTCGACACCGACGGTGGTCTGGTCGAGGACGCGCGCCCTGGGCCGAAGCCCGTGGCGGTTGACAGCGTCGCGTGAGGCGACGACGACCCCGGCCGCACCGTCGCTGATCGGCGACGACGACCCGGCAGTGATGCCACCGTCAACGCGGAAGACTGGCTTGAGCCCGGCCAGGGTCTCGAGGTCGGTGCCGGGGCGCACGGGCTGGTCGCTCACGCGCAGCGCTCCGTCGAGGTCGAGGGGGATCATCTCGCGAGTAAAGCGGCCGGACTCGATCGCAGCAGCTGCGAGCGCATGTGAGCGGACCGCAAACTCGTCCATCTCCGCGCGCGAGATGCCCCACTGATCGGCGATGAGTTCGGCGCTCTCACCCTGGGGGACGAAGTCGTACAGGGCACGCAACTCGGCGGGCCACGGGTCGCCATACATTTCGGAGATCTTGACAGGGGAATCCATCGGGACATGGCCCATGTGCTCGATGCCGCCCGCCACGACGATGTCGTGCGTTCCCGACGCGACGAGTGCCGCGGCCATCTCGACCGCAGTCTGAGCCGACCCGCAGCGGCGGTCGAGGACTGTCGCTGGGATCTCTGGCGGGTACCCGGCCTGCAGCCACGCGTTTCTCGCCACATTGCGCGACTGCTCACCGAAGGGTGCGGTACACCCGATGACGAGATCTTCGACATCGGTGGGAGCGAGCCCCGTCGCGCCCAACAGAGCGGTGTAGACCGCACCGAGCATCACGTTGGGGTGGACGTCGCGATACCAGCCGCGCTCCGGATGGGAGCGCCCGATCGGAGTGCGAAGGGCCTCGACGATGAGTGCCTCGCGCCCCGAGCGGAGCATCGGGCTGGTTCGGTTCGTGGTGCCCATCAGATCACCGTCCCGCCGTCGACCGGAAGGACCTGGCCGGTGATGTAGGAGGCCGCGTCGGAGGCGAAGAACACGAAGGCCCCTGCGATCTCGTCGGGCTGGGCCCAGCGGCCGAGAGGGATGCGCGCAAGAGTGAGCGCCGCGAGCTTCTCGTCAGTGCGCACGGTTTCGGTCATGGTGGTGGCAGCAAGTGGTGCGAGCGCATTGACCGTGATCTGCCGGCGGGCCAGTTCCTTGGCGAGGGACTTCGTGAGCCCCACCACGGCGGCCTTCGCGGCGCTGTAGTTCACCTGGCCGATGGTCCCCACGAGGCCGGCCGCCGACGTCACGTTGATGATCCGTCCGGTGCCGTCATCGGGCAGGTATGCCAGGGCAGCCTGGCTCACGGTGAAGGTCCCGCGCACGTGGATCGACATCACGAGATCGAACTGCTCGCCGGTCATCTTCGAGAACATCGCCGGGCTGATAGCTCCGGCGTTGTTGACCACGATGTGCAGAGTGCCACCGGCGAGCGCGGCAGCCTGGCCTGCGGCGTGACGAGCCTGCTCCTCGTCGCGGACGTCGAGCGCGCAGGACTGCGCCAGCCCACCGCGAGCGACGATCTCGGCTGCAACCACCGCGGCAGACGTCGGATCGAGATCACTCACGAGCACCGCCGCCCCAGCATCGGCGAGGGCACGCGCGACGGCCGCGCCGATACCGTTCCCGGCACCGGTGACCAGGGCCGAGCGGCCCGCGAGGCTGAACATCAACAACTCCCGGACACGATGATCGGCGGCGCCAGGGTGATCCGGGCGACGTGGTCTTGCGGGGCGCAGTCCACAACGGTCCTCTCTGGATCGAGCCGCTGGCGAATATCGCAACTCTAGCCAATGGACTGACCAAAGACCAGGCGCGGTCGGTCAGGTGGTCGGCGGCACCAGGGCCAGTGCTGTGGCGAGCACGTCGTTCCATGTCGCGGGGTCGCCATAGAGGTGTTCGTCGAGTTTGGCCCGCTTGTAAAACAACTGCAGGTCGTGCTCCCAGGTGTAGCCGATGGCACCGTGCATCGTGAGGGCGCTATCGGCAGCACGGGCGGCCTCGGCGGTGACCTGCGCCTTGGCCGCCGCTGCGTGCATCTCATACTCGTGACCTTGCGCCTGCACGGAGGCGGCCGCGAAATACACGACCGATCGGGCGGCCTCGACGCCCACCAAGATCGTCGCCGCGGCGTGCTTCACGGCCTGGAAGGAGCCAATCGGCACTCCGAACTGGTGACGCTGCTTGCTGTAGTCGACCGCGAGCTCGAGCATCCGCTCGGAAGCCCCGAGCGAATCCGCCGACACCAGCACAGCAGACAGAGTCGAGATCTCCGCGAGCACACTCTCGACATCACCCTCAAGCGGTTCGGACGGCACCGAATCGAGCGTGACGTCGGCCACCGATCTGCTGCGGTCGAGCAGGCGGCGCGGCGTGAGATGAACGCCGTCGGCGTCAGCCGCGACCAGGCGCAGCGAGCGATCGCCGTCACGCTCAACCACGACAACGTACGTCGAAGCCCCTTGTGCGGCAAGCACTCTCGGCACCGATCCGGTGACGCGGCCGGCTGCATCCAGGCTCAGAGGACGCATTCGTGAAGGTAGACGCTCCGCGGGTATCAGCAGCACGACGGGTCGGCCCTCGAGTGAGCCAGTCGCGAGGTCGGGGCGCCCCAGCAGTGCGGGCACAGCAAGGGCGGTGGCAAGCCACCTGGCCGAGGGCGCGGCCGCGCGGGCGAGCTCCTCGGCCGTCAGCGCCGCCTCGAGCAGCCCACCCCCCTGGCCGCCGAGGTGCTCAGGGATCCCGACACCTGTCCACCCCTCGGCGAGGAGCCGCTGTTCGAAGCCCGTCGCGTCGCCGTCGTCGAGCCACTCGCGCACGACGCTTGAGGGAGCGACGTGGGCGAGCCAGTCACGCAGGGCAGCTTGGTAGGCCACCTGCTCCTCAGACAATGTCCAGCGCATGACTCTCCTTCGTGACGACCCGCGTCAGCAGCGCGGGCGCGAGCGCCCTCACTGCTACTTTGGGTCGGACCAAACAATCAACGACGCGAGGCGAGATGCCAGAGCAAGGCCCGACCGAGGCCGGCGCAACCCAGACCGTGGTGGCCATGGCGCCCATCAGGGCGCCTAAGGCTGCGGACGTCCTGGCCGACGACTTGCGCGAGCGCATCCTGCGCGGAGCGTTCCCACCAGGCACTGCCCTGCCACCCGAGCGTGAACTCGTCACGCAGACCCACATGAGCCGCACCACGGTGCGCGAGGCGCTGCGCATCCTCGAGGTACAGGGGCTCGTCCGGATCAAGACTGGTAGGGCCGGAGGTGCCTTCGTCCAGACCCCCGGACAGGAGTCGGTTGCCAGCACGGTCAACTTGCTCATTCGGGGACGCCAGATCCGGCTCGCGGCGCTGCTCGAGACCCGCGAAGCGATCGAGCCCTCGTGTGCGCAGTTGGCTGCGCGATACCGCACCGACGAAGACCTTGCCCGGCTCGACGCCGCCAATGTGGCCATCGCCGCGGACGGTTCGCTCGCCGAATTCCTGCAGGCCAACGTCGACTGGCACATGGCAGTGGCCCTCGCCAGCCACAACGAGTTGCTCACCGGCGTGATGCTCGCACTGTCGCGGTCCATCTACTCCGCCACCGACAACCAGGGCTTCATCGACGCGATGGTGCGCGATGTCACGGTCAGGGCGCACACCGGGGTCACCAACGCGATCCGCGCACAGGATGCCGACGCCGCCGTACGTCGGATGAAGCGGCATGTGCACGGGTACGCCGAGGCGGTCGTCGAGGTGGAGTCACGGACGACAATCGAGATGCCGGTCGACTGAGGACGCGGGCCACCCCGGGATCGCGAGAGCCGCGAGGTCTGCGGGGCCGGACAGGGACGGATCACCTCATCCCCTCGGCATTCCCAGGATGCGTTCGGCCACGATATTGCGCTGGATGAACGTGGAGCCTCCGGCAATCGCCGACCCACGCGACTGATTGGCCAGTCGAAGCCACCGCTGGGCGGCCGCACCGTCGTCATCGAGATCGAACTGGTCGGCGAGGGGCTCGAGCGAGAGCCGGAAGTCGGCGAGGTCATCCACAAGGGGGCAGAAGTACAACTTGCCGATCGAGGCCACGGGCCCCGGAGTCGCACCTGCGGCCACCGCAGTGATGACCCGCTGGCCGATCAACCGGTGCACCAACGCGCGAGCCCACAGATCGGCGACGTGCTGGCGGATGCTCGGGTCGGCGCCGAGGGGGTGTCCGTCATCATCGGTCATGGCGCGCACATCGGCGATGATGTCGCCGATCGCCTTGGTGGTATTGACCCGCCCAGTGGCGATCGCGACGCGCTCGAACGCCAGAGTGCCCATCGCCACGCGCCAGCCGTCGTCGACCTCACCCACGACGGCGTCGTCGGACAGGAAGACATTGTCGAGGTACACCTCGTTGAACTCGGCCTCGCCGAGCATGTGGCGCAGTGGACGAACCGTGACACCGACACTGTCCATCGGCATGAGGAAGAAGGTGATTCCCGAGTGACGTGGGCCGCCGGTGCGGGCCAACAGGATCGCGTGCGCGGCAATCTGTGCGCGGCTCGTCCAGATCTTCTGGCCCTGGATCCGCCACCCGCCCTCGACCTTGGTGGCCTTGGTGCGCAGTGAGGCGAGGTCGGAGCCGGAGTCGGGCTCGGAGAAGAGCTGGCACCAGATCTCCTCACCCGTGAGGATCGGACGCAGGTAGCGCGACCGCTGCTGATCAGACCCGAAGGCTGCGATCGTGGGCCCTGAGAAGTCCTCGCCGATCATGTTGAGGCGATCGGGGGCACCGGCGTCGTCGCACTCCTGGGCGAAGACCGCGCGCATCCGCTCGTCAAGCCCCTGGCCACCGTGCTCAACCGGCCAGGTGAGGCCGGCGTATCCCGCCTCGACGAGCATCGACTGCCACCGTCGCCAGAATGCGGCGCGTTCGAGGAGGTCGTCGGGCTGGGGCCAGGGCAGGGTGGGTAATGAGCGCGCCAGAAACTCGCGCGCACCTGCGCGGAACGTCGCCTCGTCGGCAGCGTCGGAGAGATCCATGGTCACCACCTTGTCCGGTTCGCAACGGAACACTACATTAGGTCTGACCAAATGTGGGAGCCTCGTGAGGCAGGGTGAGCCGTGACCGAGAGCAGACCCGAGACCGGTCTGGTGGGAACCGTGATCGATACGCTGACCCTCGACATCGAGTGCGGCAAGATCGCCGAGTTCGCCCGGGCCACCCACGCCCTCGATCCCGTGCACCGCGATCGCGCGGCAGCCGGTGACAGAGGGCTCGACGCCATCGCCGCCACCGCCACCCACGTGGTGGCCGCAGGCCACCAGCGAGATCCCGCGGCAGTGCTCGAGGTGCTCGGCCTTGATCTGACCCGCGTCGTCGTCGGCTCCACCTCGTGGGAGTACTCGCGCCCCGTTGTCGCCGGGATGTCACTCACGGCCAGGCGCGTGGTGCTCGCCGACGAGATGCGCACCGGCGGACGCTCCGGCGCTATGCGCCTGATCACTCTCGAGACCACCTTCACCGAGGCCGACGGCGATGTCGTGGTTCGCCAGCGCGAGGTCCTGATCGAGCGGGGGACGACGTGAGAGCGCCCCGCACTACGGCAGTCGGCGAGCACCCCGAGCCCCGCACGATCGGGCCCATCACCCAAACCGACATCGTGCGTTTCGCCGGTGCGGGTGGCGATTTCAACCCGCTGCATCATGACCCCGCGCGAGCCGCGGCTGCCGGATTCGACCGACCTATCGCCATGGGCCAGTTCACGGCGGGCCTACTCGCCGCGTGGCTCACCGACACGTTCGGTGTCGAGTACCTACGCAGCCTTGAGGTGCGGTTCACCGCGCCGCTGTTCATCGGCGATGTCGTCGAACTCTCCGGACACGTGCTCGAGATCGCGACACCAGAGGGAGCTCCCGCCCTGGCCACCATCGAACTCGCGGCAACGCGCAGCGGCGAACCGGTCGTGAAGGGCCGGGCCACCGTGGTGATCACGACCGCCTGACCTAGGCCCGCTTGGGGACGGCCAGGTGGGCGACCACCCGATCGCCGCTACTTCGACGGCGCCGGTGGGATCGAGAACGGATCGCGGCTGATACCCGCGGTGTCGACCCACACCGACTTCACGTGAGTGAAGTCGAGTACTGCTGCAGCACCGTTTTCGCGTCCGAACCCGCTCTGGCCGACTCCGCCGAAGGGTACGTGCGGGGAGGTATTGCGGTAGCAGTTGAGCCAGACCACCCCTGCCCGGATCCCGCGCGCCATGCGGTGTCCGCGCTGGATGTCTTTGGTCCAGACACCGCTCGCGAGACCGAAGATGGTGTCGTTGGCCAAGGTCAGCGCCTCGTCCTCGGTGTCGAAGGGGATCACCACGAGAACCGGCCCGAACACCTCGTCGCGAGCGAGCCGCATGTCGGGGGTGACGTCGGAGAAGATCGTCGGGCGGAAGAAGTAGCCCTCGTCGAGCCCCGAACCGCTTGCGCGTCCACCTCCGGTGACGAGGGTGGCACCCTCGCGCACGGCACTGTCGGTGAGGTCCTGCACCCGCGCGAGCTGCACCGCGCTCACGAGCGGGCCCATCTCGGTGAGCGGATCCATCTGGTCGCCGAGGACGATCCGCTCCACGCGCTCCTTGAGCCGGGCGACGAGCTCGTCGTGGACAGACCGCTCGACGAGCAGCCGCCCGCCCGCGATGCACATCTGCCCGGACGAGGCGAAGACACCCGCGATGACCCCGTTGGCCGCTGCGCCGAGATCAGCATCGGCGAAGACGATGTTCGGCGACTTCCCACCGAGCTCAAGGGTGACTTCGGCGACGTGATCAGCCGCGTCCTTCATCACACTTGAGCCCACCGCGGTGGATCCGGTGAAGGACACCTTGTTGACCTTCGGGTGCCGGGCGAGGGCACTACCCGCCGGGAGCCCCGGACCGGTAAGCACGTTGAACGCACCGGCAGGGAAGCCCGCCTCCTCGACGAGCTCGGCGAAGGCGAGGGTAGACGCCGGGGTCTGGTCGGCAGTCTTGATCACCACGGCACAGCCGGCCGCGAGGGCCGGAGCCACCTTCATCACCATGATCATGATGGGGTTGTTCCAGGGCACGATCGCCGCGACAACCCCCACCGGCTCGCGCACGGTGTAGACGAGCATGGTCGGGTCTTCCACCGGAAGCGTCTCGCCCGCGAGCTTGTCCGCGAGACCGGAGTAGTAACGCAACCACACCGGAACCTGGCTCATGACCGCGCGCGTCTCGCGGATCAGCTTGCCGTTGTCCATCGACTCGATCGAGGCCAGGCGCTCACCGTCGCGCTCAACGAGATCCGCGAGACGAGCGAGCAAACGGCCGCGCATGCTGCCGCTGACACGTCCCCACTCACCCGACATCGCCGACGCCGCAGCCTCGACCGCCGCGTCGACATCCGCGGCGTCTGCGGATGGGGCGTGTACCCATTCGCGGCCCGAGCACGGGTCGATCGAGCCGAGCATCTCGCCCGACTCGGCCGCAACCCAGGACCCGCCGATGAACATGCGGAGCTCACGACCCGCGTCGAGTTCCTCTCGCCCGTAACGAACCTGGGAGGTCGTCACCCGCGTCGGTCGGCCACGATGGAGGCCGACGCCGATGCGCCGCCGTCGACGGGAATCAGCGCGCCAGTGATGAACCGCGACTCATCCGAGGCAAGGAACGCCACCACATTGGCGATGTCCTGAGTTTCGCCGATGTAGGCGGTGAGGTGGTGACGCTCATAGATCGGCCAGAACTCCACCGGCATGTACTTCTGGTTATTCAGGGTGTTGATGAGCGAAGGAGCGATCGCGTTGCAGCGGATTCCCTGCTTGCCGTACTGGACCGCCACCATCCTGGTGAGCTGGATGATCGCCGCCTTGGAGATGCCGTAGGCGGTGAGGGTTGTCTCGCCAAGCATCCCGCTGACGGAGGCCATGTTGACGATGCTTCCGGCCCCGAGTTTGAGCATCTCGGGGATGACGTACTTGCAGCAGAGGAAGGGCGCGGTGACGTTGCCACGCATCGTCGCCTCGAACGTGTCGAGCCCGACTCCCACGAGGTCGGGGTCGAATGCGGTGAGCTCGAGGTCGGCGGCGTTGTTGTCGAGGAAGTCGATGCGCCCGTAGTCGGCTACGACCTTGGCGACGAGCTCCTTGACCTGCTCCTCATCGCGCACGTCGGTGGGGATCGACACGACCTCGCGGCCTCCGCGCGATGCTTCTTCCTGCACCATCGCAGCCCGCTCGACATTGAGATCGGCGATAATCACGACCGCGCCTCGGCGCGACAGGGTGTGAACAACAGCCTCGCCCATTCCGTTCGCACCGCCGGTGACGATTGCCACGCGACCGTCGAAGGTGGAGATGTCCGAGAACCCGCCAGCGGGGTTCCTCGCGAAGCGCTCCTGGGCGTCCATGATCAGCCGACCTTGACGCAGATGCCGGCGTCGACGGTGAGCGTGGTGCCCGAGATGTAACGCGCCTCGTCGGAGGCCAGGAACAGCACGGCGTTGGAGACGTCCACGGGCTCGACCCACGGAACCGGGATGAGGTTCATATTGCGGGACACCTCGACGATGTCGGCCTTCACCGGCGACTCGAGATCCGGCCGGAACATCTTGTAGATCTCCTCGTGCATGATCATCGGAGTGTCGACCTGGGTGGGGTGGATGCTGTTGCAGCGGATGTTGTACTGCCCGAGCTCATTGGTGAGCGCGCGCATCAGACCCACGACACCGTGCTTGGCCGAGACGTAGTGCGCGAGATTCGCCGGGGCGATCAAGCCCGCACCCGAGCTGATCAGCACAATCGAGCCGGACTTCTGGGCCATGAGGTAAGGGGTCACGGCCTTCGTGGTCTTCCAGACACCGGTGAGATTGATGTCGATCATCTCGTCCCAGGCGTCCTCGGAGATCTCGTGCGCCGCGGCGTAGCTCGCGATGCCAGCGTTGGCGACGACGATGTCGAGCCCACCGAGTTCGGCGATCCCGCCCGCCACCGCGGCGTCGAGGGCCTTGCTGTCGCGGACGTCCGCAACCGCGGTGTAGGCCCTGCGCCCGAGGGCGCGCACCATCGCGGCGGTCTCCTCGAGATCCTCGAGGGTCGACATGGGGTAGGTGACGCTGCCGACGGGGGCGCAGATATCGGTGGCAATGATGTCGGCGCCCTCCTCCGCGAGTCGCACCGCGTGGCTACGACCCTGGCCTCGGCCAGCCCCGGTGATGAAGGCGACCTTTCCCTCGACACGACCCATGACTGACTCCTCGCTCGTAGGACTGATTTTGGAAGGGTGGGACGACCAACTAGCTCTTGGCGGCTGCGTCTGCCGCCTTCTCTGCTGCGTACTCGGCACGTGCCTTGTCGTGCGCCGCAAGCAGCCGCTCGCCGGACTTGCCGAACTGCTTCATCGAGGCGACGGCGTCGGTGCGCGCCTTCACCTGGCCGGTGAAGTGCGGGAACACCTCGCGAGCGAGAAGTTCAAAGGAGTCACGGGTGTGCTGGGGATTGGCGATCTCGGTGTTGCCGATGATGATCGAGCCGAGGCCGCCGGACTTCTCCTGGATGGTCTCGATCCGCTCGCGGGCCATCTCCGGCGTGCCGATGACGAAGATGGTCTTGTTCATCTCGTCGATAAGGCCGTCGAAGTCGTCGGGGTCGGTGGCGGCCAGCGGAAGGATGTTGGCCATGTAGCGGACCCAGTCCTGAAGACCCCAGCGAACCTGCGCGCGGGCCTCCTTCTCGGTCTCGGCGATGTGCATCATGTGGAGGGCGCTCCAGCGGTTGCGGTCGACGGTCTTGCCGTACCGCACGGCCGATTCTTCGGCGATTGCCCAAGTCTCGGCGATCGGATTTCCCTCGGTGGCGCCCATGACGCCGAACTGGAAGATCCCGACGCCGTACTTGCCGGCGAGGCGGGGGCCCGAGGGTGACATCTGCGCAGCGACGCGGATATCGATGGTGCCGTTGTAGGGCCGCAGGTGCAGCTGGGCGTCATTGATCTCGAACCAGTCGGTCTTGCGGGTGACGGGGCCGTCGTACTCAAGCAGGGCCATGATCGCCTCGAGCGCCTCGTCGGTCATGCGACGCTGCTCGAGCGGGTCGATGCCGATGATGTGGGCGTCCTGGGCGAGTGAGCCGGCGCCGACACCCCAGATGAAGCGGCCCTTGACCAGGTGCGTCAGCTGCACGATGCGGTCCGCCAGGATGAACGGGTGGTGGTAGGGCAGCGAGTTGACGCCCGTGCCGAAGGTGATCTGGTTCGTGCGTCCCGCGGCCGCCGCGATCAGCAGCTCGGGCGAGCCGATGTTCTGCCAGCCGGTGGAGTGGTGCTCACCGATGAACACCTCGTCATAGCCGAGCCGGTCGAGGTGCTCGATGAGCAGGAGATCATCAGCGAACTGGGTCGAAGGATCCACCCACGGCTTGTGGTAGGGGAACAACTGGACCCCGAAACGAAGGCTCACCGAACATCTCCTCTTCACGTGGAACTTCCTGGCCCGAATTGCTCGGGACAGTGATGCCGATCTGGTAGGGGCGGGCTAGGGCAGATCGACGCCGTCGCACACCTCGGGTGCCCAATCTAGGCGGTGCCCCGGGGTGCCACAACTGTCAATTCATCCAGTGGTTCCCGGCGCAGGCTAGGCGTTGCGGACGGTCAACCGCGGGTCGAGCACCGGCTTGATCTCACGCATGCTGCCCATCGACTCGAGCGCCTCGGTGACCTGGTGGAGGCCATAGCGGTTACCGAGCATGAGGCCCCAGTCGAACCGGTCGCGGAACTTGCCGAGGAACTCCATGGCCTTGAAGTAGGAGTCGATGTCGCCGCTCATAGATCCGGTGAGGTGCAGACCGCGGGTGGTGACGCGGGACATGTCGATGGGCTGCGGACCGCCGCCCAGAGTGCCCGAAAGGACGTACCGGCCGTTGGCCCGCAACATCGCCACCCCCTCCGCCACGGCTCCGGGGGCACCCGAGACCTCAAGGGCGACACTCGGGCCGCCCCGTCCCGTGATCGCCGCGATGGCATCGCGCCGAGCTTCGGCCGTGGGGTACTCGGCGATCGAGATGGTGTGGGTGGCACCCCAGGCCTCGGCCACGCGAAGGCGGTCGTCCGGAGCGCCCACCACGATGAGGTGCTTCGGGTTGAGGGTGGAGACGATCGCAGCGGAGAACAACCCGAGTGGCCCGGCTCCTTGGATCACGACCGAGTCCAGGAAGTCGATTCCGCCGGCGGCAGCCACCGTGTTGATCACCGTGCGCAAGGCGCAACTCCCGGCCGAGGCCCACTCACTGAGCACGGCCTCATCAACCCGAAGTCGCTGCTGCCCCGGGAAGACGTAGCCGTACTCGGCGAAGGCGCCCACGAAGTGAGGCGGACGCTCAGCATTCGTCAGGCCCACGAACTTGCGCGCGGGGCACAGCCGAGGCTCGCGCTCGATCGTGCAGACGTAACAGTGCCCGCACGCCTCATTGGCCCATACGACCCGGTCGCCGACCCGAAGGGAGTTGCCCAGGGAGTCGAGGTCGGCGCCGGACCCGAGCTCGACGATCTCGCCGACCATCTCGTGGCCGAGCACGAGCGGAAGGGGAAGTGTGTAGGTGGGGCCGAGGTGGTTGGCCCAGATGTGAAGGTCGCTGCCGCAGACGGTGGCTGCGTCGATCTTCACGACCAGTGCGCCCGGCTCGGCTCGGGGGACCTCGAACTCCATCAACGTGAGCGGTTCGTTGAACCGTTCCAGCACTGCGGCGACGGCGGTGAGGGGAGCCATGGACGACCTCTCTGAGTAGGGCTAGTGGAGCCGGCTCGATGCCAGGCCGCCCACGTGGAACCAGTCCGAAACTAACAGCCGAGCCGTCAACGTCGCTATTGCCATTATCGCTAGTTGCGTTTCCTGCGGGGAAGGCGTCAGGGTGAGGTACATGCCCCAAGATGCCCACGCCACCGGTTCCGCAGACCCCGCCGAGGTATATGACGTGATCGTCGCAGGTGCCGGCTTCTCCGGTCTGTTCCTCCTGCACCGACTTCGCTCAGCGGGGTTCAAGGTCCTGGTGATCGAATCCGGCGGCGGAGTGGGCGGCACCTGGTACTGGAACCGCTACCCCGGTGCCCGGTGCGACGTCGAGAGCGTCGACTACTCCTTCTCCTTCGACGAAGGTCTTCAGCAGGAATGGGTCTGGACCGAGCGGTACGCGGGGCAGGCCGAGATCCGGCGCTACCTCGACCATGTCGCCGACCGCTTCGATCTTCGCCGCGATATCCGGCTCAACACCCGGGTCGACGCCGCCCACTTCAGATCCGACACAGCCGACTGGCTCGTCCACACCTCAGACGGTGCGACGCTGATCTCCCGCTTCTGCATCATGGCCACCGGGCCGCTCTCCTCGATCAAGCCACCGGACTTCGAAGGCCTCGCGGACTTCGCCGGCCAGTGGTACCACTCGGCGCGCTGGCCCCAGGAAGGCGTCGACTTCACGGGTAAGCGCGTCGCGGTGATCGGCACCGGCTCCACCGGCGTGCAGATCATCCCCACGGTCGCGAAACTCGCCGAGCATGTCACCGTGCTGCAGCGCACTCCCAACTACAGCATCCCCGCGCGGAACCGGCCCATGTCGAAGGAAGAACTCGACGAGGTCAAGGCCACCTACGCCGACCGCAGGGTACGGGCACGGATGGCCGCCTCAGGCGTGCCGAACCCGCCCGTGCTCGAGCCCGGCGAGGGTGTGCCTGAGGACGAGAAGCGCGCACACTTCGAGCGTGGCTGGGCGATCGGTGGAGTCGTCGGCATCCTGCGTGCGTACTCCGACATCATCACCAGCACCGAGGTGAACGAATCCCTCGCGCGGTTCGTCCGCGACAAGATCGCGGACACGGTTCACGACCCCGTCACCGCCGAGAAGCTCACCCCCCGCGACTACCCCCTCGGGGCCAAGCGACTCTGTGTCGACTCGAACTACTTCGAGACCTACAACCGGCCGAACGTCACTCTGATCGACGTCAATGCCGATCCCATCGTGCGCATCACGCCGCGAGGGATCCAGACGGCCACGGGCCACATCGACGTCGACATCATCGTCTTCGCGATCGGGTTCGACGCAATCACGGGCGCGGTGAAGGAAATCGACATCCGCGGCCGCGAGGGCCTGACCATCCAGGACCACTGGCGCGAGGGGCCCAAGGCCCACCTCGGGCTGGCCGTCAACGGCTTCCCCAATATGTTCCTGATGACCGGGCCAGGCAGCCCGGCGGTGCTCGGCAATGTCGTGACCTTCCTCGAGCAACAGGTCGAGATGATCGCCACGATTCTCGAGATGGTCCGCTCCGACGGCGCACGCACGATCGAGGCCGAGCAGGAGGCCGAGAACACCTGGGCTGCGCACGTCCAGGAGATCGCCTCTCAGACCTTGTTCATGAAGGGGAAGTCCTGGTTCATCGGGGCGAATATCGAGGGCAAACCGGTGGGGTTCCTGCCTTATGCCGGCGGCCTTGTCCGCTACCACGCCGAGTGCGAGGCGATGGTCGAGGCCGGCCTGCGCGGATTCAGCCTCACGAAGTAAATGCTCGGCGCTGCGCGAGGCAGCGCCGAGCACTCACATGAGGGCGCGACGGTCAGTGGACCGTGATGTTGCCACCCGAGATCTTGATCTGAACCGCGGTGGTTCCCGCGCGGTGGTAGAGCACACCCAACGCGGACGAGACGGTGATCGCGAAGGTGTCACCCGCTGACTTATCCGCGACATCGACCCGGAAGGTGTACGAGGGTGCGCTGTAGTACTTCGTGGTCGGGTGGTCGCGGTCGTAGTACGAGAAACACCGCTCACTCTCGGGACGGATGCGCGTCACCGTGGCCTTGCCACTGAAGGACGCCGTGCCGGTGCCGAAGGCAAGCCCACCACCGGTCCAGCTTGTGCTCTTCACTACGTAGTCGTAGCCATCCGCACCCCGGAAGGTGTAGACCAGTTGCCCCCAGGGCGTCGTCTTCGATCCACTCTTGTAGCGCATGGAGAATCCGAAGGACGCCCGGTTGTTCGTCGGTGATCCCCCGACCGTCGGACTACCAGGGATGACCGGCTCAAGGAGCCAGCCGCCGCCGTGGGTGTAGCGATCGGTGGTGGGTGGGTAGACCGTCACCACAGCCGGATCAGACAGCGGAGATGTGAAGTAGGCGTTCGCATCGGCCACACGCATCACGACGGTCCAGTTGTCCAGGCCGAGGGTCTTGGTGCACGTCGCGACGCCCGCCACATTGGCCGCAGCAGAGCAGGTGTAGTCGGGAGTCGTCATCAACACATTGGTCGAGGCGTAGATGAGGAACTCGACCGTGGCATTCGACAGGTACACCGAACCGCCAGGGGCCGCCGTCACAGTTCCGGTGAACGTCACCGACGCGGTGGTCGCGTTCGCATTCGCCGTTGCCCAGAACTGGGAACCAGTGAAGCCAACAGTTGCGGCGCGCTTGGTGATCGTCACAGTTGCTTCTGCCGAATTGGCCAGGACGTAGGTGCCATCAGCGGCCTTGTGAGCCGTGATCTTGCAAAGATCACCGGCCCCACCGCTGATGACGAGTTTGCCGGCATCAGTAGCGCCGAGGCTGGGAATCGCGCAGGCACCGGAGGCGGTGAACGTCAGAGCGCCAGTCCCGGATCCACCAGTTGCCGTCGGGACCACCCTGTCGCCGTAGGCAGCCGAACTTGGGGTCGCCACGGTCAGAGTGGCCTGAGTGCCCTTGCCGATGGACACCGACGCCGGTATCGAGTCGCTGTCCTTGTAGTTCGCGTCACCCGCCTTGTGTGCAGTGATGTCGCAGGAGCCGGACCCAGCGGTGATGAGCAGTTTGCCGGCATCTGCCAGCGACCCCATCTCGCAAACACCAGAACCGAAGGCGGTGAATGTGAGAGTGCCAGTCCCGGATCCACCCGTTGCCGTCGGCGTCAGCTTGTCGCCGTACACGCCCGAAGTCGGGGTCGCGACGGCGAGCGTGGCCTGATCAGCCTTGGCAATCGCCCCATCCGACCGCGTCGCCAAGGTGATGGCGTAGTTCCGGGTCTCGACAATCGAGCCGGCGGTGTGGGTGATCACGCAGGTGCTCGGTGTCACGGACAACGTCTTGCCTGTGCCCGCGCCGTCGGTGTCAAAACTCTGCGTGCAGCCGGAGAGGACATCACCAGCAGCGAGCGTGCCGTCAGTCACGGTTGGAGTGCCAGATGAGGTGGTGGTGCCGTCGTAGGTCTTGGCTGTATCCGCACCAGCGGTGATCGTGATCGGCCGGTCGGCCAGGATCAGGTTGACCCCGTCGTAGTTGACATGCCAGAAGTCATTGCGACGCTCGACAACTCGGACGCGGCACCGGGCACGTGTGGTGTCATCCACGAGGTAGTCGCCCTCGGCGATGGTGACGCTGCCCGTCGCGGAGTCGCCCGTGGTCAGCAAGGCGCTCTCATCCCCCGTGACAATGCAGCCGCCATTGGTGACAACGGGATTCGCCTCGATCTGAAGTACACCAGAGCCGACAGGTCCCCAGTTGGCTGTGGCATCAAACGTATCGCCGTAATGCACCACTCGGGGCGCCGACGAACCATCGACGAATACCTGCGCATCGCTCGCGTCCCTGCGGTGGACGTCGATAGAGACCGAGGCACTGGACCGCTTCCACGCTCGCGATACCGCCGCCTGAATGATCGTGACACGGCACCACCCGACGCCACTGGTGATGTCGAGTTGGGCGTCGACGATCGCGTCGAGTGCGCAACCCGTCGAGCCACCGACCGAGTAGGTGAAGGTCCCGCTGCCTACGTGTGACGCGACCCATGTGCTGAGGTCGAAGTCGTCCTGGTAGGTGGCATCAGTCGGGAGCGGGTCGACAAGCACGATCGAGGACACGGCCTTCGACAACATCACCGAGAACCTCGTCGGAGGTGCACCGAAGACGACGCTCGCCGTCTGCACGGCGGTGTCGGATGAGGCGGCGTTGTAGTCGTCGTCGCCGGCCTTGATGACCGTGAGCGTGCAGGTGCCCTCACCCGCTGTGATGTCAATCGCCGCCGGGTTGTCGGAGTTGATGGTGCAGGCGTCGGAGTCGTTGACGCTGTAGGAGACTGCGCCCGTGCCCGTGCCTCCGGTGAATGTGATCGGAAGGGCGGTGTCGCCGTAGGTCCCCTCGGTGGGTCCGGTGATCGTGAGCGCGGATTGATCGCGCTTGCTCAAGGTGACCTTCAAGACATCGGTGTCCACCCGGTAATCCCGGTCGGTCGCCTTGGTCACCCTGACGACACAGGTGCCGGACCCATGGATGATGTCGAGCGTAGTCGGGTCGTTGGCGTTGATCGCGCACGCGTCCGAGTCGGGCGTCACTGCGTAGGTGACCTCGCCCGACCCGCTGCCGCCGGTGTAGGTGATCGGGAGCGCGGTGTCACCGAAGGTTCCGCCGGCGGGGCCGGTGACAACAATGGGGTCCTGCGCGATCTTTGCCACATCGACGTCGAGGGTGGATGAGGCGGGCAGGTAGTCGCCGTCGCCCGACTGGGTGAGGGTGACGGTGCACGCCCCGATTCCGTGGAGGATGTCGAGGGTGGTGGAGTCGCTGGTGTTGAGCGCACAGGCCGTCGAACGGCCGGTGACTCCGTAGGTGAGCGCCCCCGTGCCACTACCTCCGGTGAACCTGATCGGCAGACCGACACTGCCGTATTCGCCCCACGTGGGGTCGGTGATCTGCAAGGTGTCCTGCGCTGCGGGGGACACGCTGACCGAGAGGTTGTCGGATGAGGCGAAGTGGTCGGCGTCAGCAGCCTTCGCCATGTGGATCACGCAGTCGCCAGTGCCGTGGATGATGTCGACGGCCGCGGGGTCTGCGTAGTTGATCACGCACGCAGTCGAGGTGCCCGACACGCTGTAGGTGACCGCGCCGGACCCGCTCCCACCCTGGGAGGTGATCGCGAGGTCGGTGGCGCCGAATGTCCCGGTGCTCGGTCCGGTCACCGTGAGCGAGGTCTGCGCAATCCTCGTGAGATTGACCGCGAGCACGCCGGACGTCGCGAGGTAGTCGGCGTCGGCGGCCCGCGTCACGGTCACACGGCACGTGCCCGATCCGTGGATGATGTTCAAGGAGACGTGATCATCAGCGATCACACATGCGTCAGAGGTGTCGCTCACCGAGTAGGTCACGGCCCCAGTACCAGTACCGCCGGAGTAAGTGATCGGCAGTGAGCGGTCGCCGAACGTTCCCGTGGTCGGCCCCGACACCACGATCGGGTTCTGCTGGGCTCGATTCGTCGGCACACTGAGGGTGTTGTTGGCGCTCGCATAGGTGCTATCGGCAGCCTTGGTCACCTTGACCACACACGTGCCAGTGCCGTGGAGAATGGTGAGCACCGCGACAGCCGGGTCGGCGACGGCACATGCGGTCGTGGCGGTGGTCACGCTGTAGGTGACCGCTCCGGTGCCACTCCCGCCGGTGTAGGTGATCGCCAGGGGCGCTGTGCCGAAGGGGTACGAGGTGGCTGGCGGCACCGGCCCGGTCACCGTAATCGGTGACTGAGGGGTCTTCGGGACCGCATCGGTGAAGCTATAGGCCACCCGCGAGCCGCTCGACCCGGTGGCCACGACGTTGTAGATCGCCACGAAAGTGTCGGGGAGGGTGAACTGCACGGTGACGCCGCCATCGCCATCGGCGACCGCATCGGTCTGGTAGCTCCAGATCTCACCCTTGTCGTCATTGACGAAGAAGTGGATGGCTTCGCTTGCCTGCCAGCCAGCACCCGTGAGGGTCACCAGGGAGGCGGGCGCGTAGTCGGGCAGATCGCTGGTGACACCCGGCGCCGACACGGTGGACGCCGACGAGGGGGCCAGAACCGCCTGGGCCGGGATGCCGAGAAGGATCAGACTTAGAACGATCGAACCAACACGCTGCAAACGACCCATGGCGCGTACCCCTGAATGTGGACCGCCTCAGCGGCGACGTACAAAACCCCGGCCTGCCAGCGAACTAGAGGCGCATAACTGCGGAACCTAGTCCAAGCGGGTGAGGTGGACAAGATCTCGAGGTGCGCCCGCACGTGGTATCCGGCGACGCGCCCCCACTCGACCGCCTGGAACGGTAGGACTTCACCCTCGGACAGGGAATCCGGGCCGATAGGGGGCTTCCCGGCGTGTGCGGGGGCCGACTGGGATAGTCACCCATTCGGGTGACGGTCGCGCACGTTGGGTGACCGCCGGGATCACGCGATCTCGGCGAGTCCCGCGGGGCTCCTGCCCTCAGTGCGCGGAATCCCCTGCACGCCTGGCCGGTGGCAAGCCGATGCTGTCCTCATCCCCCACGAGGTGCCGTAGCCACCAGCCCCAGTCCGCAGGCAGCATGGAGAAGGGATCCTCGTGCCCGAGTTCGCGCGCTGCGTAGAGGGGCCAGTGAGGGTTGGTCAGAGCCGGGCGCCCCAACATGGCGATGTCGATCTTGCCCTCACGAATCGCAGAGTCCGCCACGGCCGGGTTGCCAAGATTCCACGAGCACGACACCGGGATCCCAATCTCGCGACCAACCCTCGCCGCCCGCTCGACGAACAGGCCCGGGATCCCCCAGGGGGCCTCGCCCACCATGTCGTCGGTGTTGACGCCCAGGCTGACATCGGCCAGGTCGAGCCCGTGCTCCTTCATCCAGCCGATCGCCTCGATCGACTCGTCGAGCGCGATGCCGTCGGGGTGCATGTCGTCGGCACCGAGGCGCATCGTGAGCGGAAGGTCCTCGGGCCAGACCTCTCTCACCGCATCCATGGCGTCGAGGAGGAACCTCGCGCGGTTGCGCAGGCTGCCGCCGTACTCGTCGGTGCGATGGTTGGCCAGAGGTGAAAAGAAGCTCGACGCGAGATAGCCATGTGCGAAGTGCAGCTGGACCCACTGGTAGCCCGCCTCGGCGGCGCGGCGTGCGGCGTCGGCGTAGCTGCGGTGCAGGGCCTTGATCTCCTCAAGGGTTAGCGCATGAACCTCAAAGGTGTGATCGCCACCATAAGGAATCGCCGACGGCGCGACACAAAGCCATCCGTCCGGATGATCGGGCGGCAGAGCCTTCCAGGTGCCCTGGGCATTGGTCTGGATATGCGGCGGTATCTCGCTTCCCTTGCGCCCGGTGTGCCCTAGCTGGATGGCAGGGACACCGCCCATCCGCTTGATCATCGCAGTGACGCGAGAGTGGCTCTCGATCTGCGAGTCGTCCCAGATGCCAGCGCATGAGGTGGTGGTGCGCCCGTCGGCCGTAATCGCCACCTGCTCAGGGAATACCAGCCCGAACCCGCCAGCAGCGCGGGCCCCGAGGTACATCACGTGGTAGTCGTCCATCCGACCATCGACCGAGTTGTACATCGTCATCGGCGACATCGCGATGCGGTTACGCAGCGTTACGCCCTTGAGCGTGTAGGGGGAGAACAGATGAGGCACCCTGGTTTCCTTCGCTAAGTCGACCTGGCCGACATCCACTACGCCACTGGCCGCTACGAAACCGTACGAGGGTGCAGCAACGCAGTCAACGAACCCCGCGCACACGAGGGAGAACTACCGGGACTCCCCATCACTCCCGGGGAGGTGATCGCGGGCCCACAGTGCGGCACTCGTGCGGTCGGCGACGCCGATCTCACGGAACACCCGACCAAGGTGGGCCTTCACGGTGCGCTCGCTGATGCCCAGGCGAGTCCCGACCTGCTTGTTCGCGAACCCCTGGGCGACGAGCGCGAGCACCTCCCGTTCGCGGGCACTGAGGCCGCCGGCCTGTGAGATCGGCTGGGGGGCCGACGGCAGCAGCGCACGTGCCACGCGCGGATCAAGTGGCGCGTGGCCCGCAGCCGCCGATCGAACCGCGGCGAGGAGTACGTCCGGGTCGCTGTCCTTGAGCAGGTAGCCGACAGCCCCCGCACGCAGGGCCTCGACCACGCGCGCCTGGTCGGAGAAGGACGTAAGCACCACGACAACGCTGCCCGGACGCAGGGCCAGCAACGCCCTCGTAGCCTCGACTCCGTCCATCACCGGCATCGACAGATCCATCAGGATCACATCGGGATCGAACTCCTCGACCAGCGCGACCGCTTGCGCCCCATCAGCAGCCTCACCGGCAACACGAAGATCTGCGGTGCCGTCGATGAGGGCTGCGAGTCCCGCGCGCACGAGCCGGTGGTCGTCGACGAGCATCACGCCAATCATGGTCGCGGCACCGTGAGTCGCCACGTAGTGCCCGATCCCGGTGCCGACATCACATGCAAAGCCGCCCCCGACTGCGCCGCGAGCTCGCTCAGAACCTGAAGGCCGAAGTGCCCCTCAGGTGGGTGCGCGAGGGTGCCAATGACGTCGAACCCTTGGCCGTCATCGGCAATCGTCATGACGACGTCATGGACGCCGACGACGAGTGCGATCTCGACGCGTGTGGCCGCCGCGTGCCGTGCGACATTGCGCATGGTCTCCTGTGCGACGCGGTAAACGAGGCGCTCACCCTCCTCATCAAGTCCGGTGTGGCCATCGGCCGGCATCTGCAGCCCCACCTCAATATCCCTTGTGCGGACGGTTCCCGCGAGGTCGTCGAGCGCCGCGACAAGTCCCGCGGATCGCAGGCTCGGCGGGTAGATGTCGACCAGGAGAGTGCGCAAGCTGCCGATCGTGCCGCGCACGGCCGAGGCCACACTGCGTAACAGAACCGACAGGTCGTGCTCACCGTCTCTCTCCGCACGCTCTGCGGCACCGCTGACCGCGAACGAGGCAGCCGCAAGTTCTTGCACCACACCGTCATGGAGGGTTCCGGCGATTCGTCGTCGCTCATCGGCGGAAGCATCGACGGCGTGCTCGAGCAGAGCAACCCGCTGATCCTGCACCGCCTTCACCCGGTCGAGCAATCGCCACAAGATCGGAAGGATCAGCACGAGCAGCAGAAGCAGGCTGGTCACAGTGATGCCGGCAAAACCGCTCCACAGCGCGCCGGTGCGAGCCGTGACGCTGTCGTAGGACAGGTAGGTCTCGAACAGCAGCGGCTTACCCGCTGGAGTCCACACCGGACGGTAAACCTCGAGCAACGTGGTGTCAGCGCGCTCATATCGGTTCTCGGGTTTGGACAGATCACTCACCTCGGCGTGCGTGGTGTGCGTTACGAGAACGTCGCGCTCCTCCTCACCAAGGGGGAACGTGGAACCGATGATCCGCGGCTCGTCGGAGTAGACGATCAGGCCGTCCGGGGTCCACACCTTGACTCTGATGACCCCTGAACCCAGGACACGGGCCCGCACCGCCTCATCGAGAGTGGCCAGCGCTGCGGGCGAGCCGGTCAGCAGAGCATCCACGATGACGGGCGCGATAGCCCACTGTGCGAGCAGGTCGGTGGTGCGCGTGGCGTCGTTTATCGCCTCGCGCTCGGCAACACTACGACTGGCATAGCCGCCCCCGACGGCGATCACGACCAGTACGACGAGTGCCGAGGCGATCAACTGGGCGTAGATCCTGCCCATCTTCAACGGCCGTGAGGCACGATCGGGGCGCGGGCGGCCGTCGGAGAGGACGATCCATTCGCTCGCAGGTGCGGGCTCGGCGATGGACGCCTCGGCGTCCGCAGGGGGCGCCGGGGTGTCCGCGTCGTGGGAGCCTGTGGTCACTGGTGTCCTGATCCGTCGTTGCCGCCGTGCCCGCCGCTGGACTGGCCGCCCTTGTCGTCAATCGTGGCCGGTGAGCTCGGGCTGACGGCCACATTGTGCCCGCCCTTGTCATCACCAGGCTCAACCACCGAGGACTGACCACCCTTGTCATCACCAGGCTCAACCACCGAGGACTGACCACCCTTGTCATCACCAGGCTCAACTACCGAGGACTGACCACCCTTGTCGTCCGCACCCCCGGCATCAAGGCCGCGGTCGTCCGCGGGCTGCAGCTCGTCGCCCGGCGCGCGGCTGTCGTCGATCATTCCGGAATCGAGTCCGCGGTCCTCGGCGAACGCCGATTCCGAAATCGGGGTCGCTGCCTCGAGGGGCGTGCGAACTGACACGCCCTGCGCGAACGAGGAACTTCCGGCAAGGCCGAAGCCCGCCGGAACAGCGGCGATCGCGACGGCGGCGGAGAACATGATCAGACGGTTCACGGTGGGCTCCTTGGGTGGTAGATCTCGGTTGCCACCATTAAGGACGAGGTCAGGTCTGGCGCACCATGAGACGTTGGTCTTAGTACCTCGCCACCTCGCCATCTCCCCATCGCGCCATCGCGCCCTCGCGTCGGCGAGCGATCAGGTACGACCGCGCGCAGTCTTCTTCGCATACAGCTCACGGTCCGCACTGCGCAGCACCTCATGCGGATCCGCGCCAGCATCAGCCACGGTGACCCCGATGCTCAGTATCGGCACGATCACACCGCCGAGGACCGACACGGGACGCGAAACCGCGGCACCGATCTTCTCAGCTATGCGCACCGCAGCGGCCTGGTCACGAACACCGGTGGCCAAGACCACGAACTCATCCCCCCCGACTCGTGCCACAAGATCCTCGTCGCGAACGGCACTGGCCATCCGATCGGCGACCGCGCGAAGGACGACATCGCCCGCATGATGTCCGTAGTGGTCGTTAATCAGCTTGAGGTCATCGAGATCGCAGAACATCACCGCGATTCGCCCACCCGTGCGGGGCGTGTGAGAGAAGGACTCGGCGAGGGAGTCCATGAGCTTCTGCCGATTCGCCAGACCCGTGAGCGGATCCTGCAGCGCCTGACGAGCGAGGGTGCGGCGCTGCTCAACCCGCTCGGTGACCTCGCGCCAGGTCACGCTGATGCCGTCGCCGACCCTCACCGCCCGGTTGTCGAACCAGTGCATGCCACCTTCGGGCAGATCGCTCGGTGACGGGTCGTCGTCGAGGGCCAAGGGTGTGCCGCTCTCCACCACGGCCGCGTACTGGGTGAAGAGTCCCGCGCGAAGCTGGCCCGGAGCCAGGCTCAGTAGCCGTGACCCGAGGAGCTCCTCGCGTGTGGTGCCGTTCTCACGGCACGCTGCCGCGTTCGCGTCGACGTAGACGAAGTCAGTGATCCGACCCTCATCGTCGCGGACGGCGTTCAGCAACACCCACGGATCGAGCATGGCGTCGATCACGCCGCGCAACTGCTCCTGGGCCGCCCGGGCCTCGGCGCGAGCAAGACGCTGCTCGGTGATGTCGATGATCTGGGCGATGAGGGTCATGGCGCGACCGGAGGAGTCACGGATCCCCGTGACGGTGACGTCGCCGTGCACGACCTCGCCGTCACCGCGCACGTAGCGTGCCGTGCTTCGGTAGGAGTCCGTGCCGCCAGAGAGAACGCGGTCGACGTTGGCCTGCTCCCCAGCAAGATCGTCCGGGTGAGCGAGCTCCTGCCAAGTCATCATCCTCAGGCGCTCCATGGGAAGGCCGAAGAGTTGACAGGCCGCCTGGTTCATTCTCAGCAGTTGACCATCAGGGGCGAGCAGCACGGTCGCGACGGCGGACTGCTGCATCGAGAGCCGGACCAGATCGACCGATCCGGCGTCGACGGCATGATGGGCAGCGTCGGGGCCTTCCGGGCCCGCGGGCTGCTGGCTCATGCGGAGCCGCCTGACCTGGCCCCGGCGCACGTCGGCCTCGAGACACTCACCTTGACCAGCACCTCCGGGGGGCGATGTGCGCGGGACGCGGCGTTCAGCCTCGACCCCACGTCGCGAATCAGTGACCCCATGATGCCCTCCCTGGGCAGCGATGGAGAACCCGGACACCCTCAGGAGCGATGCGACGAGGCCGGAAACCTGGCCGCGGCCGCGACGCGAGCAGTGACGATCACATAAGAAGCGCAAAGCCGGTGCAGCCGGGCCCGATCCGTGCAATAAATCAGTGATGACGCATCAGTCACACAGATCCCGCCGCCGGTGGTTCGGGTTGCGCCGCAATGCGGCCGATCAGCACGTCATCGACCTTCGCGAGAAGTCCGCGGATCCGCTCGCCGACGACCGTGCCAGCGTCCTGGCCCGACTTGCCCGGCTTCGTGACGCCGGGCTGCTCACCGAAAGCGAATACCAGGAGACTCGGCATTCCATCCTCGGAACCGACCAGCACAAGCGCTGACCGCTCGCCATCGGGCCAGAGATCAGGCAGCCGGGCCGTGTCCCTCGAGATGGGGGTGAACCGGCACCGGAACCGCAAGCTCATCCTCCGGGGGAATCTCAGCGGCGACCTCGTCCGCGGTCACGGAGTGCCGCATCGCGTACACGATCAAACCGGCCGCAACCAAGACCAAGGCACCGCCGACGATCCACGCCAGGGCACCCGGAAGCTGCGTGACTTTGAACATCACGAACGCGACGACGACGGTCGAGGGCAGTGTGATGATCCAGGCCAGGACCATCTCCCCGACCACGCGGAGGTTGATACCCATACCCGAGGCGACACCCGCTCCAGCGACCGAAGAGGCCGCCGCGTGGGTGGTGGAGATCGGGACACCGAGGCCCGTGGCGCCGAAGATCGCCGACACGGCCCCGACGTTCGCCGCCACCCCCGACGAGGCGTGCAGAGTCGTGATCTTCAGACCCATCGTCTCGATGATCTTCCAGCCACCCCACACCGTGCCGAGAGCGATGGCGCCGAACGCACCGAACTCGACCCATGCTGGCACCGCGATCGAGCCATCAGCCCCCGCCGCGAGATGGCCGGTGCCGACGAGCAATGCCGCGATGACCCCCATGGTCTTTTGCGCGTCGTTGGCACCGTGACCGAATGAGACAGCCCCGGCTGACACCAACTGCAGCCACTTGAACTGGCGGGCGTTGTCACTGAGGCCGGAGGCCTTCCGCAAGCCGGCGACGACATACATGGCAAGGAACGCGATGGCGAAGGCAACCAGGGGGCTCAGCACGATCGCGAGCCCTGACTTCTCCACGCTCGACCAACTGATCGCGTCAAGGCCACCCGCAGCAATCCCCGCTCCTACCAGACCGCCGATCAGCGCATGGCTCGACGAGGACGGCATGCCGATCCACCAGGTCGCGTAGTTCCAGACGATGGCCGCGAACAGCGCGGCGAAGATGACGGGGATTCCCGCGATATCGGAGTGCACGGTCTTGGCGATGGTGTTAGCCACGGCGGTGCCCACGATGAAGACGGCGGCGAAGTTGAAGAAGGCCGAGAACCACAGCGCCCACTTAGCGGGCAAAGCGCGAGTTGCCACCACGGTGGCAACAGAGTTTGCGGCATCGTGGAAGCCGTTCGTGAAGTCGAACAGCAGCGCGAGCAACACGATCGCGACGACCGCGACCAGCGTGAGATCCACGAACTTCTCCTCCTATTAATCGGGCAGCCGTAACGGTCGGCCCGCTCGGGCCAGATGGTGACGATCCCTCATGACGTTCCGGGAGCCGGGCTCTAGCGGTGGACTGAAGGAGCAGTGAACGGCGAGTGAACGAGCCCCACCGTGGTGCCCGGACATGCCGAAGGGGTGGGCCCGCTCGCGCAGGCCCACCCCCTCGGGTGTTCAGAGCACCTAGCCGGCGATCCCGAGGATCTGCTCGATCGGGTCGTAGGCGAAGTAGATGACGAACGCCGCCGTGATGATCCACATCAGGAGGGGAATCTGCTTGGCCTTCCCGGCGAAGATCTTGATCAGCACGTAGCTGACGAAGCCGGCGCCGATACCATTCGTGATCGAATACGTGAACGGCATCAGGGTCAGCGTGAGGAACGCCGGGATGCCGATCTCGTAGTCGGTGAAGTCGATGAACCGGATCCGGGTCATCATCAGGAATCCAACGATCACCAACGCGGGTGCCGCCGCCTCGTGAGGCACGATCGTGACCAACGGCGAGAAGAACATCGCGACAAGGAACAGGGCCCCGGTCACCAGTGAGGCAACACCCGTACGGGCTCCCTCGCTGACACCCGACGCCGACTCGATGTAGCTCGTGTTGCTCGACACGCTGGCAGCACCGCCGGCCGCGGCGGCAAGAGAATCGACCAGAAGGATCGACTCCAGGTGAGGCACGCCGCCCTTCTCATCGATCAGGTCAGCCTCGTGACCGACACCCACGACCGTGCCCATGGTGTCGAAGAAGTCACTGAGCATGAGGGAGAACACCGCGAGTACCGCAGCCACGAACCCGATGGCCTGGAATCCGCCGAAGAGGCTGAAGTGACCCAGGATTCCGAAGTCCGGAGTAGCCACGACTTGCGAGGGCCACCCGGGAACGTTCAGGCTCCAGCCGAGGTCGTTGGCAACCTTGCCATCCGCTCCGGTGTGGGGCCCGACGTGGGCAATGGCCTCGATGATGATCGACAGCAGGGTCGTGGCGACGATACCGATCAGGATCGCGCCGCGGATCTTCTTGGCCACCAGGATCGCCATCAGCATCAGGCCGAAGACGAAGGTGAACGTGGGCCAGCCGCGCAGCGCGCCATTGGCGCCGAAGCTGATCAGCGGGATTCCCGGACGGGCGATACCCGCGTCGACCAGGCCGATGATCGTGATGAACAGGCCGATGCCCACGCCGATGGCGTACTTGAGCTGGGCGGGCACGGCGTGGAAGACCGCCGTGCGGAACCCAGTGAGCACCAGGGCGCACATGATCAGGCCCTCGAGGACGACCAGACCCATCGCATCGGCCCACGTCATGTGGGGGGCGAGGGTGAAGGCGACGAGACCGTTGAGCCCTAGGCCTGTGGCCAGGGCCAGCGGGAATCGTCCGATGGCGCCCATCGCGATGGTGAGCACTCCCGCGACGAGTGCGGTGGCGGCGGTGACCATGGCGATCGCCTTGACGATGTCAGTGCCACCGCCGACGAACTGGCCGTTCATGTCCTTCGCCGTACCGATGATGAGCGGGTTCAGGATGACGATGTAAGCCATGGTGAAGAAGGTGACGAGCCCGCCGCGTGCCTCACGGCCATTGCTCGACCCTCGGGCCGAGATCTTGAACCAGGAGTCCCACGAGCTTCGCTGGCTCGTGGGGCGGGGGGGTGAATCGACGGCCATGTGGATCCTTCCAAGCATTGGGGGGAGTCGCGCCAGAGGTTAGTGACATGTGGGCTCGATGTGAGCCTTCTGGACCTAACCGGGCATGTCGGGTGTGTCGGACACCCCGCCGGAATGCCCGGCACGGGCCGCACATGGAACGAGGCCCCTCGGAGTATGAGTCCGAGGAGCCCCGCCATCGACCGTCGCCCCAGACCCCGGAAGCCCGGGGGGACCGGAGCGACTAACGGGTGTCACCGCGACCGCCTCGCTGGCCCGGCAAGCCGGGCAATCACGCGGCGGGTGGCCTCCCGACCGGCACCGAGCTCTCCACTGCGTCAACACCCGCAGCCGGTGAGGTTGCCCCCTCCGGGTTGGATCGCCGTTCTCCGATCGAGCCCCCCTCACAATTGGCTCCGGTTCCGAGTCACCTCAGAACCTTCACCGCCGGTGAGGGCGTAGGTGATTGATAGTCGCCTCTCACCGGGGGCCGCAAGGGTTTAGCGGGGCCAAATTTCATGCACAGGGCTACCCACACAGTCGTCCACATTGACCTGTGCTCATAGGGCTGATCGTCCACACCCCTGTGCACAACATTCGTGGACAACAGCCTGGTTCGGACTTAGTGCCGATGTACGCCACATCTCAGGAAATGTGACCCGGTATGCCCCGGGCCCCTCGCGGCCTCCGCCGAAGGTCGTGCACGAATCGCCCACCCAGACGAGCCCTACGGCCCCACGCGAGCGATACTTCCGCCCATGAGGGGACACGCGCCAGAAGCCACAAGGCCAGCGCTGGCCAGCGGCCTGGTCCGCGCACTGCTCCCGGCGATGGTCGGCAGTCTTCTCCTGGGACTTCTCGCCGGGTGTGCCACCGGACCGACCTCGACGGCCGCCCAACAACCTCTCCCCCTCGGCACGACCTGGCGGCCCGGCCTCTTCGCCAGCGGATACGGCCCCCAGGGCCTCGGGCCTTCAGCCAGTGCCGACGTAGCACCTACAGATCCCTCACAAGCCGTTCTGGCGAGAGTGGGTCTGACATCCACTGACTTCGCGACGGGGTACTCCGTCTCCTTGGTCAAGGACGGCGACTCCCTCTCCGTCGCCTCACTTGAGTTCTGCGGTGCGACGTTCCCGAGCGAGTCCACGCGGGTGGCGCGCCGCCAGGTGGTCCTTCTCGACCCGAAGAAAGCGACCATGGGCGCCGGCAGCGAGGCCGTGCTCTACGGCACGGCGGCCGACGCTGCGGGTGCCCTTGAGCAGTTGCGGGCCGCAGCCCGCGCGTGCGACCCGACGATCCCGTTCACGGTGGCGGGCGGCAAGATCACCGTGACGCAAACCGCCACCGACGACATCGACGTGACGGGCTTCGTCGCCTCAGGATCTCGGGTCCTGATCGCGGCGTCGTTCGACGATGCGGCGACGACCCTCAGCGCGCGCACACTCACGGTGTGGCAGGTTCGGGGCCCCCTCTTGGTCGCCCTGCAATTGACTCATGCAGGAACCGATCCCTTCACGGACAAGGACCGCACGAATTTCCATCTGCTCGCCTCTACGTTGGCCACCCGGCTCGCGTCGGTCGAGCCGACTCTCACCAGCACTCTCTAACCAATAGCGCCGGGATGATCACATTGCGTGACCCTCTGCCTCACCCGATCGGCGCAACGGCGGCAGCGGGCAGTGACGTGGTCGCGGCCGAGTGGGCACAATGACTCTCGTGCGAAACGGATCACCGGGCTGGCTAGCCGCGGTCGCGGCGGAGTACGCCGCCAGCGGCGTGCTCGATGACGCTCTGGTGACCGCGGCGACTGCAGCGGGCGTCGGGCTCGTTCACATCGAGACCGACGGCTCGGTCTGGTGGTCCGACGAGACCTACCGCCTTCACGAACGTCCACGGTGGCGCCGGGTCCGGTCGGTCGAGGATGCACTCACGGGGTTCTCGCCCGACACCGCCGATCGGGTACTCCAGGCCTACCGCGAGTCGGTGACCAACCCCGACGTCGAAGTCAGGTACGCGGTGATCGGCGAAGACGGGCAGTCTCGGGAGCTCGTGATGCGCGGCCTCGACGCCGGGGTCGCCCTCGTGCACCAGGCGCGTGCGACGTCGTCAGCCAGGATCGGCCCCCCTCCGGTGGTGATCGACGTTCGCGTCCTCGACGGCGACCGGGCACCCACCAGCGTCACCGCGAGCCGGCCGCAGATCAATCCCGAACCGGGAGCGCTCGATCTCGCTGCGGCACTGCTGTCGGCGTCGCCCGACCTGCTCCTGACCTACGACATCGCCACCGGCGACATCGTCACCATGTCCCGCTCGGACCCCGATGGTGGAGAGCTCGTCCACCACCTGCGCGGAGCGGGAAGCCTTGAGGGGATCGTCCACCTCGATGAGGTCGACGCTCTTGTCGAATGGCGCGACGACCTCGGTTCGCTGATGGCGGGCGAGGTGCGACTCATCGAGGCCCGCTTCCTGCTGCGTGGCATGTGGAAGTGGCGCGAACTGCGCGCGATGGAGTTCCGCCGGACCCTCAGCGGCGAGCTTCTCGAGGTGATGCTCGTAATCCGTGACGTCGACGACCGCGTCGAGGGGGCGCTCCGCGCGGCGGAACAGGACCGCGCGTTCCGTGAGGTGTTCGACGCCAGCCCCGTCGGACTCGCGGTCCTCGATGAGCAGGGGCGCTTCACCACGGTCAATGACGCGTTCTGCACACTTGCAGGTCGCACCCGCGATGCCGTGCTGGCCACGGTATACGAGGCGTTGCTCCACCCAGAGGACCGCGCGGCGGCCGTGGTCGCACGGGCCAGGCGTTCCACCGACGGAGGCGCATCGGCGACCTCGTCGGAGCGCCGTCTCCTGCGTTCGGACGGTGTCGTCGTCTGGGTGCGCGTTCGCACCTCCGACATCGATTACAACGAAGAGACCCGCACGCTCGTGTCACTCGAGGATGTGACCGCGTCCAAGGAGACCGAAGACCAACTCCGGTACGACTCCCTCCACGATGAGCTGACTGGCCTTCCGAACCGTCGCCTGATCATCGACCGGCTCGAGCAGGCGCTCACTCGCAGCCGGCGCACCAGAGGCCGCGTCGCCGTCTACTTCATCGATCTCGACGACCTCAAGCGCATCAACGACACCCACCCGTGGCAGCACCGCGCCGGGGACATCCTCATCACCAGCGCGGCCGTCTCGATCCGCGAAGCCCTGCGCGACACCGACACCCTCGGTCGACTCGGCGGCGACGAATTCCTGGCGATCTGCGAGGACGTAGGTGACGACGCCACCGTCGCCGATGTCGGCAGGCGAATCCTCGCCGCAGTCCGACGTCCACTGCAGATCGGGAGTGAGCTGGTCTCGGTCACTGCGAGCGTCGGGGTGGCGGCGCCCGAAGGCGACGCGGAGACCGCCGCCGAGCTCATCCGGCGCGCTGACAGCGCGATGTACCGCGCGAAGTCAGGCGGCGGGGCACGCCTGGTGAGAGCGGACACCGACCTTGCTCCGGATCCCACCGGTCTCGATCTCGTCGGCGCCCTCAAGCGAGATGAGCTCAGGCTGCACTACCGGCCCGTGGTCTCACTCGCGTCCGGAGCGGTGCTCGGGGTCACGACCGTCGTTCGCCTCGTAATCCCCGAGCGTGGCTTCGCCCCGGAACATGAAGTCATCACAGCCATGCACGCGGGTCCTGCGGCGCTACCGATCGTGCACTGGGCACTGCAGCGCGCGGTATCCGACGTCCGCACCGTGGCGCCCTCACGCGCGGAAGCCCTCTCGGTCTGGGTGTCTATGCCCGGCCGTGCTGCGATGTCACCGAGCACACGCACCGCTCTGCTCACCGCGCTGGCCGGGCCGGCGGGGCTGTTGACCGCAGCGTCGGCGCCCTCGCTCGTACTCGACGTGCACGAGGTCGACATCGCCTCGATGGCGCGCCGGGAATCCGTCCAACGTCACCTCGCTGGGCTCACCGCCCTCGGCCCCCTGGCACTGGGTATCCAACATTTCACCGCAGACACTGTGCCCGTCGGCATGCTCCAACTCGTGGGCGCAGCGTCGATGTCGCTCGATCCAGACCTCCTCGCCGCCACGGCGGACAACCACTCGGTCGAGGACCTCGTGCGGGCACTGGTCGCGGGCGCCTCCGCACTCGGGGTCATCACCATCGCCACCAATATCTCCTCCTACGAGCAGCTCGAGATGGCCAGAGCGGTCGGTGTGCACGCCGTGCAGGGCGATCTCATCGGCCCAGCCGCACCGCTCGATTCCTACTCCGACCTGCTGCACGGTGGCCAGATGTTCCTTCCGGCCGCTCCCGCGTCCGCGTCCGCGTCCGCGGTCACGGATGCGGCGGCAGCGGCAGCGGCGATCACGACGGCATCACCAGATGCTCCGGAAGCCACGACTGACCACGCTGGCTCGACAAGCGAGTGGGTCGGAGACATGGCCGAGACTCTGGCCCGCCAACTCGGGGTGGCGCTGCCCCCCTCGCCCATCCAGGCGCACGATGGCGCTCATGCGTCTGCCTGGATCGACGTACCAGAGGAAACCCGCGCAGAGACCTGACCTCAAACCGTCCGACGGGATCAGCCGTAGCCCAGATCGTGGAGCCGATCATCGTCGATGCCGAAGTGGTGAGCGATCTCGTGAACGACGGTGATGTGAACCTCGTCGAGGACGTCGTCCTGGTCATCGCAGATCGCCAGGATCGGGAGGCGGTAGATGGTGATGCGGTCGGGCATGGCACCCGCGTACGTGGTGTCGCGCTCAGTTAGGGGCACACCCTCGTAGAGCCCGAGGAGTGACTCGGACCCAGGGGCGACGTCGTCCTCGATCACGATGACGACGTTGTCGACGAGTCGGGCCAGCGCGTCGGGGATCTCATCGAGAGCCTCGGCCACGAGGTCCTCGAACTGCTCGATCGGGATATCGATCACACGCGCATCCTGCCCGAGACCCCTCGGTTGCGGTGCGACTAGTGCCATCACTACGGTTGCGTTTTGTCACTGAGGCGACGCGTCACGTATGCTCTACCGGTCCCCCGGAGGGTGACGTCGGCGGCCAGTCTGAGCAAGCCCCCATCGTCTAGTGGCCCAGGACACCGCCCTTTCACGGCGGCAGCACGGGTTCGAATCCCGTTGGGGGTACGGAACGGTTCCACCCGCACCACATCACGTCGCACCACACCACGAAGCCCAGCTCCGGCTGGGAATCGAGGCCCCGTAGCGCAGTTGGTTAGCGCGCCGCCCTGTCACGGCGGAGGTCGCCGGTTCGAGCCCGGTCGGGGTCGCAAGTGCACGATGATCGCCATCGATCACCCTGCCCGCACGTCACACATGGGGCGCCGCCACCGCGGCGCCCTTTGTCATGTGCGAGAGGCGTTCTTGATGTCTTTCCCGCGACGCGGTGTCAGTCAGGGGCGGAGTCACGAAGGGCCGCATAGGCCTCGCGCACGCGTGGGGTCGCCTCGGTGGTCATCCACGTGCCCGACGTATCCGGCCAACGAGCGTCGGCAGACTCTCCCAGCCAGGTACGAGCCGCCTGCAGCGCAGCTCCGTCCGCGACATACTCACCCGGCGCAGCGACCAGCACTGGGCGCCCTAGCACCTGCGGCGCGATCGCCGCTACGGCCGCCGACCTGGTGGCACCACCGATGAGGAGCACCCGTCGGATCGGCACCCCCTGAGCGACCAGGGCATCGACGGCGTCGGCGAGCCCACAGAGCATGCCTTCGACCGAGGCGCGGGCGAGGTTGGCGGGCGTGGAGTTCGAGAGAGTGAGCCCGGCCAGATGCCCCGTCGAGTTCGGACGGTTCGGAGTCCGCTCACCCGCCAGATAGGGCAGCAGCACGACGCCGCCCGCACCCGGCTGTGCCTCGAGCGCCAAGCGATCGAACCCGTCGTGGTCAACGCCGAGCATGCGGGCCATCGAGTCGAGCACCAAGGCCGCATTGAGGGTGCAGACAAGTGGCAGAAATCGTCCAGTGGCGTCAGCGAAACCAGCCACGGCACCGGACGGGTCGCGCGTCGCCGTCTCGGACACAGCGAATGCAGTGCCGCTAGTGCCGAGTGAGACCACAACATCACCCGGCTGGGCACGCAGACCAAGCGCGGCGGCCATGTTGTCGCCGGTACCGGGCGCGATGAGGGTCCGGCCTCGCTCGACGCCCCAGTCTGGGCCCACCTCGCCCACGACCTCGAAGGGATCCGCAACCCGGGGCAGGAACAGGTCACGGCCAAAGGCACGGGCCACCAGGTCTCGGTGGTACTCACCCGTTGACGGTGACCAGTAGCCAGTGCCGCTCGCATCGCCGCGGTCGGTGCTGATCCAGGCAGGATCCTCGCGCAGTTGCGCCGTGAGCCAATCGTGCGGGAGCAGAACGATCTCTGCCTCCTTCGCCGAGCGGGCGTCGTGCTCGGCCACCCAGCGCAGTTTGGTGACAGTGAACGAGGCCACTGGCACCGAGCCGACAGCATCGGCCCAGGCCTGAGCGCCGAGCTCATTGACGAGATCGGTTGCGGCAGAGGCCGATCTGGTGTCGTTCCACAACAGCGCCGGGCGGACGACGTCACCCTGGGAGTCGAGGAGCACCATGCCGTGCTGTTGCGCCCCGACCGAGATCGCACCGACGTCGTCGAGGCCGCCCGCGTCATCGATCGCGAGCACCAACGCGCGATACCACTCGTCGGGCATCACCTCGGTGCCCTCGGGGTGAGGCGCACGCCCAGACCGCACGAGATCGCCGGTGTGCGCGTCGCGGATGACGACCTTGCACGACTGCGTCGAGGAGTCGACCCCGGCGACGAGAGCTCGCGTCATGATCCTCGATCTTCCTCAGAGCCCGCCGGAGAATCTCACGCAGTACCGAGCACGTGCTCGACAGCGAGCTGGTCGAGCTGGGAGTAGTGATAGCCGCGGGCCGCCGCCGCGTCGACGTCGAAGGTGGCATCGACATCGGCGACGAGCTCTGCACACGTTTCTCCCGGCCCCACAGTCGGCGCTACCGTTCCATCCACTCGTGACGCCACGAGGGCCGCCTGCACACGAGGGTCGGAACGGAACGCCCGGGCCTTCTGGCGCAGCACCAGGTAGGTGCGCATATTGGCCGCAGCAGAGGCCCACACGCCGTCGATGTCCTCGGTGCGGCTGGGCTTGAAGTCGAAGTGGCGCGGGCCGTCGTAGCCCGATGACTCGAGCAGGTCGACGAGGAAAAACGCGCTGAGCAGGTCGCCGTGCCCGAACACGAGATCCTGGTCGAACTTCGGCCCGTGCTGGCCGTTGAGGTCGATGTGGAAGAGCTTGTTGTGCCAGAGCGCCTGGCCGATGCCGTGGACGAAGTTCAATCCGGCCATCTGCTCGTGGCCGACCTCGGGATTGAGACCCACCATGTCGGGGTGCGCGAGTTCGTTGATGAACGCGAGCGCATGCCCGATCGTGGGCAAGAACATATCCCCTCGCGGCTCATTGGGCTTGGGCTCGATGGCGAAGCGGATGTCGTAACCGTTGTCGATGACGTACTGGCACAGAAGATCGAGTGCTTCCTTGTAGCGGTCGAGTGAGGCGCCAACATTCTTGGCCGCGTCGATGTCGGCTCCCTCGCGACCACCCCAGAAGACGTAGGTGGAAGCCCCCAGGTCCGCTGCGAGGTCGATGTTGCGAAGCACCTTGCGCAGAGCGAAACGTCGGATATCCCTGTCGTTGCTGGTGAATGCGCCGTCCTTGAAAACAGGATGGGTGAAGGTGTTCGTCGTCATCATCGGAACCCGCATTCCCGTGGCAGCAAGTGCCCCGCGGAACCGTGCGATGTGCTTCGCGCGGTCGTCGTCGTCGGCGCCGAAGGGGATCAGATCGTCGTCGTGGAATGTCACGCCGTAAGCGCCGAGTTCGGCGAGGCGGTGGACGGATTCCACAGGATCAAGCGCCGGGCGGGTGGCATCGCCGAACGGGTCGCGGGCCTGCCATCCGACCGTCCAGAGTCCGAAGGTGAACTTGTCACTCGGTGTGGGAGCGGCGATCGCCACGGTGGCCTCCTGGTGTGCGGGCGGGGTTCGTTCGACACTCCAACACATGCGCGCTGGCATGTCGCGGCGAGCGCGCTACCTAGATGGAACCGAGGCGATTGGGGGGCAGAGCGAGGGTGGGCTAGGATCGGCGGGCTGTCCTAGGACGGCACGGCCAGGTAGCTCAGTTGGTACGAGCGTCCGACTGAAAATCGGAAGGTCGGCGGTTCGACCCCGCCCCTGGCCACCCACATCCTCCGTCGAGCATGGACCACGCCGACACCTGAGTGCGCCCTCTTCGAGCACGCACGTCACCGCGACGACCGGCGAGATCGGACTCGCGGGACATTGGATGAAGCACCTGCTGCACGTGATGTTCATTTACAAGGCCAAGGGCAAGCCCGGCTGGGCGATGATCCCCGAATGACCATCCCTACGAGCGTCAGTGAGGACCCCATGACGACGTCTGCACCCGATTCGGCCGCGCCGCGCGTCCCCGCCGTGGGTCTCACGGATCCTTCGGCGTACGAGGCACCGATGCCCACGGCACGCACCATGAGACTACGCACCAACCTGCCTGTCCAGGCCTATCGCTTTGCCTTGCTCAGCCTGAAGATGATGCGGATGATCCTGCGGTCACATCACTGAGAACACACGGCTCAGACCAGCGCGCGGCCCGATCAGACCTTCGACTTGCGGCCACCGAAGAGGCGATCGATCAGTGACGGAGCCGGCGGGCACACACACCGCTGGGCCTTAGGCACACCACGCATCACCTGGTCGACATGCTGGCCGCAGCCCGACCATGAGGCCTTTCCGCACTTGCGACAGTTCACACGTGAACACATACCCAATCCTCCTGAATTCGTCCCGACACGCAGTCCAGTATACCCCCCGGGGTATACCCCACGAAGCCAGGGGCGTGCGTGCTCACGCGCGCAGCGACGACATCCACCGCAGATGCTCGAGGTCGCCGAGCAGCTCGAGACGACGCCACAAGACACTGCCGGGCACAGCCTGGCTCGGATGGCAGGCAACCGCCCGCATCTGGAGCGTGCGTGAAACCTCGACCGCGATGTGGATCTCTCCGTTGTCGTGGCCCACGAAGGGGGCACCGAACTCCTCCGCAAGACGCCCCGCGACTTCGACGGGGAGGGTCCAGCCCAGCACACCGAGCCCACTCGTTGCGCCGGCCGCCACAGCCGCCTCGGTCGCCCTTATGTGATCGGGGTGTCCGGTGACTCCGGAGATGTCGAAGGCGATCAATCCCACTGCGCCACAAGCGATCGCGGCAGCGACGACATCGCCCACGAGGTCTTCGAGCGCAATCGTCGCGAGCGCACCGTCCGGGTAGGAGGCAAGCCGGACATTGGTGATGCCCAGTACCTGGGCGGCATCCCGCAACTCACCCTCGCGAAGATCACGCAACTCGCCCTCGACCCCGTGCAGGCTCGATGCCTCACCATGCGTGAGGCACAGAACCGACACCCGAGCGCCCGTCGCGATGAATGAGTCGATGATCGCGCCGAGCCCGAACGACTCATCGTCAGGGTGCGCCACGACCGCGAGCACCGATCCCCACGAAGGCAGTAGCGTCGACTGCGGACGTGCATTCATGGTCTGACTCCCCGGCGCTATGAGCCACCAGCGACTCTCGCGGCGGACTGGGTCGCGTCCATCATGACCCGTGCCTGCATCGCACCGTCACGAGGAGCCGCCAAGCTCGTCCTCGTGGATCACCGGGGTCAGCTCGCCGTTCTCGCCGCCACTCGTTCACCTTGCAGTCGCGCGGAGAGTCGGTCAACCGTCTCGCCGTCTGCGGCGTGGTGAAGCATCCACGCCCGAGCACCGCCCTGGGCCCGTAGATGGCCGAGGAACAGGCCCATCGCGTCAGCTGAGGGCTGCTGAGCGGCCCAGTCCGGTTCTGCCAGGTGCGCGTAGGCGGCGCGCGCGCCGAGGCGCATCAGTACCGGTCGCACCCGGTCAGCGGTGAGCAGGTGATCATCGATCACCGAGTCGTCGTGGGCCCCGGCGAGCTTGAGCAACAGTGCACTGACCACACCGGTGCGGTCCTTACCCACCGCGCAGTGGACATACAAGGTCGACGTCGACCAAGCAGATCGGGAGAGCGCCTCGGCAAGTCGGAATGAGCCGTTCTGCAGGTAGGAGCAGTAGCGATCCGCGACGACGTCAGCGGCGCACACACGGCCGATGGGGTCGTCCTCGATGGTCGACCTGGCGAGCGGAACGCACTCGTGCAACGGGTTGCTCCGCTGGAAGTCGGGCGCGAGGTGGCCATCGCCGTCGATCGCCCGCTCATCGGGCTCTCTGAGATCGAGGACGTGACGAACACCCCGAGCGCGAATCTGCTCGGCACCGAGTGCGGTGAGGTTCACCGGGGTCTCTCCGCGCAGAACCACCCCCCGCGCCGTCTCGCCGCCAGGGATGGGGACGCCTCCCAGGTCGCGCACATTGTGCATTCCGTCGATGTCCACCCAACGCGTTCCCACATGGCTACGCTCTCGCGCGTAGAACTTCCCCAGGAGAGGTGACGGTGAACGGGAGGGGAACGTCATGCGTACACACCGCGATCACCCCTGGCCGCAACAGCAGTGAGCCCACACCGCGATGCGATGTGGGCTCACTCCGCCAGATTCGGCGGACACGTGCTGCGGGCACGCCTGCGATCTAGGAGATCGCCTGCAGGATCGCGTTCTCGGTGACCTCGTCGCCCTTGAGCTCGGCGGCGATGGAGCCGCGTCGCATGCAGATGACGCGGTCGCAGGTGGTCGCCAACTCATCTGGCTCAGCAGCGAGGACGACTCCGCGGTCTGCCGCCAGCGTGCGGAGAACGGCGAGCAACTGGGCCCGACCCGCGAGGTCGACACCCACGGTCGGATTGTCAACGACCAGGAGATCAACCTTGAGGCGAGACCAGCGCGCAAGCAAGGCCCGCTGCTGGTTTCCGCCCGAGAGCGAGGTCATCAGTGCCCCGGGCTCACCCTTGACCGAGAGGTCGGCGAGTGAGTCGGTGACCCAGTTCTTCTCGAGCTTGCGCGAGACCAGACGCCCACGGGTCAGTCGTCGCAGCGCCGGAAGCGCCACGTGCTCGGACACCGTCATCGTCTTGATCACGAGGTTCGCGCGGTCACCCGAGACGAACCCAACGCCGGACCGAAGCGCCTTGTGAGCGCTGGAGGGCACGACATTGGACGCACCGACGCGGATCTCACCGCTGACCGGCTGGCTCTGGCCCGAGAGCAGCTCGACGACCTCGCTGACACCCGAGCCGAGAAGCCCAGCGATGCCCACGACCTCGCCGCGGTGAATATCGAGCGAGACACCGTCGAGGAACGACGCCGTCACGTCCGACATGGAGCCCACTTGCTCGCCCAATGCATGGGGCGTGCGTGCGGCCTGATCCTCGATCGCGGCACCGTCGACCCTGGCAAGCAGGAGGTTGACGATGTCGTTCTTGTTGACCTCGGCACCGGCCAGCTCGCGGTACGTGCGACCGTCGCGCATGAGGGTCACGCGGCTGCACGCCGAGATGATGTCCTCAAGGTGGTGGGAGACCAGGATCAAGGAGCGCTCGGGGTTGACGAGCTTCTTCATGGCGGCGATGACGAGTGCGGCCTCCGCCGGCGGCAGACCCGCCGTCGGCTCGTCGAGGATCAGCAGCCGAACGTGCTGGCGTGCCGCCCCACGAGCAATGGTGACCATGCGCCGATCGACGGGCGACAGCGATGACACCGGAGCATTGAGATCCATCTCATGGCCGAGTGAGGCGATCGCATCGGACGCGATACGGCGCGCCTTGCGACGGTCGATGATCTGGCCGCGCTGAGGCTCCGCACCCAGAACGATGCTCTCCCACACGGAGTCCAACGGTGCGAGTGCGAGCTCCTGGGCGATCAGCAGAACGCCCTGCGCCTGGGTCTTGCGGTAATGCCCCAGCGAAAGTGACGCGCCACCGAGGGTGACAGTGCCCTCGTCGGGAGCCACCACTCCCGAGATCACGTTGAGCAGGGTCGACTTGCCCGAGCCGTTAGGTCCGAGCAGGCCGATCATCTCGCCATAGCCGACGCGGAGTTGTCCATCCTTGACTGCCTGGATGCCGCCGTAGCGCTTGCTGACGCCGAGGGCCTCGAGCAGGTAGGACCCCTCAGCGGGCCCGCTCATGCGCGACCCTTGGACCGCGCGAGGAGGACGGCCGCGAACAGGACCACGCCCTGAACACCAGTTCCGACCCACGTGGGCACGTTCAGGATCGTGAGGCCGTTGGACAGCACCGCGAGGTAGACAGCACCGAACATCGTCGCCGGCACCGAGAAGCCACGCTTACCAACCCCAGCGGCGCCGAAGAAGGCTGCGGCGTAGGCCGGGAGGAGGAAGGCCGGGAGGGCGTTGTTGAAGTAGCCAGCGCGCCCCGCGAACAGGATGCCGGCGAAGCCCGCGAGCAGGCCCGTGAGGGTGAATGCCAGCACCTTGGTGCGACGGACCGGCACGCCGGCGAGGCGAGCAGCGATCTCGTTGCCACCGATGGCGGTGACGTGACGGCCCCAGGGAGTGAGAGTCATGACGATGCCCACGACCACGGCAACGATGACGAGCAGGAGGGTCGCAATCTCGAGCTGGAAGTCACCGAAGGCGATCCAGTGGTTGAGGCTCAGGTTCTGCAGTGGCTCCGACAGTGAGGTGACGTTCACCGAGGTGCGACCGAGGTCGATCTTCGACTGGACGAAGAGTTCGATACCTGCGGCCATCGAGCCGACGGCGAGGGTAACGACGAAGGCCGGGGCCTTGCCGTAGCCGACAGCCGCACCATTGACCGAACCGATCAGGGTCGCGAGCGCGAGCCCGATGACAAGGACCAGCACGAACGGCATACCGGTCTGGGTGGAGGCAACGGCCACCGTGACGGTGGTCAGCGCGGCGACGTAGGGCACCGAGAGGTCGAACTCACCCAGGATCAGGACCACCGTGACACCAATGGCGAGCATGGCCAGGATCGGCAGCGCATTGATGACGTTGGCCAGGTTCTGACCCGACCAGAAGGTATCGGGCTTGGCCAAGGTGAAGATCACGAGCATCAGCAGGAAGCTGCCGAACATGATGATCTTTCTAAGGGACGGCCGAGACCGCTTCCCCGCGGCATCGAGCGGTGCGATGGGAGCGCCTGCGGCGCTCACCTGCTCCGCACTCGTCGCAGCCTGATTGGCGTGGGACATTGTCAACTCCTTGCATCTGCGATCGGGTCGGATACCGGGAAATGAAGATCATCTGAACGTGTCGACCCTCGGGGCTGATTGCTCCGAGTGGCTTTGTATCCAGAGGTTACGGGCCTTGTCAACGGTGTGAACTCACGCGCGGCCCTCCCTACCACGTCGCGGCATAGGGGCGTGGTTTCGCTCTCTGCCCGGGCCCGGTTCGGAGAAGCGGAGAGTCACTAGCGGCGGTTGGGGTGGGGACGCCATAGGCGTCCCCACCCCAACGCTAGCTAGGTGGTACTCGTGCGAAGTGCGCTATTACGGGGCCGAAAGAGTGCTGGGCTGGAGCTTGTAGGTCTTCTCCCAGATCTTGATCTGCTCCTTGAGCGCGGGGTCGAACGGGTAGAAACGGTCAGAGCCGGCGGGGAAGTCCGCGATGGCCGCAACCGTTGCGCCGGGCTCGTTCACCGTCTCAGAGTTCGGGGGGAACGGGGTGCCATCGACGTGGTACGCCGCGAGTGCGGTGAGCAGGTCGAACCAGTGCTGCCACTGCTTCGTGACGGCGGTGATGAGCGGCGCGCCTTCCTTCATGGCCTTGACGCTCGAGGGGTTGTCGAAGCGGGTGATCGTGGTGATCTCCGACTCACGGTTGAGGCGCTTGACGGTGGGGCCCCAGAGGGCGTAGCCGAAGTCGCTGAAGTCGATCATGACGATCTTGCCGGGGTGCGCGGTGAAGATTGCCTCGGAGACCTTGGTCATCGAGTTGATGAGGTCGGCGAGGTTGGTGTCGCGCAGGTCCGCGTACTTGGTGCCCTTGGCGATGAGCTCGTCACGGAGACCGTTGACGTAGCCCTGGCCGCCGTAGTTCTGGGTGATCTCGACACCGACGATGGGGCGGTCCTTGAGGTCAGCGTTGCCGAGGATGAAGTCAGCAGTGGCCGCACCGGACTTGACGATGTTGTCGGCGTAGATACCGCCGGTGTAGAGGGCCTCGTTGCCGGGGGTCACCGAGGTGCCCTCAGCCATCACGGGGATGTTCGCCGCAGCGGCCTGCTTCATGCCGTTGGGGATTTCCTCGCCGCCGAGTGCCATGGTGACGATGGCGTCGACCTTCTTGGTGACGAAGCCCGACATGCAGGCTTCCATCTTGGTGGGGTCGCCAGCGCCATCGCACAGGTCGATGGTGTAGCCGAAGACCTCGGCCGCAGCCTTGAACTGAGCGGTCCAGACGCCGAGGTTCTCGGACGTCGCGGTGCTGGGGATGAGCCCGATGGTCAACTTGCCCGGGTCCTTGAGCGCCGCAGTGGACTCGGCCGGGGCGGAGGACTCGGCCGGGGCGGAGGACTCGGCCGGGGCGGAGGTCTCGGCGGGGGTCGAGCTCGAGCTGCAGCCAGCCACGAGCAGGGCGGCGGCCGCGAGCGGCGCTGCCAGGAGGATGGATCTACGCACTAGTAACTCCTTAAGAGAGGGGACGGATCCCCGTAGTCGCCGGACCGCCAGGGGTGCGGGCCGGTGGTGAGTGCAGAGCACACCATCTCCCAACCGGCCGTTTGAATACAAGGGTCGACGGACCTCATTGGCAAAGTCTGTCCGAACCGTTACAAAGGAGAGCCTGGGATGAGACGGGCACGACCAGGATGTGTGGAGACTCAACGCATGAGTGAACCTAGGCGATCGACCTTCGCCTCTGGATCTCGTTGCGGGAGAACCACTCGCGACTCCCGGAACGGTGACTTCCAAGCCAGCGCGGCGTGCAGCGGCCCCCACTACCCATTCCCACCCTGAACGTCAATCGACGTTTCCGATAGTCATACGCTCGCTGGCATCCACAACCTCACGATCACACTCGGCCCGGGACACATCAGGGTGTGGGGCAAGGCCGACGGCACGCGCATGCGATGGTTCCCCTCACCCGACGAGCGTGTCCCGAACGCGGACAATGTCCTCCCATACCGACCCCCGAGGCTGCGGTCGGGTCCGAGACGAATGAGGAGTTGCTGCTGTGCAGGTCAGGGATTCGGTCGCCGTCGTCACCGGGGCCGCGTCGGGCCTCGGGCTCGCCACGGCCCGTCGGCTGACGGACGCGGGCGCGCGCGTCGTCATGCTCGACCTCCCCGCCTCCGACGGCGCCGCTCGGGCTTCGGAGATCGGCGGCACGTTCATCGCGGCCGACGTCACTGACCCGGTCGGAATCGAGGCAGCACTCGTCTCGGCACGCGCCCATGGCCCCGTGCGGGTGCTGGTGAACTGCGCGGGTATCGGCGACCCGGCCCGCACCCTCGGGAAGTCGGGGCCGCTCGCCCTCGAGTCGTTCGAGCGGGTGGTGCGGGTGAACCTGATCGGCACCTTCAATGTCGCCCGGCTCGCCGCCGCGGCCATGGCCGAGACCGAGGCGGTCGACGGCGAGCGCGGCGTGATCGTCAACACGGCCTCGGTGGCCGCCTTCGACGGCCAGGTGGGTCAGACCTCCTACGCCGCCTCGAAGGCGGGCATCGTCGGGCTCACCATCCCCCTCGCGCGCGATCTTGCCCGCCATCTCATCCGCGTCATGACAATCGCGCCCGGGATCTTCCGTACCCCGATCCTCGACGGGCTCTCTGAGCAGGCCCGAGCCTCGATCGCCTCACAAGTGCCCCACCCCGCACGGCTCGGGGAACCGAGTGAGTTCGCGGACCTTGTCATGAGTGTGATCGCCAACCCCATGCTCAACGGCGAGACGATCCGCCTCGACGGAGCTCTTCGGATGGGCCCCCAATGACCGCGCGGCGCACCTGCTTGATCACCGGCGCCTCGCGGGGCATTGGGGCCGCCATCGCCCGGCACCTGGCCCTGGCCGGGTGGGATCTGCTCCTGGTCTCGCGCACCGAGCCGACACTGGCGCAATTCGCCCAGGATCTCCCGATGGGCCCGGGGGCGAGAGCTCACTACCTGGCCGCTGACATGGGCGACCCCGACGATGTCGACCGCGTCGCAGCGTGGGCCCTCACCCGCGTCCCCCAGCTCGACGCCCTCATCATCAGCGCGGGAATGGGGGCCATCGGCCCGCTTGAGTCCTTCCCCTTGCGGCGGCTGGAGAAGATGCTGACGATCAACGTGCGAGCGCCGTACGCCCTAGTGCAGTCCCTCCTCCCCGCACTTCGGGTCGCGGGGACCGAGAGCCCCCACGGAGCGAAGGTCATCGCACTCGCCTCGCTCACCGGCCTGGTGGGCCAGCCCCTCAACTCGGCCTACGGCGCGACGAAAGCCGCACTGATCTCCCTGTGCGAGACCCTCAACACCGAGGAGTCCACCCGCGGCGTGCTCGCCACCGCGGTCTGCCCTGGATATGTCGCGACCGACATGACCACGGGGATCACCGACACCGTCCCGGCCGACACCATGCTCGACGTCGAGGATGTTGCACTGATGGTCGTCTCACTTCTCGCACTCTCCTCGAGGGTAGTCATCCCCACGCTTGTGATGACACGTCCCTCGCCCAACCTCTGGCAGGCGTGAGGCGCGATCGCGATGTCACAGGACCCGACACCACGCGCGAAGGTCGTGTCCATAAGGTGGTAGCGCCCATCCCCATAGCCCTGACTGAGGTACCCCGTGACCCGCGCCGTGATCGTCGATGCCGTCCGTACCGCCTCCGGGCGTGGAAAGCCCGGGGGTGCGCTCTCGAGCATCCACCCGGTTAACGTCCTCGCCCAGACCCTGAACGCACTGCTCGCGCGCACCGGCGTCGACCCCGCTCTGGTCGACGACGTGATCGCCGGGTGTGTGTCACAGGCCGGGGACCAGGCCCTCAACATCGCGCGTAACGCGGTGCTGACGGCCGGGTTCCCGGAGTCGGTGCCCGCGACGAGCGTCGACCGCCAGTGCGGCTCGAGCCAGCAGGCCGCCCACTTCGCCGCCCAGGGCGTCATCGCCGGGGCCTACGACATCGTCATCGCCTGCGGCGTGGAATCGATGAGTCGCGTCCCGATGGGCGCCAGTTCGCTCGGTGGCGAGCCGACGGCACCGTTGGCCGCTCGCTACCCCGACGGGCTGATCAATCAGGGTGTCTCTGCCGAGGTGATCGCCGCTCGCTGGGGGTTCTCGCGCGCGCAACTCGATGAGTACTCAGCACGGTCGCACGAACTCGCGTCGACGGGCGCAGCGTCGGGTCACTTCGCCGGCGAGATGGTGCCGATCACCCTTCCGGACGGAAGCATCCACCTCGTCGATGAGACCGTCCGCGCGACCACGACTGCGGAGGGGCTGGCCGGCCTGCGCCCGTCGTTCGCGGACGAGGGGCTCGCGGCACGGTTCCCGGAGATCAACTGGAGCATCACACCCGGCAACTCCTCCCCCCTCACCGATGGGGCCGCAGCGGTCCTGATCATGAGTGAGGAGCGCGCCCTGGCACTCGGGCTTCGTCCGCGCGCGGCGTTCCACTCCTTCGCCGTCACCGGCAGCGACCCGCTGCTGATGCTCACCGGAGTGATCCCGGCTACGCGCAAGGTCCTCGATCGCGCTGGCCTCTCGCTCTCGGACATGGACACTTACGAGGTCAACGAGGCATTCGCACCCGTGCCGCTGGCCTGGGCCAAGGAGCTCGGAGCCGATCTGACGCGACTCAACCCGTCGGGCGGGGCTATCGCGCTGGGACACGCGCTCGGCGCCTCGGGCGCACGACTGCTCACGACGATGCTCACGAACCTGGAATCTTCCGGCGGCCGCTACGGCCTACAGACCATGTGCGAGGGCGGCGGCATGGCCAACGCGACGATCATCGAACGTTGGGGCTGACATGCCCATCACGTTCGACTTCGCCGGGCGCACCGTGCTCGTCACCGGCGCGGCACAAGGTATTGGTGAGGGGATCGCCCGACTCTTCCTCGCCTCAGGTGCCAAGGTCGCGGTGCTCGACCGCGACGCGGACCGTCTGGCCGCAACATGGCCCGGCCATGAGTCAGTTCACGCGTTCGCAGTCGACGTGTCCGATTCGGCGGCAGTGGCTCACGCCGTCGACGATGTCGTGGCCTGGGCGGGGTCACTCGACGTGGTCGTCAACAACGCCGGGATCACGCGCGACACCGTCGTGTGGAAGATGACTGACGAGCAATGGCGCGAGGTTCTCGACGTTCACCTCGGCGGCACCTTCGCGATGACGCGAGCGGCCATCCCGCACATGAGATCCGCCGGATGGGGGCGAATCATCAATGTCACCTCCTACACCGGGATGCACGGCAACATCGGCCAGGCCAACTACGCGGCTGCCAAGGGTGGGCTCATCGCCTTCACCAAGACCGTGGCCAAGGAGACGGCAGGCTTCGGCATCACCGTCAACGCGATCTCACCGAACGCGGCCACCGCGATGGTGACGGCTGTGGGGCCCGAACTGCTCGCCGCCATGACCGCCACCGTGCCGATGCGGCGTTTTGCCGAACCCGCCGAAATGGCTGCCGCAGTGGCGTTCCTCGCATCAGAGGAGGCCGGCTACATCACCGGCGTCGTGCTGCCCGTCGACGGCGGCATCTCGATGTAGCACGGCTCAGCCGGCGGGCTCGAAGTGGCTGATGTCAAGGATGTGACCGGCCCGCTCTGCCGACCAGACGGCACGCACGCGACTGCCCTGCGGAAGTTGATCGCGCACAGTGGCCGGGTCACTGAAGTCCAGCCCCGTCACGACGTGCATGAGCAGGGTGTCGGCACCGTCGAGACGAATTGCGCCCACGACATAGGGCGGGGTGGGCCCCCCGGTGAAGCCGTGCCACACGACAGTGAAGACCTCAAGACTTCCCTCACCGGGTAGCTCGAGCCACTCGTCGGTCGGTACATAGCAGGACTCGCAGTAGGCCTGCGGCGGGACGAACACGCGACGGCAGTCGGGGCATCGGTTCGCGAGGATCTTCGCCTCACGAAGTCCTTGCATGAACCGGCTCCAGGTCGCCCCGAGGTGGATGTCGTAGCCGAGGTCCCACCGCACGGCCTGGGTGACAGGTGCGGTCGCGGGGGTGGTCGGGGTGGTCATGTCAGGCCTCCGGGGCTGGGTCAAGGCGGGTCAGGACCGCGAGATTCTCGAACTGGAAGAAGGATCCGCCCGTTCCATGGGCCAGACCCATGCGCGGGTGTCCGGCGACCTGGATCTCCGGTGGCGCCGAGTCCATCAACTGCATGGCGACGTAGAGATAGGGCGCGAGTTCACCGGCAACACCGGCGTTCGTGCACTTGGGCCCGCCCGAGAGGTTCGTCGGCATGTCGCCGTCGATAGCGGTCGCACCCGACCGGATCAGCTCGATACCCGTGCCGGGTTCGCAGAACCCCAACGCCTCGAGCTGCATGGGCTGCATATGCGCGTAGGGGGCGAAGACCTCAACGACATCGAACTCCTGCCGCGGCTCCCGGATGTCGGCGAGCCGATAGACGCGCCTCGCCAGGGCCGCGAGGTTCTCCAAGGCCGCGAAGTCACCCTTGCCACCCCCGAGGTAGGGATCACTCGTGGTACCCATCGCCGTGACGAGCGCGGTGGGGTGATCGAGTGCGCGGGCTCGCGCTTCCGAGACGAGCACCATCGCGTTGGCGGACGTCGACACCGGGCACACCATCGGCTGGGTGAGCGGGGTCGAGAGGGGCGTGCCGTTGACGACATAGTCGACGTCGACCGTGTACCTCAAGTGCGCCTTCGGATTGCGCGATGCCTTGTCGTGATCCGCGACGATCACCTCGGCCAGGTCGCGCGCGCTTATGCCGTGACGTGCCTGGTAAGCGCTCGCGGCGAAGGCCCCCATGTGGAATGCGCCCATGCCCAGCGGCTGCTCGACGATCATCGGTGAGTTCGTGTTGATGGCACTCTGGAGGTCGCGCGCGCCGAAGAACGTGGGCTGACCCAGCACCATCACGGCCTCGTGGGTTCCGCTGCGCACCATGCGGGCCGCGACCTGCATGAGATTGCCTCCGGTGGTGCCGCCCGTGTTGAGAATGATCAACGGCAGGTGGCGGCCCAGACCGAGAAGTCGGGTCACATGCTTACCGCTGAGGGCGGTGCCCTCGAAGCCGTCGATATTGCCGACCACGATCGCGTCGAGATCCTCTGGGCGGAGCCGGGCATGTTCGAGGGCGGCCCACGCCGCCTGCTGGCACAGTTCCAGGCTTGAGCTCGTCTGCTTGCTCGGTGAGGTCGCCTCGGTCGTGGCCACGCCGGAGATCGCTGCGCGTCGGGCCATCAGGCTGCCTCCACCACGAGAACGGTGACATCGTCGGCCACGAGGCCGCTCAGCGTGTCCGAGGAGTGCACGGCCGCGCGACCGCCATGAGCCTCGAGCCAGTCGGCAGCCTCGAGGAGCCGGAGCACCCCGTTGACCACGCCGGGATAGTTCGATGCCATGCCCCCGCTCGGGTTGACCCGCTCTCGCGCGAGGGACCCGAGTCCGAGTGCGGCAAGCACAGGTGCGTGAAGAGCCGGAGTTGGCGAACTCATCTCGACCACGTCGATCTCCCGCTCGGGGTCGCGGACGCCCGCACTGCGATAGGCCTCTCGTGCCGCACGTCCGGTCGCCGCCGCCGGGTCGCGGAGCCACTCGCCCGACCAGGTGTAGTCGCCCGTCCCATGGCCGAGACCGGTGATGACGAGGGATCGGCCGATCGCACGCGCCGCTCGCGCGGGCGCCGCGAGGATCACCGCGGCCGCGCCAGCGGAAGGAGCCGGCAACATCAACTCGTGGAGTGGCCAAGCCAGCGC
>CAFBPU010000012.1_pt1 | contig 58011 bp, 53 predicted proteins | sample 7269791 | NCBI WGS metagenome assembly CAFBPU01 (sample SAMEA6814154, study PRJEB35770) | freshwater metagenome | biome: Freshwater; feature: Freshwater reservoir; material: water | place: Czech Republic | collected 2017-06-27 | depth 30m m
CCCCGCGGACGGCGATTCAGCCGCCGCCGGCGCATGCGCGGGCAAGAAGATCGCCTTCGTCATGGGCGCCGAGTCAGACCCGTTCTTCCAGGCCATGAAGGTGGGTGCCCAGGACGAAGCCACCAAGTTGGGTGCCGAGCTCATCTGGCAGGGCGACCCCAAGGAGTACTCGCCCGCGACGCAGATCCCGGTCGTCGACCAGGTTCTCGCGCAGAAGCCCGACGGCCTCGTGCTCATCCCCACGGATCCCGACGCGCTGCAGCCCTCGGTGACGAAGGCGGTTGACGCTGGCGTGATCGTCGCCAACGTCGACACCCGCGTCACGGACCTGAGCAAGGTGCTGACTTTCATCACCGGTGACAACGCCGACGGTGGGGCCAAGGCCGCCGAGGCCATCGCCGGTGCGATCGGATACGCCGAGGGTGGCAAGTACAAGGTCGTCGTCGGTCTCACCTCTGAGACCGCCACCACCAACGTCGCCCGTCTCGAGGGCTTCAAGGCCGCGGTCGCGGCGAAGTTCCCGGGCATTGAGATCGTCGATGTCGCATACTCGCAGTCCAAGCCCGAGGTTGCCAACACCAACGTGAACAACTGGCTGACCAAGTACCCGGACCTCAACGGCATCTTCGCCATCGACGGCACCAACGGCCAGGGCGCCGCTGCGGCTCTCCAGGCCAAGGGGCTCACGGGCAAGGTGGCGCTGGTGGGCTACGACGCCTACCCCGACAACGTCGGCTTGATCAAGACCGGCGTGTTCACCGCCCTCATCGCGCAGGACCCGGCCACCGAGGCTCGTCAGGCGATCGACTCCCTCTGCACCAAGCTCGGTGGCGGCGACGCAGCTGGGATCAAGGCCGAGGTCGTCATCCCGAACGTCGTTCTCGACAAGAACACGACCGAGGCTGACCTGAAGAAGTACACCTACGTCGCCTGATCGACGCGACGCCATCGTCTGGGCCGGTGACAATCCTGTGAGGTTGTCGCCGGCCCAGCACGATGATTCGATGCAACCCCGGCCGTTTTGCGGCGGGTCTGACCCGAGGAGGGTGCATGACGCAGACCGACACCCACGTAGCCCAGGCGGCCGGCACACAGGTCACTGAGGCGCCCAGCCGCGCGAAGACCTTGTTCTCCAACCAGCAGTTCCTGCTCTTCCTCGTGTGGGTGCTGATGGTTATCGGGTTCTCCCTGATCAACCACATCTTCTTCTCCGTCGGGGTTGCCGAGAATGTCCTCGCTGACTGGGCTCCCCTGGTCCTGATCGCCCTCGGCGAGCTGGTGGTGATCATCGGCGGCGGGATCGATCTTTCCGTTGGCGCCATCGTCGGTTTTTCGGGAGTCATTTCCGCGTTCACGATGAAGTCCCTCCATGGCTCCGGCGTGAGTGGTCCTGCCACTCTCGTCGTGGGAATCGCCGTGTGCGTGCTCGTGGGCCTACTCGTCGGTCTGGTCAACTCATTGCTCATCAACTACGCGAAGCTCGTCCCCTTCATCGCCACGCTCGTGACACTAGGTGCCTGTTCGGGTCTGGCGCTGGTGTTCACGAAGGGCGCGCCCGTGATGGGGGGTCCTCCAGAAGCGATCAAGCTCGCCCCTGCGTGGCTGGGTCCCTTCTCCGGTCCGGTCCTGGTCGTCCTCCTCGTGGTGGCAGTGCTCTGGCTCTTCGTGCACAAGGCTCGCTTCGGGCGTTACACCTTCGCCATCGGCTCGAACTCTTTTGCCGCTCGCGCCGCGGGCATCAACGTCAAGCGCCACATCATGCGGATCTACATGCTCTCCGGCCTTCTCGCGGGGCTGGCAGGGTTCTTCTTCTATATCCGCCTGGGCTCTGGCGCCCCCACCTCCGGTCTCGGCAATGAACTCGACGCGATCGCCGCGGTGGTCATTGGCGGAGCCGCTCTCACAGGAGGTGTCGGCAGAGTGTCAGGCACCGTCCTGGGCGCCCTGATCCTCACCACGGTCACCAGCGGCCTGATCATCTCCGGCGTGGATCCGCAGTGGAAGCGCGTCGTCGTCGCCGGGCTGATCGCGATCGCGGCCACCTTGCAGGCACTTCGTAAGAGAGAAGGAGCAGCGGCATGAGTGAGCCGGGCGAGATCCTTTACGAAGTCCGCAACCTCTCCAAGCGCTATGGCGCAGTGGTGGCGCTCGATGACGTCAGCATGTTCGTGCGTGCGGGCGAGGTCGTCGGTTTGGTGGGCGACAACGGCGCGGGGAAGTCCACACTGGTCAAGTGCCTCTCAGGGGCGCACCAACCCAGCAGTGGGCAGGTGCTGCTCGAGGGGGTCGAACGCCATTGGCACTCACCTCACGACGCCATCGAGGCGGGAGTCGAGACGCTGTACCAGGACTCCGGTCTCGCCCCCCATCTCTCGGTCAGTGCCAACGTCTTCCTCGGGCGCGAGGAGCTCAAGCCCGGAATCCTCGGGCGTATGGGCTTCTTGGCCCAGAAGTCCATGGACACGAGGGCACACGAGGATCTCGAGCGCGTGGGAATCGCCGTACCCGCGTCGGGTCGTTCGGTCTCGCAGCTCTCCGGTGGTCAGCGTCAGGCGGTGGCTATCGGCCGGGCAGTCGCGTGGGCGAGCAAAGTGATCATCCTGGACGAGCCCACCAACCACCTCGGAGCACGTCAGGCGCGCGAGGTCCTCCAGGTCATGCGCTCGGCGAAGCAGCAGGGTCTCGGAGTCATCTTCATCTCCCACACCCTCCCGCACGTGCTCGAGGTCACCGACCGTGTCGTGGTGCTTCGGCTAGGCCGGGTGGTGCGCGATGCTCCGACCTCGGAGTTCGACGCCGAGAGCCTGCTGGGCACGATCACGGGGCTCAACGCAACCTAGGACGTGACACGTGCCTGTGCACTCGTGCGGCGGGGGCCGGCGTGGGATTGGATGGGGTCATGACTTCCGACACCGCACAACCCGTCCAGATGTCCGGAACCTTCGCGATCGGTGGCGATCTCACCGTGCGCCGTTTGGGCTACGGCGCCATGCAGATATGCGGCGATGGCGTCTGGGGTGAGCCCGAGGACCGCGCGGGTGCGATCGCGGTGCTGCGCCGGGCCGTCGAACTTGGCGTTGACTTCATTGATACCGCCGATTCCTATGGGCCCGCGGTCTCCGAGGACCTCATCCGCGAGGCCCTTGCTCCCTACGGTCACGTCCGGGTCGCCACCAAAGCCGGGCTGACCCGCACGGGCCCCGGTGAGTGGCACCCGGTTGGAGTTCCTGCCTATCTGCGCCAGTGCGCTGAGATGTCGTTGCGCCGTCTCGGTGTCGACACGATCGACCTCTACCAGCTTCACCGGATCGATGCCCGGATGCCGCTCGAGAAGCAGTTGGGGGTCTTTGTCGATCTACTAGCCGCGGGCAAGATCCTTCACGTGGGATTGTCCGAGGTCAGCGTCGACGACGTTCGCCGCGCTCGCGAGATCGTGCCCATCGCGAGTGTTCAGAACCTCTACAACGTGGCGAACCGTCAGAGCGAGGAGCTGCTGAACTACTGCGCCGAGGAGGGCATTGCGTTCATCCCGTGGTTCCCGGTCGCCACTGGACAGCTCGCGGCACCGGGTGGGCCGCTCGACGCGCTCTCGGTGCGCACCGGCCACAGTCCCGCACAGCTCGCGCTCGCCTGGTTGTTGCGTCGGTCTCCCGTCATGCTCCCCATCCCCGGTACGAAGTCGATCGCCCACCTGGAGGAGAACTGCGCGTCCGCTGGGGTCGTACTTGACGACTCCACCTACACCGAACTCGATGCGTTGGCGCCACCGGCACCCACCGCCTGACAGGGCGTCCGACCTGATTGTCGAAGATCCGGCGCGGACCCCTCGGTCGCCGGTACCCTCCTCGAACGAACCATCAGTGCAGTGACTATCGCCGGGGGGCGCCTGATGACCACAGGGGATTCCGCACGTCTGATCGCACTCCGCGCCGACTACCTTCGGGTGCTCACGGGGGCCGGGGTCGACGAGGGCCTGGCGAGTGAGATGGCGAACCTTCTCGAGGAATGCAGACCAGATCACGAGGCCAGCAGCTCACCGGGCGATGTGGGCCAGCTCGCCCACTGAGGTGGGCGGTCGCGCAAGATCTCCGACACGCCGTTGTGATCTGCCCGCACCTCGGTCAGGCCTGGTGTCGTCGGTGCCGGGGGTTAGGGTGAAGCCCTCCCGACGTGTCGACTTCCCCCGATTCGTCGCCGGAGCATCACGGCCTGCGCTCGGCGCTGGGCCCGGGCGCGCGAACCGTGGGAAGGGGTCCGGCAGCTGTGGCGAGCGAGGACTTCGTGCACCTCCACGTGCACACCGAGTACTCCATGCTCGACGGTGCCGCCCGCCTGGGCGACTTGTTCAGCGAGGCCGCCCGACTGGAGATGCCGGCCCTCGCGATGAGCGACCACGGAAACCTCTACGGCGCCTATGACTTCTACAAGCGTGGCAAAGAAGCCGGGGTCAAGGCGATCATCGGCATGGAGGGCTACTACGCCCCTCAGGGCCGATTCGAGCGGGCACCCTTCGACTTCGGGGGCGGCTATGACGAGGGCACCGGTGAGGACGGCGAGAGCGCCACCAAGGGTCGTCAGGCGTACACCCATATGACCATGTGGGCCGAGACAACCGAGGGTCTGCACAACCTGTTCCGCCTCTCGAGCCTGTCGAGCCTTGAGGGCTTCTACCGCAAGCCCCGGATCGACCGCGACCTGCTCCAGACCTACGGCAAGGGAATCATCGGCACGACCGGATGCCCCTCGGGCGAGGTCAACCGCTGGTTGCAGGCGGGCAACTACGATCGCGCGCTCGCCGCAGCCGCGGACTTCCGGGACATCCTCGGCAAGGACAACTACTTCTGCGAGCTGATGGACCACGGGCTCGGCATCGAGCGCCGCCACCGCGACGATCTCTTGCGCATCGCCCGAAGCCTCGACATCCCACTGTTGGCCACCAACGATCTCCACTACGTCTACCCCGGTGACGCTGACTCCCACGACGTCCTGCTCTGCATCGGTACCCGCACCACGATGGATGACCCGAAGCGCTTCCGCTTCACCGCGCGCGACTTCTACCTCAAGACGGCGCGCGAGATGCGCGAGGTCTGGAGCGAGCTGCCCGAGGCGTGCGACAACACCCTGCTCGTCGCCGAACGGTGCAACGTGACGTTCAACGAGGGCGCGAACCTCATGCCGCGTTTCCCGGTTCCCGCCGGTGAGGATGAGCAGTCGTGGCTGATCAAGGAGGTCGAGCGCGGTCTCGCGATGCGCTATCCCGACGGCGTCCCCGACCAGCACCGCGCGCAGGCGGCGTATGAAGTGGGTGTCGTGTGCGAGATGGGGTTCCCGGGCTACTTCCTCGTCACCGCCGACCTGTGTCGTCACGCCAAAGAGAGCGGGATCCGCGTGGGCCCGGGCCGGGGATCGGCTGCCGGCGCGCTCATCGCATACGCCCTCGGCATCACCGAGCTTGACCCCATCCGACACGGCCTCCTCTTCGAGCGGTTCCTCAACCCCGACCGCGTCTCGATGCCCGATATCGATATGGACTTCGATGAGCGACGACGCGGCGACATGATCCGCTACGCCACCGAGAAGTACGGCGAGGAACGCGTCGCCCAGATCATCACCTACGGCTCGATCAAGGCCAAGGCGGCGATCAAGGACTCCGCCCGGGCGCTCGGGTACCCCTTCGCGGTGGGGGAGCGCATCACCAAGGCGATGCCGCCCGCGGTGATGGGTAAGGACATTCCACTCGCGGGCATGTTCGACACCACTCACCAGCGCTATAACGAGGCCACCGAGTTCCGCGCCCTTTATGAGTCCGACGTCGACGTGCGCAAGGTCGTTGACACCGCGAAGGGTCTCGAGGGTCTTAAGCGCCAGCCCGGCGTCCACGCCGCTGGCGTGATCCTGTGCTCCGAGCCATTGATCGACGTCATCCCCATCTGGCGACGTGATCAGGACGGCGCGATCATCACGCAGTTCGACATGGGCGCGTGCGAGAAGCTCGGGCTTCTCAAGATGGACTTCCTCGGGCTGCGCAACCTCACGGTGCTCGACGACTGCCTACGCAATATCGTCAACAACCGAGGCGAGACCGTCGTCCTCGAGACACTCCCGCTCGAGGACGCCCCCACCTACGAACTGCTCTCCCGAGGCGACACCCTCGGGGTATTCCAGCTCGACGGAGGGCCCATGCGGGCACTCCTGCGCTCGATGTCCCCTGACAACTTCGAGGACATCTCCGCCGTGCTCGCGCTCTACCGGCCTGGGCCGATGGGTGCCAACGCCCACAACGACTATGCCGACCGCAAGAACGGCCGCAAGCCGGTCGTGCCGATCCACCCTGAGCTCGCGGAATCACTGGCCGAGATCCTGGGCGACACCTACGGGTTGATCGTCTACCAGGAGCAGGTGATGGCCATCGCGCAGAAGCTCGCGGGGTACACACTGGGTGCGGCCGATCTCCTGCGGCGGGCCATGGGCAAGAAGAGCAAGGAGATCCTCGACAAGGAGTTCGTGCCGTTCTCCGAGGGTATGCACGCCAACGGATATTCCAAGGCCGCCATCGCGACACTGTGGGAGATCCTCGTCCCGTTCTCCGACTACGCCTTCAACAAGGCACACACTGCTGGCTACGGCCTGGTGTCGTTCTGGACGGGTTTCCTCAAGGCCAACTACCCGGCCGAGTACATGGCCGCACTTCTCACCAGCGTGCGCGATGACAAGGACAAGTCGGCCGTGTACCTCGGTGAGTGCCGGCGCATGGGCATCAAAGTACTACCCCCGGATGTCAACGAGTCTGACCTCGACTACACCCCCCGCGGCACGGACATCAGGTTCGGCCTCTCGGCGGTGCGCAACGTGGGCGCCAACGTCGTGGAGAGTCTCATCAACTCCCGGGTGGGCAAGGGCCGCTTCGTGAGTTTCGACGACTTCCTCGACAAGGTGCCGATCAGTGTCGTGAACAAGCGCGTTGTCGAGTCACTGATCAAGGCCGGGGCCTTCGATTCGCTGGGGGAGAGCCGCAAGGGGCTCCTCGCGGTCCACGAGGCCCGCATCGACTCCATCCTCGACGTCAAGCGCAATGAGGCGATCGGGCAGGACTCCCTATTCGGAGGGCTCGACGAGAGCACCGCGACCGCCATGTGGGCGCCGCCGACCATCCCGACGGGCGAGTGGGACAAGCCCACCTTGCTCGGATACGAGCGCGAGATGCTGGGCCTCTACGTCTCCGACCACCCACTGAACGGTGTCGAGCACGTGCTGTTCTCGGCCACTGATGCGCCCATATCGGCACTTCACACCGATGAGGTCGCCGATGGCAGAGTGCTCACGGTGGGTGGGCTGATCACCAGCGTGCAGCGCAAGGTCACCAAGCAGGGCAATGTCTGGGCGATCGCCTCCCTGGAGGATCTCGAGGCCTCGATCGACGTGATGATTTTTCCCGCGACCTATCAGCTGGTGGGCCCGCACGTCGTGCCCGATGCGGTGCTTCTGGTGAAGGGAAGGCTGGACAAGAGCGAGGAGGATGCCCCCAAGTTCATCGCGATGGAGATCACCGTCCCTGATCTCTCCACTGGTGTGTCGGGTCCTGTGGTGGTCACGATCCCCGCTCTGCGCTGCATCCCGCCAGTGATCGATCGCTTCAAGGATGTACTGGCCGCCCACCCGGGCGTCACCGAGGTTCGGCTGGCACTCTCCAACGGGCCTCGCACCACGATGGTGCGTCTCGACGATCGACTGCGCGTCACGCCCTCGCCTGCCCTCTACGCCGACCTCAAAGCCCTGCTCGGCCCCTCCTGCATTCAGTAGGTTGTCCGCACCGATCAGTGCTGCGCGGCAGGGCGCATCCCGCCGCGGCGCAGTCCAGAATCAGTTCATTCCGCTAGCGACTCGGGCCAGATCAATGGCCGGCAGAGAGGGGATCTCGCGTAGGAGCGAGGTTTCCCGGGCCAGGAGTGCGATCTCCGCCCGTAGTCGCTCACTCGTCGTGCCCGCCTCGAGCAGCCGCTGACGGTCGTGCAGATCGAGCACCATCGCGGCAGCCACGAGATAGGACAGCACACGGGCGCCTTCAGGTAACTGCTCCATCTGGTCGGCCTCGATGGCATCGGCACCGGCGACGGCGGCTCGATAGAGATCGAACCTGCGCGTCACGACGTCCCCGAGCAGATCGGCGTCACCGTCGCCGTCGTCCTCCTCGAGCCATTCGACCTCACCGCATAGGTAGGGGTGGCCCTCATCGACGAGGCGCAGCAGTCGAAAGCGGGAGTCGCCGTGCGACATGAGGTCGAACCGCCCGTCGCTATAGGAGTTGATCACCTGCACGCGCGCCATGGTTCCGACGTCATAGAGGGCTCTGACCCCGTCCGTTCCCACTTCGCGACCTTCGCGGATTGCCAGGACCCCAAAGACACGGTCATCCTCAGGACGATCCCGGAGATCGTTCACGAGCTGGCGATAGCGCTGTTCGAAGATGTGGAGCGGCAGCACCAGCCCGGGCACCAGGACTGTGCCGAGGGGGAAAAGCGCGATCACCTCACGGGAGCCGGCTCGACGCGGTGTCACGGCGCCAGCCTGACCGATCTGCGGCTCGCTCGCATCCCGAGTGGGTTCCGGGCCGGGTGATCCCTAGACTGAGGCTGTGATCCGCCGCCTGGACCTTCGCGGGTCGACCGCCGACCCGCGTGACATGCTGCCGCGGGCTGCCGTCGATGTCGAAAGCGTGCTCGCCACCGTCAAGCCGATCGTCGACGATGTCCGCGAGCGCGGGGCTGAGGCGGTGCTCTCCTGGGGCGAGCGACTCGACGGGGTCCGCCCGCCGTCATTGCGTGTGCCACAGAGCGCGATCGACGCGGCCCTCGCCACCCTCGACCCCGATGTTCGAGCCGCCCTCGAAGAATCGATCCGGCGTGCACGGATCGTGCACGAGGACCAGCGACGAGTCGACACCACCACCCATGTCGTCCCTGGTGGTTCGGTTACCGAGCGGTGGCTCCCGGTGGATCGCGTCGGGCTGTATGTGCCCGGAGGCCGTGCGGTCTACCCGAGTTCGGTCGTCATGAACGTCGTGCCCGCGCAGGTCGCGGGTGTCACGTCTTTCGCCGTGGCGAGCCCGCCTCAGCGCGATCACGGCGGGCTCCCGCACCCCACGATCCTGGCGGCGTGCGCACTCCTTGATGTGCACGAGGTCTACGCGGCGGGTGGCGCTCAGGCGGTGGCCATGTTCGCCTACGGCACGGGGGACGGGCCCGATGACTGCCGACGCACCGTCATGGTTACCGGTCCGGGCAATATCTATGTGACCGCGGCCAAGCGCATGCTCAAGGGGCTCATCGGTATCGACTCCGAGGCCGGACCTACTGAGATCGCCATCCTCGCCGACGACACCGCGGATGCCGCTTATGTCGCAGCGGACCTCATCAGCCAGGCCGAGCACGACGTGATCGCCGCCTCTGTTCTGATCACCACGAGTGAGTCGCTGGCCCTGGCCGTCGAGGCCGAACTGGCCGTTCAAGTGGCGGCTACCAAGCACAGTGAGCGTGTGGCCGAGGCGCTGTCAGGGCCACAGAGCGGGATCGTCCTCGTCGACGACCTCGACGCGGGCCTGCGCGTGGTGAATGCTTATGCCGCCGAGCACCTCGAGATCCACACGCGCGACGCGAAGGCGGTCGCACTCCGTGTGCGCAACGCTGGGGCGATCTTCGTCGGGCACCACTCACCGGTCTCGCTCGGTGACTACGCCGCGGGATCCAATCACGTGCTGCCCACTGGTGGATGCGCGTGCCACTCCTCGGGGCTCTCGGTGCAGACCTTCCTCCGCGGCATCCACGTCATCGACTACGACGAGACCGCGCTGCGCGAGGTAGCCCACCACGTCGTCGCGCTGGCCAATGCCGAAGACCTTCCCGGTCACGCGGCCGCGGTCGAGGTCCGAGTCCGTCGCACCCCGGGCGGGTGAGGTGGCCAACTCCGACGACCTCCCGGTTCGTGACGACCTGAGAGGCCAGAGTCCTTACGGCGCACCACAGATCGACGTTCCGGTGCTCCTCAATGTGAATGAGAATCCATATCCGCCCTCGGAATCGCTCGTTGCCGACGTCGCGATCGCGGTCGCGGACGCAACGCGTAGCCTCAACCGTTACCCCGACCGGGATGCGCGAGCACTTCGTGCTGATCTCGCCGCGTACCTCCTGGAGGAGTCAGGTGTTGCGCTCACACCTGGCCAGGTGTGGGCTGCCAACGGCAGCAACGAGGTGATGCTCCAGCTGATGCAGACGTTCGGTGGCCCAGGCCGGGTCGCGCTCGGCTTCTCGCCGACTTACTCGATGTACCCGGACTACTGCCGTGACACCTTCACCCGTTATGTCACCGTCCCGCGCGCGGTCGATTTCACCGTGGATCTCGACTCAGCCTTGGCTGCCATCGCCGAGCACCGTCCGTCCGTCGTGCTGCTGGCATCACCGAACAACCCGACGGGAACTGCGCTGTCGCTCGACGCCGTGCGCGCGATCCTGGCAGAGGCCCATGGCGTCGTCGTGGTCGACGAGGCCTACGCGGAGTTCCGCCACGCAGGCGTGCCCAGTGCCCTCGAGCTCCTCGCCGACCACCCGCGCCTGGTAGTGACTCGAACGATGAGCAAGGCGTTCGCCCTCGCGGGTGCGCGCGTGGGCTACCTGGCGGCATCCGAGGCGGTCGTCGACGCCGTGCAACTCGTTCGCCTGCCCTACCACCTCTCGTCGATCACTCAGGCGGTCGCTCGCTCGGCGCTCGCGCACGCCGGGGAGTTGCAGGCCCAGGTGGCGCTGTTGCGCGAGCAGCGCGACGCTCTCGTCGAGTGGCTCCGCGGCCGAGGCCACGTCGTCGCGGACAGCGACGCGAACTTCATCTTCTTCGGCCTTTTCGACGATCGGCACGCAATCTGGCAAGGTCTTCTTGAGCGCGGGGTGCTGATCCGCGAGACCGGGCCCGATCACTGGCTGCGTGTCAGCGTCGGCACACCGCAGGAGAATGCGGCGTTCCGTGCCGCGCTGGAGGAGGTCACGGCATGAGCAGGTTCGCGCGAGTTCAGCGCACGACGAAGGAGAGCGACGTCCTCGTCGAGCTCGAGATTGATGGCACGGGAATCGCCGTCATCGACACGGGCGTCCCGTTCTTCGACCACATGCTCGCCCAGCTCGGGAAGCACGGGGGCCTGGATCTCACCGTGCGCACGAAGGGTGATCTGGAGATCGACGCCCACCACACGGTGGAAGACACCTCACTTGCCGTTGGCCAGGCCCTGCGTGAAGCGCTGGGCGACAAGGCGGGGATCCGCCGGTTCGGCAATGCGCTCGTACCGCTCGACGAGACCCTCGTTCAGGCAGCAGTTGACCTCTCCGGAAGGCCGTACCTGGTGCACACAGAGCCCGAGATCATCGAGCTCATCGGCACCTACGACACGACACTCACCCGCCACATCTTCGAATCCATCGTGGCCGAGGCCCGCATCTGCCTGCACATCAACGTGCTCACGGGCCGCAATGCCCACCACATAGTCGAATCGCAGTTCAAGGCCTTCTCGCGTGCCCTGCGTGACGCCGTTGCCCTCGACCCTCGCGTCGTGGGGATCCCGAGCACGAAGGGCACGCTGTAGTCCCGTGGGCATCGCCTTGCTCGTGATCGCCGGGCTCCTGCTCGGGGGTGTGATCTCCTTCGCGCGACACCGCCGGTGGGTCGCCACCGGGGTGATCGCTGCCGCAGATGTGATCGCATTCGCGGGCGCTTATTTCTGGCTCGCCACATGAGTCGTTCGGTGGTGGTTCTCGATTATGGATCCGGCAATATCGCCTCTGCCGAAAGGGCTTTCCTGCGCGCGGGTGCGGACGTCACCGTCACCGCTGATCGCGATCTGGCACTTGAGTGCGACGGGCTCGTCGTTCCGGGAGTAGGCGCGTTCGCCGCATGTATGGAAGGCATCCTCGGTGTGAAGGGCGACGAGATCATCGGTCGACGTCTCGCGGGTGGGCGGCCGGTGCTCGGAATCTGTGTCGGGATGCAGGTCCTGTTCGATCACGGGGTTGAGCACGGTGTCGATACCCCGGGCCTCGGCGAGTGGCCGGGCGTTGTCGATGAGCTCCACGCACCGGTGTTGCCCCACATGGGCTGGAACACCGTAGAGGTGGCCGAGGGCTCGACTCTGTTCCGCGGTGTCGAGGGTGAACGTTTCTACTTCGTCCACTCCTACGCGGCCCGGCGCTGGGAGCTCGAAGTCCGTGGGCGCACCACGCCACCCCGTGTCACGTGGGCGACGCATGGTGAGCCGTTCGTCGCGGCGGTGGAGAACGGTCCGCTGTGCGCTACCCAGTTCCATCCGGAGAAGTCCGGTGACGCGGGTGCTGTCGTGCTCGCCAACTGGGTTGCGTCGCTCACGTGAGCGACGTGCCACGCACCGCGGTGAACCACCATCCGCTGCGAGCGTCATGAGCAAGGATCGCGCTCGCCGACGGGCTGAGAGGGAGCTCGCTGCTACCGAGCAGCGCCGTCGCCGCGAGGCGCAGCAGCGGCGTGCCGGGCAGCGCGCCGCCGTCACGGGCCGGGTCTCGGACCCGGCGCAGAAGGCGACGTCCGCATTCGCCCGCTGGTGGCGGCGGACATATCCACCGGGCGATCCCCTGGCTGGCCGCCGCCGACGCCGGGCACTCGTGCTCGTCGCGATTGTGCTGTTCGTCCAACTCATGGCGTGGTGGCTCGTGCCCTCGCCTGGTCTCCGGCTCGGAGTGTTCGGTCTCACGCTTCTGGTGCTGCCTGTCGTGCGACTCATGCTCTTTGAGCGTCGATAAGGTCTCACCCATGTCCCCTGAGTCTGTTCATGTGCCTCTGCTCGAGCTCCTCCCCGCCGTCGACGTGGCCGATGGTCAGGCCGTGCGGCTCGTCCAGGGCGAGGCAGGTAGTGAAACCTCCTACGGCGACCCCCTCGCCGCGGCACTCGCGTGGCAGGAGCAGGGCGCGGAGTGGATCCACCTCGTCGACCTCGACGCGGCCTTCGGTCGGGGGTCCAACCGCGAACTACTCGCGGAGGTGGTGGGACGTCTCGACGTCAAGGTTGAGATGAGCGGTGGGATCCGCGACGACGACTCCTTGCGCGCGGCCCTCGCCACCGGCTGTACGCGGGTCAACATCGGCACGGCGGCGCTCGAGCACCCCGAATGGTGCGCTCGCGCGATTGCCGAGTACGGCGACCGAGTGGCCGTCGGTCTCGATGTGCGCGGCACCACCCTCGCGGCCCGCGGCTGGACGCAGATGGGCGGCGACCTCTTCGAGGTCTTGGCACGTCTGGATTCCGAGGGGTGCGCTCGCTACGTCGTCACCGACGTGGCGAAGGACGGCACTCTCACCGGGCCCAATCTGGCGTTGCTCCGGGATGTCTGCGCTGCCACCGACCGGCCCGTTGTGGCTTCCGGTGGAGTGGCCACACTGGCCGATCTGCACGCAATTGCCGAGCTAGTCACGATCGGGGTCGAGGGCGCGATCGTCGGAAAGGCTCTGTACGCTGGCGCTTTCACGCTGCCCGAGGCGCTCGCCGCCGTCGAGGCCCGTCACAGTTTCATGCGAAAGGACACCGTCTGATGGCCGCCGACCGTTTGATCTCTTCCGGAGGCCCGTGGGAGAACGTTGCTGGCTACTCCCGCGCCGTGGTCGCGGGGCCGTGGGTCCTGGTGTCGGGTTCGACCTCCACCGTCGAGGGCACGGTGCGTCACGTGGGCGATGCCTACGCGCAGACGATTGAGGCGTTCGGCGTCATCCGTCGCGCCCTCGAGGTTGCGGGCCTGTCGTTGTCCGACATCGTCCGCACCAGGCTCTACCTCGCCGACATGGCCCACCTCGATGACGTGGCACGGGCTCACAAGGAACTCTTCGATGTCACCCGCCCTGCGAATACGATGATCGAGATCTCCGGTTTCGCCGACCCCGCCATGCTGATCGAGGTGGAGGCCGACGCCTACCGCGCCTGATCGAGCGGCTGGGCCGGGAGGGGGCACGCATGACGCGAGTGCGTGTGTTCGCCCCGGTGCCCTCGGGGCGTGCGGCAGCGCAGACGCCAACTGACCGGGATCGCCTGGTAGATGCGGCACGCGCAGTCGCGCTTGTGGTGGTGGTGGCAGGGCACTGCCTCATGGCTGTCGTCGCCTGGCCCGACGGGATCGCCCGGGTCGGAAACCTCCTTGCGGCCTTCCCCTGGACGCAGTCCCTGACATGGGCGTTGCAGGTCATGCCGCTGTTCTTCTTCGCCGGTGGCGCCGCTAATGCGATCTCGTGGACCCGTCACCGCGCGAGGGGTGAGGGGTACGCGACCTGGTTGTGGGCCCGTGCCGATCGCCTGCTGCGTCCCGCGTGGGTCTACCTCGTGGTGATGTGCATCATCGCCGCTGTGGTCACCATGGTTGCCCCCAGCAAAGCTGCAGAACCCCTGATGCTGTTGACCACTCAGCTCTTGTGGTTCCTCGGGGCCTACCTTCTCGTCACGGCTCTTGCCCCCTGGTTCGTGGCGACGTCGCGGGCGAGGGGGGTGGGCATGGCGATACTCCTCATCGTTGGTTGCGGGCTCGTTGATGCGGCGCGATTCCTCTGGGGATGGCCTGAGGCAATCGGCTTGGTCAACTTCGTCCTGGTCTGGGCGGTGCCCGCATGTCTGGGCTCCCTTCGTTCGTTGGGCGTCCTGGGGCGCTGTCCGCGCTGGTCGCTCGCGGTCGCGGGCGTGGTCGGCCTGGTGATCAATGGGGTGCTGATCAAGTTCGGACCATGGCCGGTCTCGATGGTGGGAATGCCCGGAGAGCCCGTCAGCAATATGGCCCCGCCCACGGTGGTGCTGGCGATTCATGCGGCGGTTCTCGTGTGCTTGCTCACCTTGCTGGACGCCCCGCTACGCCGACTCCTGCAGCGCCCCCGTGTCTGGCGCCCAATCACGGGGATCAATCTCGTGGCGATGACCTTGTACTTGTGGCATCTGCCGGTCCTGATCGCCGTCACGACCATCGCGCACGTGATCGATGTCGAGCGCCCTGTCGCGCTCGACGCCAGCGGATTCCCCGTCCCGGACGGTTGGGCATACGCAGGGGGAAGCGTCCTGTTGTGGATGGTCTATGGCGTCGGAGTGTGGGCGGTCGTGAGGCTGATGTGGATCTTCGAGCAGGTACCCCTTCCCTGGTGGGACGCGGTACCGCGCAGCCGTCGTCCCTCGCCCTCCTCCGCGACCCTCGTCGCGATCGCTGCGACCATCGGTGTCGGGGCCTCGAGCCTGATGCTCTCCGCGACGGGACTCGCGGGCTTCCCCGGCCGCGTCATCACCTACGCCGGTCTACCCCTCAATGCCGCCGTCGCCATCGGGCTCCTGCTGGTGTCGGGCAGCGCAATCCGCTGGGCCGGGGCTGCGCGCGTGGCCGGACACTGAGCGCTCAGGGCTCATCGGGCGAGACCGTCGTGCGCGCACTCCTCGGCACTGCCTACTCTGGTGCCATGCCTGTTGCCGTCCGAGTCATTCCCTGTCTGGACGTCGACGCGGGGCGAGTGGTCAAGGGTGTGAATTTCGTCGATCTTCGCGACGCTGGCGACCCCGTCGAGCTGGCGCGGGCCTATGACGCCCAGGGCGCGGATGAGCTCGTGTTCCTCGACATCACCGCGAGCAGTGGTGATCGCTCCACCACCTACGACATGGTGCGCCGCACTGCCGAACAGGTCTTCATCCCACTCACCGTCGGCGGTGGTGTGCGTGGTGTCGACGATGTCGACCGACTCCTGCGCGCAGGGGCGGACAAGGTCGGGATCAACACCGCGGCCATCTCGAGACCGGAGTTGCTCCGTGAGGCGGCCGACCGCTTCGGCTCCCAATGTGTGGTGCTCTCGGTGGACACCCGTCGCTGTCCCGACGGCGTCACCACACCGTCCGGTTGGGAGGTCACCACGCACGGAGGGCGGCGCTCTACCGGGATCGACGCACTCGAATGGGCCGTGCGAGCCGCGGGACTTGGCGCCGGCGAGATCCTTCTCAACTCCATGGACGCCGATGGCACGAAGGACGGCTACGACCTCGAACTGATCCGTGCCGTGAGGGCCCTGGTGTCGGTTCCGATCATTGCGAGCGGGGGAGCCGGCCGTCTCGACCACTTCGCGCCAGCCGTCGACGCGGGTGCCGACGCGGTACTCGCCGCAAGCGTGTTCCACTTCGGCGAGCTGGGCATCGGCGATGTCAAGCGTGCCCTCGCCGAGTCCGGACACGACGTCCGCACCGCCGTCGACGTCAACGAGTGACGCGCACCTGATCTACGCGGGCCTCAGCGCGCAAAGGACGTGAACTGCTCGATATCCGCAGCCTCGCCCTCAATCTCGAGCCCGAGGGTCGTCCGGCCTAGCAACGCGAGCAGGATCTCGCTTGCGGGTCCGACGAGGGTCACCTCACGGGCGCCCGACCGCAGCCGACGCGATGTCCCGGCCGACGGCCCGTCGGTGGGCCTGGCGAGGATCCCAACCTTGCATCGTCGAGTGAAGAACCTCGCGGTCTTGGTCACGCGCGACCACAGCTCGGCCGTCGTCGCGGCGTCGAGATCTCTCGGCGTCCATGGCGCGGTCCCGCGGCGGACGTCTTCATGGTGGACGAAATACTCGACGGTGTTCATCTCTGCGTCGAGCCGGGCGATTGACTGTGGTGCCCATCGGGGCGGCCCTTGCCTGACTGCGCTCACCAGATCGGGCCAGGGTCGGGCGGCTGCGTCCTTCAGCACTTTCGCTGTGTAACTGGCGAAGGGGGCCAGCACGATTCCCAGACCCGCGTCCGGCCTGGTCTCGCGGATCACGAGGTGGGCGGCGAGGTCGCGTGTTGTCCAGCCCTCGCACAGGGTCGGCGCGTCCGGGCCTACCTCGGTTAACAGATCGCATAGGGCCGCGCGTTCGGCACGTGCGAGGGCATTGGGCGCTGCGGTTCCTGATATGGCCACAGCCCACCGTAAGCCCGTCGCCGGGAGTGCACCCCTCGACATGGCGCGGGGCTGCGAAGTGTGACGCCCTCGACACGGCAGAATGAGGCCCGTGCAGCCCGAACCGCTCGACCCCGACAACTGGAACTCCGTCCTGGCGCGCCTCGCGCCGGGCACTGGTGGCCTCATGGCTGCCGTGGCCCAGCAGTGGGATACCGGCGAAGTGCTGATGGTCGCGTGGATGGACGCCGAGGCATTGCGACGCACGTTGCAGACTCGGCGCGCCACCTACTGGTCGAGGTCTCGCCAGGAGTATTGGGTCAAGGGTGATACCTCGGGCCACGCGCAGCACGTCCGCGAAGTCCGACTCGACTGCGATGGCGATGCAATTTTGCTCAAGGTCGACCAGGTGGGCGCCGCCTGCCACACCGGTGAGCGCACCTGCTTCGACGCTGATCTGATCCTGGGGGGAGAGCCCACATGACGAGCACGACCAAGGTGCCCTACCCCAAGAACTTCGCGGGTGCGGCCGCCCCCGACCTTGAGACATTCCGTGAACTCGCGCGTGAGCGACGCGTGATCCCCGTCGTGCGACGACTTCTCGCGGATGGCGAGACTCCGGTGGGCCTGTATCGCAAACTCGCCGAGGAACGGGCGGGCACGTTCCTCCTCGAGTCGGCCGAGAATGGCCGGTCGTGGTCGCGCTATTCGTTTGTGGGGGTGCGCTGCGCGGCCATGCTCACCGAGGTCGAGGGGCGTGCGACCTGGCTCGGCCATGCCCCCGTGGGGGTGCCGATGGACGGTGATCCTCTTGAGGTGCTGCGCGACACCATCGCTGCCCTGCACACCGAGCGCCTCCCAGGGCTGCCGCCCCTCACCGGAGGCATGGTCGGCTACCTGTCCTATGACGTGGTGCGGCGGTGGGAGCGGCTCCCCGATGCCAACCCCGATGAGATCGGCGTCCCCGAACTCGTGATGCTCCTGGCCACCGACTTGGCGGTCCTTGATCACTACGACGGTTCGGTGATGCTCATCGCGAATGCGATCAACTACGACGCCACCGACGATCGTGTCGATGAGGCATGGGCCGACGCCGTGGCGCGCTTGGACGTCATGCAGGCAGATCTCCGCCAGCATTCTGCGGCTAGCGCTGCCACGTACGACATCAAGGCCCACGTGGAGGTAACCCCGCGCACCGAACGGGCCGACTTCCTTGCCGCGGTCGAGTCCAGCAAGGAGCACATTCGCGCGGGGGACGCCTTCCAAATCGTTCTCTCGCAACGGTTCTCAGCGCCGTGCACCGCGAGTGCGCTGGACGTATACCGCATTCTTCGCGTCACGAATCCGAGCCCGTACATGTATCTGCTGCGTGTGCCTGTCTCCACCCCGAACCCCGCAGGTGGGCTGCCCACCGAGGTTGCCTTCGACGTCGTCGGCTCCTCGCCGGAGGCTCTGGTGAAGGTCGAGAACGGGCATGCAATGTTGCACCCGATCGCAGGGTCGAGGCCACGTGGAGCGACCCCGGAGGCTGACGCCGCGCTAGGGGATGAGCTCCTCGCGGATGAGAAGGAGCGCGCCGAGCACTTGATGCTCGTCGACCTCGGACGCAACGATCTGGGCCGAGTCTGCGCCCCGGGCAGCGTCGAGGTCATCGACTTCATGACGGTCGAGCGCTACAGCCACATCATGCACATCGTCTCCACCGTGGTCGGTCGCGTCGCGGAGGGCCGCAGCGCGTACGACGTGCTCGCTGCGTCCTTTCCCGCCGGCACGCTGTCCGGCGCGCCCAAACCGCGAGCCATGGAGATCATCGACGAACTCGAGCCCGTGCGTCGCGGGCTTTACGCGGGTGCGATCGGCTATCTGGACTTCGCAGGCGACCTCGACACCGCGATCCTCATCCGCACCGCCGTGATCCGGGATGGTGTCGCGTACGTCCAGGCCGGAGCGGGCCTCGTCGCCGACTCCGTGCCCGAGACCGAGTACGAGGAGTGCCACCACAAGGCGGCAGCTGTGCTCCGAGCCGTGGCGATGGCCGCCACGGTGCGTCAGGCCGGCACGTGAGCGAGCTCGCGTCAGGACAGAGCCCTCCGCCGGTCGGCGGTCGGCGCGGCTTTCTGCTCGCGATCGTGCTGCTCGCGGCGGGTGCGGGGCTCATGTTCCTTGGTTATGGCCGAGTGTGGTCGTCCTCGGTGATCGCCGAGCCGGGCCTGCCTACCCTTCGGGTCGACCTTGCGGGTGGTGATCTCATCGCCGAGGGGGTCATTAGTGCCGTCGTTGCGCTCGCGGGGATCGCGGCGCTGGTGGCGATGCGCCGGGTCGGTCGGATGTTCACGGGCATCGTGATGATGGTCGTCGGTGTCACGACCATCGTCCATGCGGCTGTTATTGGGATCGGCGCCCGCACGAGTTCAGGGCTCGACGCTGTCGTGAGCGGCCTGGTCTCCGAGCGAGCGGGGATCGACATCAATGCATCCGAGGCCTCCAGCGCGACCACCACGACAGCCTCGGCCTGGTGGATCTTGGTGTTGGTCGGTGGCCTCATGATCGTGGTGGGGGGTGCCGTAGCCCTGGCGCGGTCGAGTTCATGGCCCACGATGGGTGGTCGTTACGAGTCTGGCGGCGCTTCTCGGTCGAGGCGTCGGTCTGCTCCGGAGTCCGATTGGGACCTTCTCGACCGTGGCCTCGACCCGACCATCGACCCGACGACGGGCCAGCAGACTGCGTCCTGACACAATGGGCCAACACTCGACGAGGAGGGCCCCTATGAGCGCCGAGCACGAAAGCCACGGAAACACTGCCGCCGCCTGGACGGCCGTGACCATCATCATGGTGGCGTTTCTGATCGGTGCCATTGCACTGCTGGTGGGTAACTGGCCCCTGTTCTGGATCGGCTCCGTCGGGCTCACCGCTGTCGGCGGGATCGTCGGCAAGGTCATGCAGATGATGGGTATGGGCGCCCCGGTCGACGCAGCGCAGCTCTGACGGGCACCACGCCTGCGACGCGCGCAGCCCTGTGATCATGAACCCGCGTGCCCGCCGCATGGTGGCGCCCTGGGGGATCGGGCTCGCCGCAATGAGTGCTGTTGGCTACCTCGCCGCAGTAGACCCCAACGAACCCGGTCACTATCCCTTGTGCCCGACCAAGGCGCTGACCGGCCTTGATTGCCCTGGCTGCGGCGGACTGCGTGCCGTCCACTCGCTGACCCACCTCGATGCCGTCGGGGGACTAGGTCACAACGCACTCGTGGTGCTCGTCGTGATCCCGCTCGCGGTGTTCATGTGGGTTCGATGGTCACGAGCCGCCTGGCGCGGCGGCGCCCACGGGGTCGAACTCCGTGCACCGTGGCAGGCCATGGGTCCAGCGCTGACCTGGTCTCTCGTCGGAGTCATCCTGGCCTTCACCGTGGCTCGCAATATCGGGGCGGTGCCGGTGTTTGCCTGGCTCGGTTCGACCGCCTCCTGACCCGCGGACGGCGTGCTCGGCGAAGGCCGATAGCCTGATCATGTGACGATCCTCGACGACATCCTGGTGGGGGTCCGCGCCGATCTGGCCGACCGTCAGACTCGCACCAGTCTCGAGGGGCTCAAGGAACTCGCGGGTGCCCGTCGGCCCGCGATCGACGCCGAGGCTGTGCTCCGACATGAGGGTGTGTCGGTCATCGCTGAGGTCAAGCGTTCAAGCCCGAGTAAGGGGCAGCTCGCGACGATCGCTGACCCTGCCGCCCTCGCTCGCGATTACGAGGCCGGGGGCGCCCATGTGATCAGCGTCCTGACCGAGCAGCGCAGGTTCGGCGGGTCTCTCGAGGATCTCGCCGCGGTGCGTGCGGCCGTGGACATTCCTGTGCTGCGCAAGGACTTCATCGTCACCAGTTACCAACTCTGGGAAGCTCGCGCCTATGGCGCGGACCTGGCCCTCCTCATCGTCGCGGCTCTTGAACAAGAGGCGTTGGTCTCCCTCATCGAGCGCACCCGGAGTCTGGGCATGACCCCGGTGGTCGAGGCCCACGACGCTGACGAAGTGGAACGCGCCGTGCTGGCTGGCGCCACCGTGATCGGCATCAACGTGCGCAACCTCAAGACCCTCGAGGTTGACCGCGACACCTTCGCTCGGGTTGCGCCGTACGTCCCCGCGTCGTGTGTGTGCATCGCGGAATCGGGTGTCCGTGGCACTCACGATCTGCTGACTTACGCAGGTGCAGGTGCGGACGCGGTATTGGTGGGGGAGAGTCTGGTCACGGGTGGAGATCCGCGATCGGCTGTTCACGATCTTGTGACAGCAGGCGCACATCCCGCCGTCAAGAACGCACGTGGCTGACGGAGGCTGACATGACCACGATCGATACCAGTAGTGACCCCGTAGCCTCGGTTCCGGACTCGGGGGGCCACTTCGGCAGGTTTGGCGGGCGGTTCGTTCCCGAGGCGCTTATCGTCGCTCTCGATGAACTTGACGCCGCGTTCCGGGCGTCCAAGCAGGACCCGGTCTTCCACGCGGACCTTCAACGACTGCTGACCTCGTACACCGGGCGCCCGAGCCCGCTCACCGACTGTCCACGGTTCGGGGCTCATGCCGGGGGCGCTCGCGTGCTGCTCAAGCGCGAGGATCTCAACCACACGGGATCACACAAGATCAACAATGTACTTGGCCAGGCACTTCTCGCGGTGCGCATGGGCAAGAAGCGCGTTATCGCCGAGACGGGTGCGGGGCAGCATGGCGTTGCCACGGCCACGGCCGCGGCCCTGTTCGGCCTCGAGTGCGTGGTCTACATGGGGGAGGAGGACACTCGCCGACAGTCGCTCAACGTCGCCCGCATGAAACTCCTGGGCGCAGAGGTGGTTCCGGTCACCGCGGGCAGTCGCACCCTCAAGGACGCCATGAACGAGGCCATGCGCGACTGGGTCACGAACGTCGATTCCACCCACTACCTGATCGGAACCGTCGCAGGCCCCGCCCCCTTCCCTGAGATGGTGCGCGACTTCCAGCGCATCATCGGCGATGAGGCCCGGGCCCAGGTGCTAGATCTCGTGGGCCGCCTTCCTGACGCCGTAGCCGCATGTGTTGGTGGCGGATCGAATGCGATGGGCATCTTCACCGCGTTCGTCGACGATCCCTCGGTCGGGCTCTACGGCTACGAGGCGGGCGGCGACGGCGTCGAGACGGGTCGCCACGCCGCCACGATCACCGGAGGATCGGTGGGCGTCCTGCACGGCACTCGTTCCTACGTCCTCCAGGACGAGGACGGTCAGACCATCGAGTCGCATTCGATCAGCGCCGGGCTCGACTACCCGGGCGTCGGCCCGGAGCACTCGTACCTGTCCGACATCGGTCGTGCCCACTACTCGGCCGTCACCGACTCGGAGGCCATGGATGCTTTCCGGCTGCTGTGCACCACCGAGGGAATCATCCCCGCGATCGAGACCGCGCACGCCCTCGCCGGCACCCTGCGACTCGGGCGTGAACTCGGTCCTGATGCGGTGATTCTCGTCAACTGCTCGGGGCGGGGCGACAAGGATGTCGAAACCGCGAGCCGTTGGTTCGGAGTCATCGACGGTGCCCGCGTGCCGGAGGGACGTGCATGAGTCGACTTCATGAGGTGTTCGCGGAGGCAAAGGCCGAGGATCGTGCCGCGCTCATCGCCTATCTGCCTGCGGGTTTCCCCTCGGTCGACGGGGCGATCGACGCCATCCTCGCGATGGTCGAGAACGGCGTGGACATCGTCGAGATCGGTCTTCCCTACTCTGATCCGCTCATGGACGGCCCCACCATCCAGGCCGCTGTGGAGGCCGCGTTGCTCGGAGGCACGAAGATCCGAGACGTCCTCGCCACGGTTGAGGCAGTTGCTGCCACTGGCGCGCCCACCTTGGTGATGAGCTACTGGAGCCCCATCGAGCGATACGGCCCTGCCGCCTTCGCGAACGATCTCGCCAAGGCAGGTGGGGCGGGAGTGATCACCCCGGATCTCACGCCCGAGGAGGCCGGCCCGTGGATCGCCGCCAGCGATGCCGCGGGTATCGACCGAGTGTTCCTCGTGGCGCCGAGTTCGACGGCTGAGCGGATCGATGTGGTGTGTTCGATCACCACAGGATTCGTCTATGCCGCGTCCCTCATGGGCGTCACCGGTGTGGCGTCCGTGTCGGCCGCTGCCCCGCTGCTGGTGGAACGAACTCGACCATCCGCCGGGGTCCCGATCGCCGTGGGCCTCGGGGTCTCAACTGCGGCCCAGGCGCACGACATCGCCGCCTACGCCGACGGAGTGATTGTGGGATCGGCGTTCGTCAGGCTGCTCCTCGATGCGGCCTCAGCCTCCGAAGGCGTTGCCGCGGTCGGCCGGCTTGCCGCGGACCTTGCCCGTGGGGTCCGTCGCACGTGAGCGGGGAACGAGGGCTGGTCCTGCCTCGTCCGACTCGACACGGCCGAGTTTGTCGCCACTCGGCTCAGTGCCCGCGTCTGTTTGGGAGATGATCGGCGCGTGACGAGCAATATGCGTATGTGGGTCGGAACCGTGCTCCGGTTGATCCTGTCCGGAATTCTCTTCTGGTCGGGCATCGTGAAGTTAGTGGAGCCGCACGGTGCGCGTGAGGCGATCATCGCGTATCGCGTCTTCCCGCCCTCGTGGGTCGACCTCCTCGGCTGGGCGCTGCCCGCAGGAGAGGTCGCCTTGGGTGCGCTACTTCTCGTCGGACTTTTCACCCGGCTTGCGGCCCTGTGCACGGCGCTGCTCATGGTCGGGTTCATCATCGGGATCTCCAGTGTGTGGATCCGCGGGTACTCCATCGACTGCGGATGTTTCGGCGGCGGCGGCGATGTGGGTGAGGCCGGCAAGACTTGGCGCTATTCGAGTGAGCTTCTCCGCGACTTCCTCTTCACCGGGATGGCCGTGTATCTGGTGTCATGGCCCCGCACCAGGTGGGCACTTGATTCCCTGGGTGCGACGATGAGCACCAGCAACTCGCTCGACGACGACGATGACAACAACGACGACGACACCCCTAATCCGCTCGAGGAGCCGACGCCATGACCACTCCGCCCCGCGACAGTAAGAGGTCGACCCGCGACAAGGCCGCGGCCGCGCGTGCGGCCGCAGACTCAGTTCAGCGTCGTCGCGACAACCGAATCCGTATCTTCGGCGGGCTCGCGATCCTGGTGGTGGTCGCGCTCATCGTCGGGCTCGGAGTCTGGGGCTCGAAGCAGGGTGACACCACGCCCGGTGGGATCGTCACCGACGCCAAGGTGCCGACTGGGGTTAATGCCAACACGGGCGACTACGCCTGGGCGGTTCCCGCGGCCAAGCCCGCGGCGGCGGGTGCGCCCACGCTGTCGATCTGGGAGGACTTCCAGTGCCCGAGCTGCGCGGCGCTTGAGACGGGCAACGGCCCGGCGATCCTGAAGTTGGCCACCGACGGCAAGGTCAACCTCGTCTGGCGCCCGACCACATTCCTCGATCCACGGTTCCTCACCGGCGCAAACCCGAAGTCCTCGCACCGTGCCACGATGGCCTGGGGCTGTGCGATCGACGCCGGCAAGGCCGACGAGTACCACTCCGTGATCTTCGCCCACCAGCCGGCAACTGAGGGAGATGGCTGGAGCGATCAGGAGCTTCTCGACTACGGCACAGAGGCAGGAATCACCGGCGCGGCCTTTGTGACGTTCTCGGCCTGCTATGACGCCGCGACCTACGACCAGTGGGTCACCAACTCCTACCAGACCTTCATCGACCAAGCGGTACCCGGCACACCCGCTGCCTTCCTCAACGGCACCGAGGTTCCTCCGGCCACGCTGCTCGACACCGCCGCGCTCGAGAAGCTCATCGCGGACGCGACGGGCAAGTGACCACCGCGTTGGGCCTGCTCGGGTTTATCCCCAGCCCGCCGCAGGGTGTCTGGAACATCGGGCCCTTCCCCATCAGGGGATATGCCATGTGCATCCTGGCCGGGATCATCGTCGCGATCTACCTCGGCAACAGGCGTTGGGTTGCGCGCGGCGGTACGCCCGGGCTCGTCGCTGATGTCGCCATGTGGGCGGTGCCCCTGGGCATCGTCGGCGGCCGTGCCTATCACGTGATGACCGATTGGCAGCTGTACTTCGGGTCAACCGGCAGCGGCTGGGTCAACTCGCTGAAGATCTGGGACGGCGGCCTTGGTATTTGGGGTGCCATCGCCCTCGGCGGAGTCGGCGCGTGGATCGGGTGCCGCCGACACGGTGTGCCGCTGCCGCCGTTCGCCGACGCGATCGCCCCCGGCATCGCCGTGGCCCAGGCCATCGGGCGCTTCGGCAACTGGTTCAACCAGGAGCTCTTCGGATCCCCTTCCACCGTGCCGTGGGCATTGAGTATCTCGCCCGAGCACCGCCCCCCGGCGTACGCGCAGTTCGAGACCTTCCAACCCACCTTTCTCTACGAATCTCTCTGGTGCCTGGCAGTTGCCGGGATCATCGTGTGGGCCGACCGACGGTGGCACCTAGGTCACGGCCGTGCCTTCGCCCTGTACTTCGGCCTGTACTCCCTCGGCCGCGGGGTCATCGAGCCTTTCCGGATCGATCAGGCGTTTCACCTGTGGGGGATCCGGCTCAACGTCTACACCGCGGCCTTGAGCGTCGTGGCGATGATGGCGTACATCCTCATCAGCCACAGTCGTCGCCCGGGCCATGAGGACCCCGAGATGCTCAGAGGGAACGGCAGGGGCTCGGGCAGGCGGGCCGGGGGCTCGGGCGAGTCCGTCTCCGCGTCGGGGCCCAACGCCGACGACGCCGGTACGCTCACCCCATGAGCGGTCACGAGGCGCACGAGCACTCCCACCGCGATGTGACAGGCGGCTGGTTGCGCCCCGCCGTATTCGGGGCGATGGACGGGCTGGTGTCCAACTTCGCCCTGATGGCGGGTATCGCTGGTGGCACGGCGGCGCTGTCTCAGGGTCGCACCGCAGTGGTCCTGGCCGGGCTCGCCGGGCTTGCTGCTGGTGCATTCTCGATGGCGGCGGGTGAGTACACCTCGGTGGCCTCGCAGGCCGAGCTCGCCGAGCAGGAGTTCGAGAACGAACGTCTCGAACTGCTCCGCAATCCTGAGGCCGAGGCCCGCGAGCTCGCCGCCATCTGGATCGCGCGCGGGATCGACAGCGACCTCGCCCTGCAGTTGGCTGAGCAGATCGGTCGTAATCCCGAGGGCGCTCTCGAGGTGCACGCGCGCGAGGAGTTCGGCATGGCGCCGGGCGAGCTCCCGAGCCCCTGGCTCGCGGCCGGTTCGTCGTTCCTATCGTTCGTTGTTGGCGCGAGTATCCCGGTGATCCCCTACCTGTTCGGTGCGCAGGATCTGATCGTGTCGCTCATCTTGTCCGTGCTTGGGCTTTTCGCCGCCGGTGTGCTCGTCTCACGGCTTACGGCCAGGTCCTGGTGGTTCTCCGGTCTTCGTCAATTATTCGTCGGCGTTCTCGCGGCGGCCGTGACCTTCGGGATCGGCACCCTGGTGGGGCACTCCCTCGGCTGATCGCTCGCCCCGTGTCGCCGCTGTCCCTCGCCAGCGGGTATCCTGGCTCCAGCAGTGCGGCCAACGTCGTCCCTCTGCTCACCCACCCGGAGCCCTGCGCGACCGGATCAGGCGAGCGTCACGACGGGAGTGACCATGCGATCGGCCTTCCCCGCCCCCCAGGGCCTTTACCACCCCGAGCACGAGAAGGACGCCTGCGGCGTTGCCTTCGTCGCTCGGCTCTCCGGCGTGGCCTCGCACGAGGTCGTGCGCCAGGCAGTGACGGCCCTGGAGAACCTCGAGCACCGCGGTGCGTCGGGGGCCGAGCCCGACTCCGGAGACGGTGCGGGCATCCTGACCCAGATTCCTGACCTGTTCTTCCGCGAGACCCTCGCGGCCTCGGGTGTCACGCTTCCCGCCGCGGGGGCCTACGCCGTCGGAATCGCGTTCCTCCCCGACGATGATCTACGAGAAGCTGCCGTTGTCGAGGCGATCACCGCGATCGCCGCTCAGGAAGGGCTAGTCGTCCTCGCGTGGCGCGACCTTCCCACCGACCCTGCCGGGGTGGGCCTCACCGCGCGTAGCGTCATGCCGCGTTTCCGACAGTTGTTCGTGGCCAGTGTCGACGGAACACTCAGTGGCATCGAACTCGATCGCCTCGCCTTCTGCCTGCGCAAGCGCGCCGAGCACGAGACCGAGGTCTATTTCCCGTCTCTGTCCGCGCGCACGATCGTCTACAAGGGCATGCTCACGACCGGCCAGCTCGCGCCGTTCTTCCCCGACCTCTCCGACGTGCGCTACACCTCCGCACTCGGCCTCGTGCACTCGCGCTTCTCCACCAACACCTTCCCGAGCTGGCCGTTGGCCCACCCCTACCGGCTGATCGCGCACAACGGCGAGATCAACACCGTCAAGGGCAACCGCAACTGGATGACAGCACGCGAAGCCCAGCTCTCCAGCACGCTGATCCCTGGTGACCTCACGAGGCTCTTCCCGATCTGCCGCGAGGGCGGCAGCGACTCCGCCTCGTTCGACGAGGTTCTCGAGCTTCTCCACCTCGGCGGTCGGAGCCTGCCCCACGCGGTCCTCATGATGATCCCCGAGGCCTGGCAGAACCACACCGAGATGGACCCCGCGCGCCGGGCGTTCTACGAGTTCCACGCCACCCTGACCGAGCCCTGGGACGGTCCCGCCGACGTCGCGTTCACCGACGGCACGCTCATCGGTGCTGTTCTGGACCGCAATGGCCTGCGGCCGGGGCGCTACTGGGTGACCGATGATGGACTCGTCGTACTCGCCTCCGAGGTGGGAGTTCTGGACATCGCGCCGGAGCGGATCGTGCGCAAGGGCCGGCTGCAGCCGGGCCGCATGTTCCTCGTGGACACCGCGCAACACCGCATCGTCTCCGACGACGAGGTCAAGGCCGATCTCGCGGCCCGCGCGCCCTACGACGAATGGCTCCACGCCGGGGCCATGCATCTCGACGCCCTGCCCGAGCGCGAACACATCGTCTACACGCACGAGAGCGTCCTGCGTCGCCAGCAGACCTTCGGCTACAGCGAGGAGGAGCTGCGCATCCTCATCGCCCCGATGTCTCGCACCGGTGCGGAGGGTATGGGCTCGATGGGCACCGACACCCCGATCGCCGTACTCAGCGACCGTCCGCGGCTGCTCTTCGACTACTTCTCCCAGCTCTTCGCGCAGGTCACCAACCCGCCCCTGGACGCGATCCGCGAGGAACTCGTCACCTCGTTGTCGAGCCTGGTCGGGCCCGAGGTCAACCTGCTGACGGAGAGCCCCACTCACTGTCGCCAACTCGTGTTGCCGTTCCCGGTGATCGACAACGACGAACTCGCGAAGATCCTGCACGTCAACGCGGACGGCAACCTCCCCGGGTTCGCGGCGGCGAAGGTGTCCGGGCTCTACCCCGTCCATGGCGGGGGCGCGGCCCTGGCCACGAGACTGGAAGAAATCTGCGAGCAGGTATCGGCGCTGATCGCGCAGGGGAAGCGCTTCGTTGTGCTCTCCGACCGAGACAGCGATTCCGAGCATGCGCCCATCCCGTCACTTCTGCTGACGGCCGCGGTGCACCACCACCTCGTCCGCATGAAGGAACGCACCCAGGTCGGACTCATCATCGAAGCAGGCGACGTCCGCGAGGTGCACCACGTGGCGCTGCTGATCGGCTATGGCGCCGCAGCGATCAACCCTTACCTCGCGATGGAGACGGTGGAGGACCTCGTCCGCCAGGGCGTGGTCACCGGAATCGCTCCCGAGAAGGCCGTGCGCAACCTCGTCAAGGCGCTCGGCAAGGGTGTGCTCAAGGTCATGAGCAAGATGGGCATTTCCACCGTGGCCTCCTACCGCGGAGCACAGGTCTTCGAGGCCATCGGGCTCGCGCCCGAGGTCATCGACCGGTGGTTCACCGGCACCACCTCACGCCTGGGTGGGGTTGGCATCGATGTCATCGCTGAGGAGGTGGCGCAGCGTCACGCCGTCGCCTACCCGACCAGCGGTATCTCGCCGGCGCACCGCCGTCTCGAGGTGGGTGGTGAGTACCAGTGGCGACGCGAGGGTGAACCTCACCTGTTCGACCCCGAGACTGTCTTCCGGCTCCAGCACGCCACACGCCAGGGTCGCTACGACATCTTCAAGCAGTACACCTCCAGGGTCGATGAGCAGTCCGAGCGGCTCATGACCCTGCGCGGGCTCTTCCGTTTCCGTGACGGTGCACGCGCCCCGATTTCGATCGATGATGTCGAGCCCGTGAGTGAGATCGTCAAGCGGTTCTCGACGGGCGCAATGAGTTACGGCTCGATCTCAGGTGAGGCCCATGAGACTCTCGCGATCGCGATGAACCGTCTCGGTGCCAAGTCCAACACCGGCGAAGGAGGAGAGGACCCAGAGCGGTTCGATCCCCTCCCCAACGGAGACTCCAAGCGCTCGTCCATCAAGCAGGTTGCCTCCGGCCGATTCGGTGTGACGAGCCACTACCTCGTCAACTCCGACGACATCCAGATCAAGATGGCTCAGGGCGCCAAACCCGGTGAGGGTGGGCAGCTTCCCGGCCACAAGGTCTACCCGTGGATCGCCAAGACTCGACACTCCACGCCCGGTGTTGGCCTGATCTCGCCACCTCCGCACCACGACATCTACTCGATCGAAGATCTCGCCCAACTCATCCACGATCTGAAGAACTCCAACCCGGTGGCCCGGGTGCACGTCAAGCTCGTAGCCGAGGTGGGCGTGGGCACCGTTGCGGCTGGTGTCGCCAAGGCGCACGCCGACGTCATCCTGATCTCTGGTCACGATGGTGGCACGGGTGCCTCACCGCTCACCTCGCTCAAGCATGCGGGTGCGCCATGGGAGCTCGGGCTCGCGGAGACTCAGCAGACCCTGCTGCTCAACGGACTGCGCGATCGGGTCGTTGTCCAGGCCGACGGTCAGCTCAAGACCGGCCGCGATGTGGTCATCGCCGCACTTCTGGGAGCCGAGGAGTTCGGCTTCGCCACGGCGCCCCTCGTCGTCCTCGGCTGCGTGATGATGCGGGTATGTCACCTCGACACCTGCCCGGTGGGGGTCGCTACCCAGAACCCGGTGCTGCGTGAGCGGTTCAGCGGCCAGCCCGAGTTCGTGGAGAACTTCTTCACCTTCCTCGCTGAAGAGGTGCGTGAGCACCTCGCAGCGCTGGGGTTCGCGACGCTGGCCGATGCCGTCGGTCACGCGGAACTGCTCGACACCGCAGGGGCCGTGTCGCACTGGAAGGCCGCGGGTCTTGATCTCGAGCCGATCCTGCACATCCCCTCGTTGCCCGAAGGTGCCTCGCTGCGCAACAGTGCGACGCAGGACCACGGCCTCGACAAGGCTCTCGACAACGAACTGATCGCACTCGCGTCGGATGCACTCGAGAGCGGAGAGCCTGTGCGCGCAAGCCTGGCGATCCGCAACGTCAACCGCACCGTGGGCACGATGCTCGGCTCACAGGTCAGTCGTCGCTACGGTGCGGCAGGCCTACCCGAAGGCACTATCGACTTCACGTTCACGGGGTCGGCAGGGCAGTCGTTCGGTGCTTTCCTTCCGCGGGGAATCACCCTGCGACTGGAGGGTGACAGCAACGACTACGTCGGCAAGGGGCTCTCGGGTGGGCGCGTGATCGTCCGGCCCGATCGCTCGGCGACCTTCGCCGCTGAGGACAACGTGATCGCCGGAAACGTCATCGGCTACGGCGCAACCTCGGGCGAGATCTTCATCCGCGGTGTTGTCGGCGAACGCTTCTGCGTTCGTAACTCAGGTGCCACCGCTGTGGTGGAGGGGGTGGGCGACCACGGGTGCGAGTACATGACCGGGGGATGTGTGCTCGTCCTGGGCGTCACCGGCCGGAACTTCGCTGCAGGAATGTCCGGCGGCGTCGCCTACCTGGTCGATGCCGTCGCCGGTCGGATCAATCCTGAGATGGTCGACATGCTCGAACTCGACGAGGACGACGTCGCCACCGTGCGCTCGCTCCTGGTTCGCCATCAGGAGGAAACCGGCTCTGCTGTGGCCGAGGCGCTCCTGCTCGATGACATCGCAATCCGATTCACCAAGGTCATGCCCCGTGACTACGCACGTGTGCTCGCGGTGCAGGCCGCCGCCGTGCGTGACGGTCGTGACGTACTTCAAGCTGTGATGGAGGCCACCCATGGCTGACCCGAAGGGATTCCTCACGACCGGCCGTGAGGGCCCCACTCGCCGACCTGTCGACGTGCGGATCCGCGACTGGAACGAGGTCTATGAGCAGTTCCCCGCCGACCACCTCGAGAAGCAGGCCGGACGCTGCATGGACTGTGGCATTCCCTTCTGCCACAACGGGTGCCCGCTCGGTAACTTGATCCCCGAGTGGAACGACCTCGTGTGGCACCAGGACTGGCGCTCGGCCAGCGAGCGACTGCACGCAACCAATAACTTCCCTGAGTTCACCGGTAGGTTGTGTCCGGCGCCGTGCGAGACGGCCTGCGTGCTCGGTATCAACTCTGACCCCGTCACGATCAAGCAGGTCGAGGTTGAGATCGTCGACCGGGCGTGGGATGAAGGCTGGATCACCCCGCAGCCGGCGCCACGTCAGTCGGGCAAGACGGTCGCGGTGATCGGCTCAGGCCCCGCAGGTCTCGCGGCCGCGCAGCAGCTCGCTCGCGCCGGTCACACGGTCGCGGTGTTCGAGCGTGCCGATCGCATCGGCGGCCTCCTCCGCTACGGCATCCCCGAGTTCAAGATGGAGAAGAGGCATCTCGACCGCCGTCTCGAGCAGATGGTGTCCGAGGGCGTGAAGTTCCGCGCCGGTGTCGACGTGGGCACCGATGTCACGGGTGCAGACCTCCGTCGCCGTTACGACGCAGTTGTGATCGCGGTAGGTGCTACCGACTGGCGCGATCTGCCCGTGCCCGGTCGTGAGTTGACCGGTGTGCATCAGGCCATGGAGTTCCTCCCCGGTGCCAACCGGGTGCAGGAAGGGGATGTCGAGCTCGCCCCGATCGACGTCTCGGGCAAGCACGTGGTGATCCTCGGTGGTGGCGACACCGGGGCGGATTGCCTCGGCACCTCCCACCGCCAGGGTGCGGCGTCGGTCACGCAGCTCGAGATCATGCCGCTGCCCCCGGAACAGCGGCCTTCGGGCCAGCCCTGGCCCACGTTCCCGATGACCTACAAGGTCACGAGCGCCCACGAAGAGGGCGGAGAACGGATATACGCGGTCTCCACCAACCGGTTCCTCGGCGATGAATCCGGCCGGCTACGCGCCCTCGAGATCGTCGAGGTCGAGTTCCGCGACGGCACGTTCGAGCCGGTCGCGGGATCCGAGCGCGAGTTGCGCGCCGACTACGTGTTCCTTGCCATGGGGTTCACGGGACCCGAGCTCGGCCCCCTGCTCACTCAGCTCGATGTCGAGCTCGATGTGCGCGGCAACCTCGTGCGCGACATGCAGTACATGTCCAACGTCGAAGGGGTTTTCGTCGCCGGTGATGCCGGCCGCGGGCAGTCGCTCATCGTCTGGGCCATCGCCGAAGGCCGTTCAGCGGCGGCCGGGGTCGACCGCTGGCTCTCGGGCAGTACGAATCTGCCGGCGCCCATCCCGCCGACCGCGCGTCCCCTGGTCGTCTGATGCGACACCACATCGTCATCGGATGGCCTTGTGGCGGACCGGCCTTGTCTACTCTCCCTAGTTAAGGTTGCCTCGTGCGCAGAGCCAAGATCGTTTGCACCCTCGGCCCGGCTGTCGCCAGCCAGGAAGGCATCGACTCACTCGTCGAGGCCGGGATGGACGTGGCGCGGCTCAACCTCTCGCACGGGTCATACGCCGACCACGAGCGCATGTATGCCTGGGTTCGTGCGGCGGCGGAGGCGTCGGGCCGTGGCGTCGGGATCTTGGTCGACCTTCAGGGGCCCAAGATCCGGCTCGGGACATTCGCGAAGGGGTCAGTGGTCCTGGAACCCGGGTCCCTGTTCACGATCACGGTGGACGACGTCCCGGGCGACGGCACCATCTGCACGACCACCTACAAGGGTCTGCCAGGCGATGTCCGAATCGGGGATCCCATCTTGGTCGATGACGGCCGCGTCGCCCTCGAGGCGATCGAGGTCACCGACACCCACGTGGTGACGCGGGTGATCGAAGGGGGACGCGTCAGCGACAACAAGGGCATCAATCTGCCGGGCGTGGCCGTGAGCGTCCCGGCCATGTCGGACAAGGATGTCGCCGATCTTCGCTGGGCCCTGCGTCTGGGCGTCGACATGATTGCACTGTCGTTCGTTCGTCGTGCAGACGACCTCAACGGAGTGCTCCGGATCATGGACGACGAGGGGGTCCGCCTTCCAGTGCTGGCGAAGATCGAGAAGCCGCAGGCAGTCGAGAATCTCGAATCGATCATCGATGCATTCGACGGAATCATGGTTGCCCGTGGGGATCTCGGCGTCGAGGTCCCACTCGAACAGGTGCCGCTAGTTCAGAAGCGCGCCATTACGTTGGCCCGACGTCGCGCGAAGCCCGTGATCGTGGCGACGCAGATGCTCGACTCCATGGTGTCGATGACGCGACCGACAAGGGCCGAGGCCAGCGATGTCGCGAACGCGGTCCTCGACGGCGCCGATGCCCTGATGCTCTCGGGTGAGACCTCCGTGGGCGCGCACCCGGACCACGTGGTCCGCACAATGTCGCGGATCATTTCCCAGGTCGAGAGCGAAGCACTCGATCAGCTTCCTCAGATCGTCGACCGTAATGACTCCACGTCCCGCTCGATCGCACGTGCTGCGGTCACAGTGGGCACCGACGTCGCGGCATCCGCCCTCATCGCGTGCACCGAGACGGGGCGTTCTGCCCGACTCGTGGCCCGCTACCGATCGCATATCCCGTTGCTCGCGTTCACGCCCAATCCGAGGGTGCGCAGCCAACTGGCCCTGTGCTGGGGGGTGGAGACATTCCTGGTGCCTGCGGCGCGCAGCACGGACGAGATGGTTCGCCAGGTTGACTCTGCCCTCACCGAGATCGGACGGGCGAGTGTCGGGCAGTTGCTGGTCATCATTGCGGGGGTGCCGCCGGGCATCCCAGGAACCACGAACGGGCTTCGCGTTCACCGCATGGGCAATGCGATCGCCAGCGGTGTCTGAGTGATCCCTGTCGCCTTGAGGTAGTCGAGGCGCGAGAGCTCAGTCGACTGCGTGGCGCGCCTCGGGGTTGAGGACGCCCCACGCGATGAGCTGTTCGGCCAGACGGCTCGGGACCTCGTCGTAGATCACCGCGAGGGTGCGTAGGTCATCCTGGCGAATCGAGAGAACGCGACCGTTGTAGTCGCCGCGCTGGGCCTGGATCGCCGCTGAGTAGCGCGCGAGTGGGCCCGCCTTCTCGGCAGGGACCTGGCCGAGCCGTTCGAGATCCAGGATGAGTTTGGGTGGGGGCTCGGCCGCGGCTGCGACGGGGGCGTCAGGGAGGAGCTCGGCCACCGGGACGGAGTAGAACTCGGCGAGTTCGGCGAGCTTCTGGACGGTGACGGCACGGTCCCCGCGTTCGTAGGAACCGACGACCACCGCCTTCCAGCGCCCCTGCGACTTCTCCTCGACCCCGTGTAGGGACAGCGCTTGTTGCTGACGGATCGCTCGTAGGCGTGCCCCGAGCGCCAGCGCATAGTCGCTCGCCATCGCACGTCCTCCACGGCTAGTGGTGAGTGGGCCAGTTGAGCCCGGGTCCTCACATCCTGACACTATTCGTAACGGACTGTAATCGGTGGAGGGCGGTGGCGCACTCAGCCATTCGGTTGGTATTTCACCGTTCCGACATCGGACGACGGCTGTCCTCACGGAGCCCACGACCGCCCGGCGCGCCCTGGTGGACGCATCCCAGCCCGTCGTCGGGTATGGTCGTGATGCCCGACATCCTTTTAAGTCCGTCCTGTGAGGCGGGGAAGGGGGTCGCAGTGATGTCCTCTGCCAGGACTCCTGACGACACGCGCACCGTCCTTGATGGTGCTGAAATCGCCCGTGCATTGACGCGCGTGGCTCATGAGATCGTCGAACGCGCCAAGGGCGCTGACGACATCGTGCTGCTCGGTATACCTACGCGAGGGGTATTCCTCGCCAGGCTTATCGCCGAGCGCATCCGTGCCATCGAGGGCCGCGAGGTCCCGGTCGGCTCACTCGACGTCACGATGTATCGAGATGACCTCAGGCGTGCGCCCGCACGTGCGCTGCTCCCGACACAGATCCCCGCTGATGGCATCGACGACAAGATCGTCGTGCTCGTCGACGATGTCCTCTATAGCGGGCGGACGATCAGGGCCGCCCTCGATGCGATGAACGATATTGGCCGCCCGCGCGCTGTGCAGCTGGCTGTTCTCGTTGACCGCGGGCATCGCGAGCTACCAATCCGCGCCGACTTCGTCGGTAAGAACATCCCGACGTCGAAGTCCGAGAAGGTTCATGTGCGCGTCTCCGAACACGACGGCGACGACGCCGTGCTGATCAGCGGGCACGCGGGCGCCGCCGAGGCGGAGGCCCGATGAAGCGCCACTTGCTCTCCTCCGCTGACCTCGATCGCGACGACGCCCTTCTCGTCCTCGATACGGCCGCCGAACTCGCCGCCCTCACTGGTCGCACTGTCAAGAAGCTGCCCACACTGCGCGGCCGCACGGTGGTCAACCTGTTCTTCGAGGACTCCACCCGCACCCGGATCTCCTTCGAGGCGGCTGCTAAACGGCTCTCGGCTGATGTCATCAACTTTTCGGCCAAGGGCTCGAGCGTGTCCAAGGGTGAGAGCCTCAAGGACACCGCGTTGACCCTGGAGGCCATGGGCGCCGACGCTGTCGTCATCCGTCATGCGGCCAGCGGTGCACCCCACCAGCTCGCGCATTCGGGCTGGATCGGCGGCTCGGTGGTCAACGCCGGTGACGGTACCCACGAGCACCCCACCCAGGCACTGCTCGACGCGTTCACGATGCGTCGACACCTCGCAGGTGGCAAGGGCGACCTCGAGGGTCGGAAAGTCACGATTGTTGGCGATGTCCTGCACAGCCGGGTTGCCCGCAGCAACGTGCTCTTGCTGGCGACACTCGGGGCTGAGGTCACGCTCGTGGCGCCGCCCACCCTGTTCCCGGTGGGCGTCGAGACGTGGCCATGTGCGACGTCCTACGACCTCGACTCGCATCTGCGCGACGCCGACGCCGTCATGCTCCTGCGGGTTCAGCTCGAGCGGATGAACGCGGCGTTTGTGCCGAGCGTGCGCGAGTACAGCCGCCGCTACGGACTCGACAAGCAACGAATGTCCACGATGCCCGACCATGCGATCGTGATGCACCCAGGCCCGATGAACCGAGGGATGGAGATCGCCTCGGACGTCGCCGACGCGCCGCGGTCGGTCATCGTCGAGCAGGTCGCCAACGGTGTGAGCGTGCGCATGGCCGTTCTCTACCTGCTCCTTGGGGGCGCCCAGCTCGGCACCGGAGAGCCCGACACTGATGACGCCGACACCGGCGTGGAGGCCTGAGATGAGACAGTCCGTCACCTACCTGATTCGCAACGCGCACATCCTCGGGGGTGATGCGGCCGACCTCGTGCTTCGAGATGGCCTGATTGCCGAGATCGCCTCTCCCGGAGGCACTGCCATCGACGGAGCATCACAGGACGTAGTCACGATCGACGCTACCGGCCTCGTGGCTCTCCCGGGTTTGGTCGATCTGCACACCCATCTGCGGGAGCCGGGCCGTGAGGATGCCGAGACCGTCGAGTCGGGCAGTCGTGCCGCGGCCGCTGGTGGTTTCACCGCGGTGTTCGCCATGGCCAACACCTCGCCAGTCGCCGACACCGCTGGCACCGTCGAACAGGTCTGGCGCCTTGGCCGTGAGGCGGGCTTCGTCGATGTGCAGCCGGTGGGTGCGGTCACGATGGGGCTCGGTGGGCAACAGCTCGCCGAGCTCGGCGCTATGGCGACGTCAGCGGCCTCGGTGCGCGTGTTCAGCGATGACGGCAAGTGCGTGCACGACGCCGTGATCATGCGTCGGGCACTGGAATACGTGAAGGCGTTCGACGGAGTGATCGCCCAGCACGCGCAGGAGCCGCGTCTCACCGAGGACGCGCAGATGAACGAAGGTGTGCTCTCGGGCATCCTCGGTCTGCGCGGCTGGCCCGCCGTGGCTGAAGAGGCGATCATCGCCCGTGACGTCCTTCTCGCCGAGCACGTCGGCTCACGTCTGCACATCTGCCATGTCTCGACGTCGGGCTCAGTCGAACTGATCAGGTGGGCGAAATCGCGGGGTATCAATGTCACCGCCGAGGTCACTCCCCATCACCTGCTGCTCACTGAGCAGCTCGTGACCTCCTACGACCCGGTGTTCAAGGTGAACCCGCCGCTGCGATCGGACTCCGACGTCGAGGCGCTGCGCGCCGGACTCGCGGACGGCACCATCGACGCCGTGGCCACCGACCATGCGCCGCACACGAGCGAGGACAAGGACTGCGAGTGGGGGGCAGCCGCGATGGGGATGATCGGCTTGGAGACCGCGGTCGGGGTCGTTGCGGCTGCGATGGTCGAGACCGGGCTACTCGACTGGGCCGGGGTCGCCGACCGGATGTCATTCCGTCCTGCGCGAATTGGGCGCCTTGAGGGACACGGACGGCCGATTGAGGTGGGTGAGCCGGCCAACCTGGTGTTGATCGACCCGCATGCCGCACGCAAGGTCGACCGAGAGATGCTGCAGAGCAAGTCCAGCAACACCCCGTACGCAGGGCGCACCCTCCCGGCCAGTGTCGTCGCCACCTTCCTGCGCGGCCGCGCAACCCTTCTCGGCGGGGCGGTCGTCGACTCGTGATCACCGACATCGAGCCCGCAGTCCTCGTCCTCGAGGACGGCCGGGTCTTCCAAGGACGTGCCTATGGGGCGGTGGGCGTCACCTTCGGCGAGGCCGTCTTCGCGACCGGGATGTCCGGCTACCAGGAGACCTTGACCGACCCGTCCTACCACCGGCAGGTCGTCGTGCAGACGGCCCCGCACATCGGTAACTACGGGGTCAACGACGCCGACGCCGAGTCTCGGCGCATCTGGGTCGCTGGATACGTCGTGCGCGACCCCGCGCGCGTGGCGTCCAACTGGCGCTCGGAGCGCACCCTGGACCACGATCTACTCGCGCAGGGAATCGTCGGGATCTGTGACGTTGACACGCGTGCGATCACTCGTCATCTGCGCGAGCGAGGCTCTATGCGGGTCGGCGTGTTCAGCGGGGTTTCCGCGTTGCGTCCCATCGACGAACTGCTGGCACAGGTTCGCTCGATCCCGGAGATGGCGGGCGCATCGCTCGTCGACGAGGTGAGCACCGATACCGAATACGTCATCGAGGCGGTGGGTGAGCGACGATTCACGGTCGCCGCAGTCGATCTCGGAATCAAGGGGGCCACCCCTCGGCACCTTGCCGAGCGCGGCGTCGAGGTCCATGTGCTGCCGTCGACGACATCTGTCGAGCGCCTACTCGAGGTAGGTGTCGACGGCGTGTTCTTCAGCAACGGCCCGGGTGATCCGTCAACGGCCGATCATGCTGTCTCCCTCGTCCGAGCCGCTCTCGAGGTGCGCCGGCCCCTGTTCGGGATCTGTTTCGGACACCAGGTGCTGGGTCGCGCCCTCGGATTCGGCACCTACAAGCTTCGCTACGGGCACCGTGGGATCAACGTACCGGTGATCGACCGCTCGACCGGAACTGTCGAGATCACCGCGCAGAACCACGGATTCGCCGTCGACGCCCCGCTCGACCGCGTCAGCGAGACCCCGTATGGCCGCGTTGAGGTTAGCCATGTGTGTCTGAACGACGATGTCGTTGAGGGCCTGAGATGCCTTGATAGGCCCGCCTTCTCAGTTCAGTACCACCCCGAGGCCGCCGCAGGCCCGCACGACTCTGCCTACCTGTTCGACCGGTTCTGCGATGCGATGGAGGTGTCTCGTGCCCAGGCGTGACGATCTACGGTCGGTGATGGTGATCGGGTCTGGTCCGATCGTCATCGGTCAGGCGTGCGAGTTCGACTACTCGGGTACGCAGGCCTGTCGGGTGCTCAAGGCCGAGGGACTGCGCGTCGTGCTCGTCAACAGCAATCCCGCCACGATCATGACCGATCCTGAATTCGCCGACGCCACCTATGTCGAGCCGATCACGCCCGAATACGTCGAAATGATCATCGCCAAGGAACGGCCCGATGCGCTCCTCGCGACCCTCGGTGGCCAGACCGCGCTCAACACTGCGATGGCGTTGCACGCCTCCGGAGCGCTGGAGCGTTATGGGGTCGAGCTCATCGGCGCGAATGTCGAGGCCATTGAGGCGGGGGAGAACCGCGAGAAGTTCAAGGAGATCGTCGCCCGCATCGATGCGAGCGGGTTGGCGGCTGAGTCGGCACGCTCGATCGTGTGCCACACCATGGCCGAGTGCATGGCGGCCGTCGTCGATCTCGACTACCCAGTGGTGATCCGCCCGTCGTTCACCATGGGTGGCGCCGGATCAGGCATTGCCTATGACGAGAACGACCTGCACCGCATCGCGGGTGCGGGCCTACAGGCCTCGCCCACCAGTGAGGTGCTGCTCGAGGAGTCGATCATCGGCTGGAAGGAGTACGAGCTCGAGCTGATGCGCGACGTCAAAGACAACGTGGTCGTGATCTGCTCGATCGAGAACCTCGACCCCATGGGCGTGCACACCGGCGACTCCATCACGGTCGCACCGGCCCTGACCCTGACTGATCGTGAGTACCAGCACCTTCGCGACGTGTCGATCGCCGTGATCCGTGCGGTCGGCGTTGACACGGGGGGCTGCAACATCCAGTTCGCGATCAACCCGGATGACGGCCGCATGGTGGTCATCGAGATGAATCCACGAGTCTCACGGTCTTCGGCCTTGGCATCGAAGGCAACAGGATTCCCGATCGCCAAGATCGCGGCGAAGCTCGCGGTGGGCTACACCCTCGACGAGATCCCGAACGACATCACTCGCGAGACTCCCGCGAGCTTCGAGCCAGCACTCGACTACGTCGTGGTCAAGGTTCCGCGTTTCGCGTTCGAGAAGTTCCCGCTCGCTGATCAGACGCTCACGACGACGATGAAGAGCGTCGGCGAGGCGATGGCGATCGGCCGCAACTTCACCGAGGCGCTGCAGAAGGCACTTCGGTCCATCGAGCGCAAGGACGCACCGTTCTCCTGGGTCGGGCCTAAGGCCGATATCGACGTCGACGACCTCGTCGAGCAGGTCCGGGTGCCCCATGACGGCAGGCTGCGCAAGGTTCAGCAGGCGCTGTGGGCAGGGGCTTCCCTCGAGACCCTCCATGAGGCGACAAATATCGATCCGTGGTTCCTTGATCAGATCTGCCTGCTCAACGAGATCGGTGATGCCCTCGCCAATGCCGCGGAGCTTGGTGCCGATCTGCTCCGGCTCGCCAAGCGTCACGGCTTCTCCGACCATCAGGTCGGTGCCATCCGAGGGCTCCCCGAGAGTGTCGTGCGCGGAGTGCGCCACGCGCTGGGAATCAGGCCGGTGTTCAAGACCGTCGACACATGTGCGGCCGAATTCGAGGCGCAGACGCCCTACCACTACTCCTGCTATGACGAGGAGACGGAGGTGGAGCCGCGCGCGACACCGGCCGTGATCATCTTGGGCTCGGGACCAAACCGCATCGGTCAAGGGATCGAGTTCGACTACTCATGCGTGCACGCAAGCATGACACTGCGCGATGCCGGCTACGAGACGATCATGATCAACTGCAATCCCGAGACTGTCTCGACTGACTACGACACCTCGAGTCGGCTCTACTTCGAGCCCCTCACACTCGAGGATGTTCTCGAGGTCTACCACGCCGAACTCGCCGTGGGGCCGATCGTCGGGGTCATCGTCCAGCTCGGTGGTCAGACGCCTTTGGGTCTGGCCCAGGCGCTCAAGGATGCGGGAGTGCCGATCGTGGGCACGAGCCCTGAAGCGATCCATCTCGCCGAGGAACGGGGTGCCTTCGGCCGCGTGCTGGCCGAGGCCGGGCTGCCCGCCCCGGCGCATGGCCTGGCCACGAGCTACGACGAGGCGCTCGAGGTCGCCGAACGCGTGGGCTATCCCGTGCTCGTGCGTCCGTCCTATGTTCTGGGCGGACGGGGTATGGAGATCGTGTATGACGAGGCGATGCTGCGCGACTACATCGGCCGTGCCACCGAGGCCACGCCCGAGCATCCCGTGCTGGTCGACCGCTTCCTCGACGATGCCGTCGAGATCGACGTCGACGCGCTGTACGACGGAGTCGAGCTCTACCTCGGCGGGGTCATGGAGCACATCGAGGAGGCCGGGATCCACTCGGGCGACTCCGCGTGCGCACTGCCGCCGATCACGCTGGGCCAGGCCGAGATCCATCGCATCCGGGCCTCGACCGAGGCGATCGCACGCGGAGTGGGAGTCCGTGGCCTGATCAACGTGCAGTACGCGCTCTCGGGTGATGTCCTCTACGTGCTCGAGGCCAACCCCCGGGCGTCGCGGACCGTTCCCTTCGTATCCAAGGCCACGGCCGTTCCGCTGGCGAAGGCTGCGGCACTCGTCACCATGGGCGTCACCATCGCGCAACTGCGAGCCGACGGGGTCCTGCCCAGTGCGGGGGACGGAGGGACCCTCCCGATCGGCGCCCCGATCGCGGTCAAGGAAGCGGTACTGCCCTTCGGGCGCTTCCACGGCGTCGACACTGTGCTCGGGCCCGAGATGCGCTCGACTGGAGAGGTGATGGGAATCGATTCGGTATTCGGCACCGCGTTCGCGAAGTCGCAGTCCGCGGCCTACTCCTCGGGTCTGCCCACCAGCGGCCGCGTGTTCGTCTCGGTCGCCAACCGGGACAAGCGATCGATGATCTTCCCGATCAAGCGACTGGCTGATCTCGGGTTCGAGATTCTCGCCACCGAAGGCACCGCGGAAGTCCTGCGACGCAACGGTCTCAAGGCCGTCGTCCTGCGCAAGGTCAGCGAAGGCCGCGGGGACGCGGGGGAGCCCACGTCGGTCGATGCCATCCTCTCCGGTGACATCGACCTGGTCATCAATACGCCCTACGGGGTCGGCCCCCGGCTCGACGGCTACGAGATCCGTACGGCCGCGGTGACGCGCGGCATCCCCTGCATCACCACCGTGCAGGGACTCGCCGCTACGGTTCAGGGTATCGAGGCGCTGATCTCGGGCCAGATCGGCGTACGGTCCCTCCAGGAGTGGGCCGCAGACCTCGCGTCCCTGCGCGCGGTCCAGTCCGTGTCGGCGCAGTCGACCACGATCGAGAACAGGAAGCCCTAGCGATGGCATCGCAAGCCAAGACCGGCGCGGTCCAGGTCACCGGAGAGGTGGTCGGGCTCCGTAGGGCGGGGGACTACCACGTGCTGACGGTCACCGCGGGGGCCATCGCCGAGCGAACCAAACCCGGCCACTTCGTCGCCATCTCTGTGGGCGGCCCTCAGTCCTCGATGCTGCTGCGTCGGGCCTTCTCGATCCATGCGGCCCAGAGCCGAGGTGTGTACGGCGGCACCATCGAGGTCGTGTTCGCCGCTCACGGCAAAGGCACCGAGTGGCTCGCCGGGCTTCGTCGGCACGACCCGCTCAACCTCGTTGGCCCGCTTGGGCGGCCTTTCGCGCTGCCCAAGGAGCCAGTCTCCTGCGTCCTCGTCGCGGGAGGCTACGGCTCTGCTCCCATGTTCATGCTCGCCGACCAGCTTCGGGCTCGAGGTTGTCGGGTCCACGTCCTGCTCGGAGCCGCGACCGAGAACCGGCTCTTCGGGGTGCTCGAGGCGAAGCGCATTGCCGCCTCGATCACGATCACAACCGACGATGGGTCCCTTGGTCATCGTGGACGGGTCACCGATGTTCTTCCCGACCTCCTCACGCGCACCAATGCCGACGTCGTCTACGCATGTGGGCCGATGGCGATGCTCGCAGCCGTCGCCAAGGTGTCATCCGCGCACGGTGCTTACTCCCAGTGCGCAGTCGAGGAGTCGATGGCGTGCGGGATCGGGATCTGCATGACCTGTGTCCTGCCCGTGATCGGCGACGATGGAATCACGCGCATGTTGCGCTCCTGTGTCGACGGACCGATCTTCCAGGGCGATCGCGTTCGCTGGGACGACGTTGGCACGGTGCCCTCCGATGCCCTCGGTGCCCCTGTGATCGGAGGCCACTGATGATCCGTTCCGTTACCGCCCAGAGTCCGTCATCTCGTGCGACCCCTCCTGCACCAGTGATCGACATGAGCACAGATCTTGCCGGGGTGCTGCTCCCCTCGCCGGTGCTCACGGCGTCGGGGTGTGCCGGAGCCGGGCGCGAGCTCGATCAGTTCTTCGACATTACCGAGATCGGTGCCGTGGTCACCAAGAGCATCATGCTTGACCCGCGTTCGGGCAGGGGCACGCCCCGTATGGCCGAGACCCCGAGCGGGATGCTCAACTCGATCGGGCTCCAGGGGCCGGGCGTCGAGGTCTTCCTCGACAAGGACCTTGCCTGGTTGCGCGAGCGTGGTGCGAGGGCTGTTGTCTCCATCGCGGGCGGATCGGTCGACGACTTCACCCGACTAGCATCCCGGCTCCGTCATGTCTCCGACATCGCGGCGATCGAGGTCAACATCTCCTGCCCGAACGTCGAGAGCCGTGGCCATGTGTTCGCATGTGACCCGGTGGCCGCCGCGGATGTGATTGCCGCGGTGCGCCGTAACACCGCTCCCGGAGTCCCGGTTTTCGCCAAGCTCTCGCCGGATGTCACTGACATCGTCGCGATCGCACACTCCGTGGTGGATGCGGGCGCCGACGGGCTCTCGATGATCAACACACTTCTGGGTATGGTGATCGATACCGACACGATGCGTCCGGCTCTCGCGGGCATCACCGGCGGGCTCTCGGGCCCGGCGATCCGGCCGGTGGCAGTCCGGTGCGTCTACCAGGTCCACGCGGCTCTTCCCCACATCCCGATCCTGGGCATGGGCGGGATTCGCACGGGGCTCGATGCCCTCGAATTCGTGCTCGCGGGAGCGAGTGCGGTCAGTGTGGGCACCGTCAGCTTCCACGATCCCTCGGCTCCTGCGCGCGTCGCACGTGAGCTAGCTCAGGCGTTGGCCGATCGGGGGTTCGGGAGCCTCACGGAGGCGGTCGGCTATGCGCACCGATCGCACACGGCGGTGCCATCGGCTCGGGCGGAGCGGGTCTATTCCCCCGACGGCACCCAACATCCTCGCGAGGCTGTCGAGGTCGAGGACCTCGATCCCGAGTTCGAGGCCGGGGCCGAAGGATGATTCCTTCCCTCGCACCTGTCGCGGTCGCACTCGATGGCCCGAACCTTGCCACGATCACGGCGTGGGCAGCGGCCTCTGGTCCCCATGTCTCGACGATGAAGGTCGGACTCGAGACCTACCTGCGCGACGGCGACTCCGCCATCATCGCGGTCCGCGCGGCCTCGGGCGGACGCGATATCTTCCTCGACCTCAAGCTGCACGACATCCCCAACACTGTCGCGGGAGCGGCCCGATCGATCGCGCACCTCTCGCCTAAGTACCTCACTGTGCATGCCTCGGGAGGAGCGGCGATGGTGCGAGCGGCCGTAGGTGAACTCCCTGACACCCTCGTCACTGCGGTCACCGTGCTGACCTCGCTGAGCGAGGACGATCTGGCCTCCATAGGCCTGCTCGGACCCGCTCTTGATGCCGCACGACGACTCGCGGGGCTTGCGGTGGGGGCGGGGGCGCGCGCGATCGTGTGCTCCCCGCAGGAGGTTGCGGCTGTTCGGTCCGAGGTGGGCAGCGGCATTGTGCTGATCACCCCAGGGGTCCGGCCCGCCGGAGCCGATCTCGGCGACCAGTCCCGGGTCGCGACCCCTGAGCAGGCTCTCGCCGACGGTGCGGACATCCTGGTGATCGGTCGACCTATCACCGCCGCCGCGGATGTCGCGGCCGCAGCGACCGTGATTGCGGCCTCGCTCCGCCCGCTTCGGTAGGCCTAAGTCGCTCGCCCGAGTTCGCGATTGGCAACCGCGGTGTCCCGTGTCGACCGGAGCGCAATGGCGCCGGCCGGCAGCGCGATCGGGGCTGGTGTCGGGCTCGACGCGGTGCTGCCCAGCCTGAGAGCCGTGAGATCATCGACCCACCACCGCGATACCGACCACCGCCCCCCGATTTGTGAACGAGGCAGCCTCGATGGACCAATCGTGACGGCCGATTCGATACCCGAGCCCGTCGCCGAGGGCGGCCGCCCCGGCGGTGCTCAGAACTTGGGCCCCGACTACGTGGTGTTCGATCCCTCGGTCCTGGCTGGGCTCGTCAACGGTGATCAGGAGAAAATCGCTCGATTGGGCCGCAAGTTCATCGACACGACCCGCGCTAGTGTCGAGCAGATGCTCGAGGCGGTTCGCGAGGGAGACCACGAGCGAGTCGGTCGGCTCGCTCACAGCCTGAAGTCCGCGGCGGCGACCGTGGGTGCCCCAGGCTTGGCCAGCGCCAACGAGGAGTTGGAGGCGGCGTGCGAGCGCGGCGAGGCAGACGTGGTCGGCCCTCTCGTGACCACGATCGCCGCACGTGCTGAGAGCGTCGCCCGCGAACTGCTCGGGACACTGGGGGAGAAGCCGTGGTGATTGACGAGGCCGCGGGGCGGGAGCACGAGTTCGCGCGGTTGGGTGTGCTCGTGGTCGATGATGACGAGTTCATGCTCGAGGTCGTGAGGGAGCTTCTCACCGGCCTGGGCGTCAGCGAGGTGCGCTCGGCGAGCGATGCCGAGAACGCGCTAGCCCTGATCGACTCCACGACAGAGTCCACCGACGTGATCGTCTTCGATCTGAACATGTACGGCATGCATGGCACCGAGCTCATGCGCCAGCTGGCATCACGTCACTTCGCGGGCGGGATCGTGCTGATGTCGGGGTCGAGTGAGCAGCTCCTCACCTTGGCCGTCGAGCTTGGCCGAGATCTGGGCCTGCGGGTTCTCGCGTCCCTGCGCAAGCCTGTTGAGCTCGCGCAGCTGCGTACCGCCCTGGAGTCCGCAGCAGCCGATAGGCACCTCCGGGGGTCGAACGGTTGACGGCCGGGACCATCTCGCTAGGGTCATCTGAGCCCCCGAAGAAAGGACGATTCGTGGCCCCGCCGCCCCTGACTCCCGAACAGCGCGCCGCCGCGCTGGAGAAGGCTGCCATTGCCCGTCGCATTCGCGCCGAGGTCAAGAATCGTCTGAAGCGTTCGGGAGCATCGATCGGTGAGGTCGTCGCGTCCGGTCAGAACGACCCCATCATCGGGAAGATGAGGGTGTCGGCGCTCCTGGAGTCGATGCCAGGTGTGGGCAAGGTTCGCGCTGGGCAGATCATGGAACGCCTCCGGATTGCCGAGAATCGCCGCGTACGCGGTCTGGGTCCGCACCAGATCGCCGCGCTCGAGCAGGAGTTTTCCGCCTGAACGCGCGTCTGACCGTCCTCTCAGGACCCTCGGGGGTCGGTAAGAGCACGGTCGTCACTCATCTGCGTGCCACTCGCCCCGACGTCTGGCTCTCGGTCTCGGCCACCACCCGCGCGCCTCGCCCGGGGGAGGTTCACGGCGTCGACTACTTCTTTCTCGATCGGGAGGAGTTCGCGCGACTTCGCGAGGCCGGTGATCTCCTGGAGTCGGCAGAATTCGCTGGGAACCTCTATGGCACTCCCCGGGCTCCGGTGCTCGCGCGGCTCGAGGCAGGCACCGCGGTGATCCTGGAGATCGAGCTCCAGGGAGCGCGCCAGGTTCGCATCACCATGCCGGAGGCGCTCCTGGTGTTCCTGGCGCCGCCCTCCTGGGACGAACTGGTCCGCCGCCTCGTGGGCAGGGCAACAGAGGCGCCCGAGGTGATCGAGCGACGTCTCGCGACCGCCAAGGTGGAACTCGCCGCCGAATCGGAGTTCGACGCGACCGTCGTGAACGCCTCGGTCGAGGAAGCCACCGAAGCCTTGGTAGGGTTAATGGGTCTGTCCCCGTCACCTCGCTAGCGAGATCGGCGAACACGCACCACCCGCACAATCGAGCGGACGTCCCGTCCGCCCCACGGTTCGATGAGCTGAAAGGCGCCCGCGTGTCCGGCACCTCCTCTGCCCCTGAGGGCATCACCAACCCGCCGATCGACGAGCTGCTCGAGGCCACCGACGACTCGAAGTACTCGTTGGTCATCTACGCGTCCAAGCGTGCACGTCAGATCAACTCGTACTACTCCCAGTTGGGCGAGGGGCTTCTCGAGCACGTCGGCCCGCTGGTCGAGACCCATGTCCAGGAGAAGCCGCTGTCGATCGCCATGCGCGAGATCGCCGCTGGCCTGCTGTCCGCCACCGCCTTCGATCCCGAGGCTGAGGCCGCCGCCGGTATCTCGGCGTCGTGACCCACCGCGACGATCCCGTCGTCGATGCTCGGCCCTTCGTGGTCTTGGGCGTCGGTGGCGGGATTGCCGCGTACAAGGCAGCCGAATTGCTCAGGTTGCTCTCCGAGTCCGGCCACGACGTCACGGTCGTTCCGACCCGGGCCGCTCTGAAGTTCGTCGGCGCGGCCACGTGGTCTGCGTTGTCGGGTAAGCCGGTCTCGGCCGAGGTCTGGGACGATGTCCACGAGGTCCCCCACGTGCGGCTCGGGCAGCGTGCGGATCTCGTCGTGGTCGCTCCGGCCACCGCCGATCTCCTGGCTCGTGCGGCCCAGGGTCTGGCCGACGACCTGCTCGCCAATGTGCTCCTGACCGCGCGCTGCCCGGTGGTGATGGCCCCGGCCATGCACACCGAAATGTGGGAACACCCCTCCACTCGTGCCAACGTCGCCACTTTGCGTGCACGCGGAGTGATCGTCCTCGACCCGGCCGTGGGTCGCCTCACCGGCGCGGACACCGGGCCTGGGCGCCTTCCGGAACCAGCGGCGATCGCGCAGGCGTGCTCCGAGATCCTCGCCCGTGGGGTGGCCGAGCCAGATCTTGCTGGTCTGACGGTTGTCGTGTCCGCCGGGGGAACGCGCGAGCATGTCGATCCGGTGCGGTTCCTGGGCAATCGCAGCAGCGGGAAGCAGGGCTACGCCCTCGCCGCGAGCGCGGCCGCACGAGGCGCCCGGGTGGTCCTTGTCTCAGCGAACGTCTCGCTGCCCGACCCGGCGGGAGCCACTGTCGTCCGAGTGACCTCCGCGGAGCACATGCGTGTGGCGGTGCTGGCCGCGGCTGAGGGGGCCGACATTGTGGTGATGGCCGCGGCGGTCGCGGACTTCCGGCCCGTGTCCACTGCCGCCCACAAGATCAAGAAAGACGACGTGGACGGGGTGCCCGGCCCCATCGAACTTGAGCGCACGGCTGACATCCTCGCCGAACTAGTCTCGCGACGAGCATCGGCTGGTTCACGTCAGATCATCGTCGGATTCGCTGCCGAGACAGGCGATCCCGCGACATCGGTACTCGAGTACGGTCGCGCCAAGCTGGCCCGCAAGGGCTGCGACCTACTGGTCGTGAACGAGGTCGGCGACGGGCTCGGGTTCGAAAGCGAGGACAACGAGGTCGTGGTCCTCGGCGCCAATGGGAGTTCATCGGCCGTCCCGCGTGCCGGTAAGCGCGTGATCGCCGAGGCCGTGTGGGATTGCGTCGGCGCACTACTTCCCCGCTGATCTGAGCGCGGCCACTGCGGCTGTGTGGTTCGCGGCAAGTACACTGCCGCGACAGTTGTTCACGCCATCTTTGGAGCGAGTGCCTTGAGCCGTCGTCTATTCACGTCCGAGTCGGTCACCGAGGGCCACCCCGACAAGATCGCTGACCAAATCAGCGACTCCATCCTCGACGCGATGCTCAAGGAAGATCCCACGAGCAGGGTCGCTGTCGAGACCCTCATCACCACCGGCCAGGTGCACGTCGCCGGCGAGGTCACCACCAAGGGCTGGGTCGACATCCCCACGTTGGTGCGCGAGCGGATCCTGGAGATCGGCTACGACTCGAGCAAGAAGGGCTTCGACGGCGCCTCCTGTGGCGTCAACATCTCGATCGGGTCGCAGAGCCCGGACATCGCGCAGGGTGTCAACGACGCCATCGAAGAGCGCGTGGGGCACAGCCACGACGAGCTCGACCGCCAGGGCGCGGGCGACCAGGGCCTGATGTTCGGATACGCCTGCGACGACACCCCTGAGCTGATGCCGCTTCCGATTGCACTGGCCCACAAGCTTGCCCAGCGCCTCGCCCAGGTCCGCAAGGACGGCTCGATCCCGTACCTGCGTCCCGACGGTAAGACCCAGGTCACCATCGAGTACGACGGCGACCGTGCCGTTCGGCTCGACACCGTCGTCGTCTCAACCCAGCACGCCTCGGACATCGACCTCGCCACGTTGCTGACCCCGGACATCGAGGAGCTCGTCGTGGCTCCCGAGCTGGCTGCGCTGGGCATCGACACCGAGGGCTACCGACTCCTGGTCAACCCCACCGGCCGGTTCGAGATCGGCGGCCCCATGGGCGATGCCGGGCTCACCGGTCGCAAGATCATCGTCGACACTTATGGCGGAATGGCCCGTCACGGCGGCGGTGCCTTCTCCGGCAAGGACCCCTCGAAGGTCGACCGGTCGGCGGCCTATGCGATGCGCTGGGTTGCCAAGAACGTTGTGGCCGCGGGACTGGCCCGCCGCTGTGAGGTCCAGGTGGCCTACGCCATCGGCAAGGCGCACCCTGTGGGGGTGTTCGTCGAGACCTTCGGCACCGGGGTGATGTCAGATGAGGACATCCAGACCGCGGTGCTCTCGGTGTTCGACCTTCGTCCGGCCGCCATCATCCGCGATCTCGATCTCCTCAGGCCTATCTACGTCCAGACCGCCGCATACGGCCACTTCGGCCGCGACATCCCTGACTTCACCTGGGAGCGCACTGATCGCGCCGCATCCCTGAAGGCGGCAGCGGGGATCTGACGGCGATGGCCGTCGCGGCGCTGACGGTGGCGTGCGGTAGAACTCCCTGGTGACCCCCATCGACCACGAGCAGCTCGCACTCGTGGCGAGCAAGGTCCGCAAGGCGCGGGTCACGCCGCCCGCGGGCCCTGCCGAGGTCGACCCCGTCGCGCGTATCGCGGTCGACATAGGCCTGGCCCACCTGGACCGCCCGTTCGACTACCTCGTGCCCGAGCCGATGTCGGCTTCTGCGGTACCCGGTACTCGCGTCCGGGTCCGGTTCGCCGGCGCGCTGCTCGACGGATGGGTGCTCGAGCGTGTGGCCACCTCCGAGTACAAGGGCAGGCTCGACCCCATCGCCAGGGTGGTGAGCCCCGACCCCGTCCTGGCGCCGGAGATCGTCGATCTTGCTCGTGCGGTGGCCGATCGGTGGGCGGGCACCCTTGTCGACGTAGTGCGGGCGGCCGTCCCGCCACGACATGCCGCGACCGAGGCGGCGCTCGATGCGGCCGTCACGAACCTCACCGCCCGGCTCTCGCAGCCTCCTAGCCCCGGTGACCCCGGGCCGTGGGCCGCCTACTCCGGTGGCAGCGCCCTCCTCGATCGAGTGGGCGACCGCGAGGCGACCTGGACGACGAGGTCACCTGGACCTCGCGCGGTCTGGACCTCGGGTCCGGGCGGTGACATCGCGGAGTTGATCGCACGGTTGGTCGCTGCTGCCTCTTCGGCCGGGCGCGGTGTCCTGGTCGTCGCCCCCGATGCGCGCGACGTCGCCAGGCTCGCCCGTGCACTGCGCGAGCGCCTGGGAACGGACCAGCACCGGGTTCTCACCGCTGATCTTGGTCCGGCGGCGCGCTATCGCGCGTTCCTTGAGATCCGGCGCGGCCTCGTTCGGGTCGTGGTCGGGACGAGGGCTGCGGTCTTCGCACCGGTGCGCGATCTCGGGCTGATCGTCCTCTGGGATGACGGCGACGACAGTCTGTCCGAGCCGCACGCCCCGTACTGGCATGCCCGCGAGGTGCTTGAGCTTCGGGCTGAGCGCGGTGGGGCCGCGATGGTGATCGGCTCGACCTCGCGCTCGGTCGAGGCGGCCTCGCTGCTCGCGTCGGGCTGGGCCCGCGAGGTGGTGCTGCCCCGGGCCGAACTGCGACGTCGGAGTGCTCGAGTGGTCACGATCGGATCTGATCTGGACGTGGCACGCGATGAGGCGGCGCGCAGTGCCCGCCTCCCACATGTCGCCTGGGAAGCGGCGAAGGCCGCACTGGCGTCGGGGCCTGTCCTCGTGGTCGTTCCGCGGCGCGGCTACGTTCCGGCTCTCTCATGTCAAACCTGTCGCGAGCCCGCGAGGTGTTCGCACTGCCACGGACCGCTCGGTGTCAGCGGCAGCCGCGCACACCCTGTGTGCGGATGGTGCGGCCGGTTCGTCCCCGTGTGGTCCTGCACCTCATGCGGTGGCCTGCGCCTCCGGGCTGTGTCCGTGGGAGAGCGGCGTACCGCCGAAGAACTCGGACGCGCGTTTCCCGGTGTGCCCGTCAAGGTTTCGGGCCGAGATCCGGGTGGTGAAGGAGTTCTCGACCAGGTCGATGACACCCCGGCACTCGTGGTCGCAACACCAGGGGCTGAGCCCTGGGCCGCTGGTGGCTACGCGGCCGCGCTACTTCTCGATGGTCGGGTCATGCTCGACCGACCCGATCTGCGTGCGGGGGAGGAGGCCGTGCGGCGCTGGATGGCTGCGTCCAGCCTCGTGCGGCCGGCGGCCGCGGGTGGCATCGTGGTGGTCCTCGCTGATGCTTCCCTGGCTCCGGTGCAGGCGATCGTACGCAACGACCCCGGGGGATTCGCCGCGCGTGAACTCGCCGAACGCCAGGCGTTGCGACTTCCGCCGGCCTGGCGCGTCGCCGAGATCACCGGTTTGCCGTCGGACGTCGACGACTTCTTCGGCCACGCGCGGCTACCTGAATCGGCGACGGTGCTCGGTCCGGTGAGGGTCGCGGGCGCCCGCCGCGGAGCCGAGCCGGACACCCGAGTTCGCGCCCTCGTCGTCGTGCCCCGGGGCGAGTCGACCGGACTCTCGGGTGCACTTCGCGCGGCGCTGGCGATCCGCAGCGCGCGCAAAGAGGGCGGGGCCCTCACCGTCCGGGTTGACCCTGTGGTGCTCGGCTGATCGGACTCAATGCCCGGGGGCCGTCCGACCCGCGCAATGTCCGTAGACTGAGAGACGATTCCTCCCTCGAGCAAGGAGTGCCGCACGTGGCCGTCAAGCCCATCCGCCTGTTCGGCGACCCGGTGCTGTCGACCCCATCTGCGGCGGTCTCCACGTTCGACAAGGAACTGCGCAAGCTCGTGAAGGATCTCGTCGACACCATGCTGGAGGCGCCCGCTGCTGGTCTGGCCGCCCCTCAGTTGGGGGTTGCGCTCAGGGTCTTCGTCTACGACATCGACGACGAAATCGGGCACCTGATCAACCCCGTCCTCGACCTCTCGGAAGAGACCGAGGAGGACATGGAGGGATGTATGTCCATCCCGAACCTCGCCTTCCCCACCACGCGGTCACGTCGCGCGGTCGCGAAGGGCTTCAACGTCCACGGTGAGCCCATCACGGTCACGGGCGGCGAGCACTTGGCCCGCTGCGTCCAGCACGAGACCGACCATCTCGACGGCATCATGTTCATCGATCGGCTCGACGTCGAGACTCGCAAGGAAGCCATGCGCGCGATCCGCGAGACCGAGTGGTTCGGCAACCCTGAGCCCCACGTCAAGCTTTCACCACACCGCATCTCCTCGCGCTGGCTGTAGTCGATGCGCCTGGTGTTCGCTGGCACTCCCGAGGTGTCCCTGGAGTCCTTGGTTGCCCTCCTCGAGTCTCGCCACGAGGTCGTCGCCGTCGTCACCCGTCCCGACGCCCCTGCCGGACGCGGCCGTTCTCTGCAGGTGTCACCGGTCGGGGCCCTCGCGGCGGAACGCGGCATCGAGGTCCTCACGCCCCAGCGCCCTAGTGAGCCCGATTTCCTCGCCCGGCTGGCGGAGATCGCTCCCGACTGTTGCCCGGTGGTCGCGTATGGCGCCCTTGTACCGAAGGCGGCGCTGGGGATCCCGCGCCATGGCTGGGTCAACCTCCATTTCTCCCTGCTGCCGGCTTGGCGGGGTGCCGCCCCCGTGCAACATGCGATCTGGCACGGCGACGACATCACGGGAGCGTCGACATTCCTCCTGGAGGAGGGGCTCGATACGGGCCCGGTGCTCGGCGTGGTCACCGAGTCCATCCGCCCTCGCGACACGAGCGGGGATCTGCTGACGCGGCTCGCGTCCTCCGGCGCCGGATTGCTCGTCGCCACGATGGACGCTCTCGACGACGGGATCATGGCGGCGGCCCGGCAGCCCAGTGACGGCATCTCCCTGGCGCCCAAGATCACTGTTGCGGATGCGGGAATCGACTGGGCGCAGCCTGCGATTCGGGTCGACCGACAGATCCGCGCCTGTACTCCTGCGCCGGGAGCCTGGTCGACCTTCCGCGGTGAGCGGCTCAAGTTCGAACCGGTGACGATGCTGCTCGATGACCTCACGCTCGCCCCCGGTGAGCTCGCGGTCGAGAAGCACCGTGTGCGCGTCGGAACCGCGTCACACGCGGTAGTCCTCGGCGATGTTCGACCCCAGGGTAAGAAGGCGATGCCGGGTGCCGATTGGGCGCGGGGAACGCGACCCGAACCGGGCGAGACGTTGCTCACGTGAGCGAGGACCCCCGCGGCGTCGACGGTCCGCGCGGACACCGCACCCGCCCGGTGCAGTGGCGACCGGACCGACGCCCCACTGACCCCTGTCGTCTCGCGGCTTACGACATCCTGCGTGCGGTCGACACTGACTCCGCCTACGCCAACCTCGTCGCACAGAAGGTGCTGGCCGAGGCCGAGCTGCACGGTCGCGATGCGGCCTTCACGACCGCCCTTGCCTACGGCACCTTGCGTCGTCGCGGTTTCATCGACGCCGTACTCGCCTCGTGCAGCGATCGCCCGATTGGCGAGGTCGACGCGGGGGTCCTGGATGTGCTGCGCCTGGGCGCTCAGCAAGTCCTCTTTCTCAACACCCCACCGCACGCGGCGGTCGGCGAGACCGTCCAGCTCGCCCGACTTGTCGGCGGCGAGGCACGGTCGAAGTTCGTCAACGCCATCTTGCGCAGGGTCGGCGAGCGCGATCTCGACGAGTGGATCTCGCGGGTAGCGCCCGATCCCAACCTCGACCCGGCGGGCCATCTCGCGGTGGCGCAGTCTCATCCACGATGGATCGTCGACGCTCTCCACGATGCCCTCTCGACATGGTCGGGAGCCCCGTCGTGGGCGGACACCGAGGCACTGCTCGCCGCCGACAATGAGCCCGGTGGCGTCACTCTGGTAGCGCGCCCCGGGCGCGCTGATGTGGAGGATCTCCTCGAGATTGAGGGCACTCGACGTGGGCAGTGGTCGCCGTATGCCGTGCACCTCGGTGGCGGCGCTCCGGGCGATCTCGCCGCCGTCCGCTCAGGTGATGTCGGGGTGCAGGATGAAGGCAGCCAGCTCGTCGCCCTGGCCTTGGCGAGAGCGCCCATCGACGGGCCCGACACCGCATGGCTCGACATGGCCGCTGGGCCCGGCGGGAAGGCCGCCCTCCTCGCGGGGCTCGGGTACGAGCGAGGCGCACGGCTCGTCGCCGTTGATCGCGCCACCCACCGGGCTGGCCTGGTGGCGCAGTCCCTGTCGGGGGCCCCCGGCCATCACATTTCTGTCGCTGCCGACTCCACCTCCGGGCCCTGGCGACCGGGGGCGTTCGACCGTGTCCTGCTCGACGCACCGTGTACGGGTCTCGGCGTGATCAGGCGTCGACCCGAGTCCCGTTGGCGTCGCGAGCCATCTGATGTCGCCGAGCTCGCCGATCTTCAGACCAGGCTGTTGTTCTCCGCCATCGCGGCGGTGCGGGTCGGGGGAGTCGTGGGCTACGCCACCTGCTCGCCACATGTCGCCGAGACCGACGTCGTGGTCGAGACAGCCATGCGACGCGGCGATCTCGAGCGGATCGATGTCCGGCCACTTCTTCCCGAGGTGACCGATCTCGGCGCGGGTCCTGATCTTCGTCTGTGGCCTCACATCCACGGCACTGACGGGATGTTCCTCGCGCTGTTGCGCCGCGTACGCTGAGTCGTAGCCGACGCGCTGGCGAGGCGCCCGCCACGTCCGGCCCCCGGCCAGATACCGTTCCGCAGCATGGGCGTGCAGATTTCACCAAGTATCCTTTCGGCCGACTTCGCTCGTCTCGCGCAGGATTGCGAGCGGGTCGCTGGGGCCGCGGACTGGCTCCACGTCGATGTCATGGATAACCACTTCGTACCCAACCTGACCCTCGGGCTGCCCGTGGTCGAGTCACTCCTGAAAGCGGTCTCGACCCCTGTCGACTGCCATCTGATGATCGACGACCCCGATCGCTGGGCGCCGGCTTACGCCGAGGCCGGCGCCGGCTCGGTGACCTTCCACGTCGAGGCGGCAGCGAACCCTGCGACCTTGGCCCGCACCATCCGAGCGGCAGGCGCACGCGCCGGTGCGGCGCTGAAGCCGGGCACCCCGGTGGAGGATTACGTCGACCTGCTCGGGGAGATCGACATGTTGCTCGTGATGAGTGTCGAGCCGGGCTTTGGTGGACAGAAGTTCATGGACGTCGTGGTGCCCAAGATCCGCCGTGCGCGCGAACTCGCGCGAGGTCGGGATCTCGATCTTTGGATCCAGGTCGACGGCGGAATCACCGCGGAGACGATCGAGATCTGCGCCGAGGCTGGCGCGGACGTTTTCGTGGCGGGCTCGGCGGTCTACGGCGCGGCCGACCCCGCGAAGGCGGTGCGAGCGCTGGCCGCCCAGGCCGAGAGTGCCACTGCGAGCAGTTGGTGGTGCTCTCACACCTCAGGGTGACGGGGGCTCGGAGGTAGGCTTCGCGGCGACGGCTCACGCTGGCTGGCCCCGATCGCAGACCGTAGCCCAGCGATCACGCAGGGAAAGTCGACGAACTACTCCCAGTGAATCGGAAGAGATGTCCCGGACCGACCGCGAGAGCGACGCGATGCGCCGCGCACTCGTGCTCGCGGCTACCCCCGGGGTTCCGCAGGGGCCCAACCCCCGCGTTGGTTGTGTGCTCCTGGCGCCCGACGGCGCGGTTTTCGCCGAGGGCTACCACCGTGGTGCCGGAACCGCTCATGCCGAGGTCGATGCCCTCTCCCGAGCCGGTGATGCAGCGCGAGGATCGACTGCCGTCGTCACCCTCGAGCCCTGCGACCACACCGGCCTCACGGGGCCGTGCACTCAGGCGCTGATCGCGGCTGGCGTTGCTCGCGTCGTGTTCGCGCAGTCCGACCCCAATCCGTTGGCAGCCGGTGGAGCAGCCACCCTGCGGGCGGCAGGGATCGAGGTGGTCGCCGGGCTGCTCAGCGCTGAGGCCACTGCCCTCAATGAGCGCTGGTCATTCGCGGTCACGCGCGGCCGTCCGTTCGTCACCTGGAAGGCAGCCACGACCCTCGACGGTCGCATCGCCGCCGCCGACGGCTCGAGCCGATGGATCACCTCGGCCGATGCGCGCGCGGACGTCCACCGGATCCGCTCCGAGGTCGATGCGGTGATCGTCGGAACGGGAACTGTGCTCGCCGATGACCCCCACCTCGCCGTTCGTGTTGGCGGCGAGGTTGATCACGCGGCTCGGCAGCCGATGCGCGTGGTCGTGGGGCTGCGCGATCTCCCCGCGGGAGCCCGCGTGCTCGACGACGCGGCTCCCACCCTGCAATTGCGCTCGCACGACCCGCTCGACGTGCTGCATTCGCTGTTCGAGCGGGGTGCGCGACATGTACTGCTCGAGGGTGGGCCTACCCTGGCATCGGCGTTCGTCTCGGCGGGCGTCATCGACGCCGTGCGGTGGTACGTCGCACCCGCGCTCCTGGGGGCGGGTGCTGTCGCGTTGGCGGAGGCGGGCATGGCCACCATCTCGGACGCGTTGCGACTTCAGGTCACCGCGGTCACGCTGGTCGGGGGAGACGTTCGGATCGATGCCCGGGTACTCCGGGTCGAGTAGGGGAGGCTGGCGTGTTCACGGGCATCGTCGAGGAGCTCGGCCGCGTTGTCGCGGTCGAGCCTCTGGAGAATGCTGCGAGGTTCCGCATTCGGGGTGCGCTCGTCACGAGCGACGCCGTGCATGGGGCCTCGATCGCCGTGAACGGGGTGTGCCTCACGGTCGTGTCCCACGCCGACGGCGAGTTCACCGCCGACGTGATGCAGGAGACCCTCGACCGCTCCTGCCTGGGTGCGCTGGGCACCGGCTCGCCCGTTAATCTCGAGCGGCCCGTCACCCTGGCGGCCCGGCTCGGCGGGCACCTCGTGCAAGGTCACGTCGATGGTACGGGCGAGATCCTCGAACGCATCCCGAGCCAGCACTGGGAGATCGTGAGTATCTCCCTTCCGGGCGAACTGGGACGCTATGTCGTCGAGAAGGGGTCGATCACCGTCGACGGAGTCTCCCTGACTGTTGTCGACGCACAGCGTGACAGCTTCACGGTGTCGCTCATTCCGACCACCCTCGAACTCACGACTCTCGGGAGCAAGAAGATCGGCGATCCGGTCAATCTCGAGGTTGACGTGGTCGCGAAGTATGTCGAACGCATGATGCAGTGGAGGATCTGATGACGGCCCCGGAATTCACGGCCACCGAGAAGCCAGCCCAGCATGTGGGCATCCGGCTGGACTCGATTGAGGACGCCATCACGGCGATCAAGGCCGGTCGCGCGGTGGTAGTCGTCGACGACGAGGACCGTGAGAACGAGGGCGATCTGATCTTCGCCTCGCAGCACGCGACCTCTGAGCTCGTGGGATTCATGATCCGCTGGACGAGTGGCTACATCTGCGTTGCCATGGCGGGCCATGAGCTCGACCGGCTCGGGCTTCCTCCCATGACGGCCGTCAACGAGGATCGCAAGGGAACGGCCTACGCCGTCACCGTCGATGCTCGCGATGTCAAGGCCACCGGGATCTCGGCCGAGGACCGCGCCTTCACCATCAAAGTGCTCGCCGACCCGGCCACCGGGCCTCGCGATCTCACCCGCCCGGGCCATGTCGTCCCGCTGCGGGCGCTCGATGGCGGGGTGCTTCGTCGCCCGGGCCACACCGAGGCTGCCCTCGATCTCGCCCGGATCTCGGGTCTGACACCGTCGGGTGCACTCTGCGAACTCGTCAACGACGACGGCTCGATGATGCGAG
>CAFBPU010000013.1_pt1 | contig 50066 bp, 44 predicted proteins | sample 7269791 | NCBI WGS metagenome assembly CAFBPU01 (sample SAMEA6814154, study PRJEB35770) | freshwater metagenome | biome: Freshwater; feature: Freshwater reservoir; material: water | place: Czech Republic | collected 2017-06-27 | depth 30m m
GAGGAGTCTGGTCGTGTCGGCAGCCCACGCACGGGATCCCGAGTGACGACGCGTCCGACGAGGGTTCTCACCGGACACTAGTGAGGGCAATGTTACCGAGAGAGACCGAGATCCGCGCACCGGGGCTGATCCGCTCCGAACGCCTGCAAACTCGGCGCTCAGGCTGGCGTGTAGCGCACGGGCAAGGTCTTCAGGCCGGTGACGAAGTTGCCCAACTTCAGGCGCGGCTCGCCCGCGAGTTCAAGTGAGGTGATGCGTGACACCAGCTCGGCATACAGCGCCTTCATCTCGATCTTCGTCACGTGAAGCCCGAGGCAGATGTGCGGTCCGAAGCTGAAGGACAACTGCGGGTTGGGTTTACGGGTGATATCGAAGCGGTAGGGGTCGGGGAAGACGTCCTCGTCGCGGTTGGCCGACACGAACAGGCACATGATCCGATCCCCGGCTTTGATCTGCTGGCCGTGGAAGTCGACATCCCTGCCGGCGGTACGCATGAAGTGCTTCGCCGGGATCGACCAGCGCAGCGCCTCGTCGACCAGACCCGGGATGAGCGAGGGATCCTGGCGCGCCAGGGCGAGCTGGTCTGGATGGGTTGCGAGCCCGTGGATTCCCCCGGCTATCGCGGAACTCACGGTGTCGTGTCCCGCGAGGGCGATGGAGGAGAGCATGTGGTTCTGCCTCAGCGGGGACATCAACTCGCCGTCCGGCATCCGGCCGTTGACGATCGCACTGCTGAGGTCGTCGATCGGGCAACGCAGCCGCTCGACACGCATGTCCTCGAAATAGTCGTAGAAGTACTGGGCCGACTCCTGCCACAGGCGTGCCAACGTCTCCGGGGACATGTCGGCGTCGCTCTCGCTCACGATGTCCGGGTCGTCTCCCCCGAATGTCTCCTGTGTCATCTTGTGCATGAGGGCAAAGTCGGACTCGGGTACGGAGATCATCTCCATGACGACCTCGAGCGGGAAGTTCTGCGCCAGGGTCGCTACGGCATCGCACTCGCCGCCAGCGGCCAAGAACCGATCGACGCTCTTGGTCGCCAACTCTCGGAACCGCGGCTCGTACTTGCGGATCGCCTCGATCGAGAATGCCTCGGCCTGGGCCGCTCGGTGTCCGCGATGGTCCTCCCCATCCATCGGCGTGAGGTTGTCGATGACCTTGGTGGTGCCACCCAGGATCGAGCGGAGATAGTCGTCGCCCGCGGTGGTTGTGAGGAAGTGGTTGTTGGGCTCGCTGAGGAAGGTCGCCGCGTCGCGGAGAATCTCCTTGTTGTGCTGGTGCTTGGAGATCAACCACACCCGGTCGTGGCCCTCGACCTCCACCTGTGCGATCGGTGCGTTCGCCCGCAGCCAATCGCATGCCGGGAAGACCACTCCCTCCATATCGCCATAGCCGCCCGGAAGCACGATGGCCTCGGCGATCTCCTGAGGTACTGACGTCACGTTAGGCACGCGGGACACAGAGATGCTCCTGGGGTCACAGGGTGAGGGTCGCTCTGACCGTACCCATGGCGTCGCCCGTTGTGAACACCCGCGGGAGGGAGATCCGGGCGCTCACGAGGTGCTCCAGGACCGGCCGCTGCAGACGGGCCCCCGGGACAATTCCCCGGGGGCCCGCACTGGGCAGCGGACATCGCCAGATCCAGGACCTCAGACGGTGGTCACGGGGATCTTGTGTGCCGCAGGCGGCTCGGCACCGAGCGGCATGCGCACTTCGAGGATGCCGTGGTCGTACGTGGCCTTGATCTCCTCAGGGCTCACGTGCTCCGGCAGAGACAAGGTCCGCCGGTAGGAGCCGTAGCGGAACTCCGACCGGTAGCCAGGCTTGCCCACCTCGCCATGGTGTCTCGCCTCTCGGCGCTCGGCCGTCACGATGAGACGTCCGTCGGAGACCGTGATGTCGACGTCCTTCTCCGGGTCGACACCGGGCACCTCAGCGCGCACGACGAGCGTCTCGCCGTCCACGAACTCCTCCACCCGCATCGCGATAGCCTCGCGATTCGGGAACTCAACCCCCACACCACCGAACGGCCACGCGGACCAGAGCAGGTCCGGAAGACTCAGCCGATCGCTCTTCACCAACGTCGTCATGGTCGAAACCCCCTCACGCTCCTCGACGCGTTCCCGCGGAACGGCTCACTCAACCGTGATAGGCGTGCCGCACGCGGGTGCTTCTCTGCGTCTTGCGGTGCAAGGTCCAGTGACGGGCCCTGCTCTCCTGCGGTCGCAACGTGCGCGCCAACCTCACCGCGCCGGATCCGGCGACGGCCGGGCGCACCCGAGTGTCGTGCCGCACGTTGGGCATCCAGTCAGATGTCATCCTCATCACCTCCCTCCGCACCTTCATTCTCCCACCGGGAGAGCCGTGGGACCCGGTGACGAACGGATGCCGGGCAGGCTCAGCCCCCGACGAACTCGGCCTTTCCGGGGCCGTGCTCGATGAAGGAGTTCATGCCAATCGTGCGGTCCGCCGTGGCGAATAGTGCGGCGAACTGAACACGCTCGATCTCCAGCCCCGTGCCGAGGTCCACCTCCAGACCACGGTCGATGGCCTCCTTCGCGGCGCGGAGGGCATAGGACGGGCCGGAGGCGAGTCGTCGCGCCAGGGCCGCCGCCTCGGTGTAGACGTCATCGGGGGCAACCACCATGTCGACGAGGCCGATGCGCAGTGCCTCCTCGGCGCCGACGAAACGGCCGGTGAAGATGAGTTCCTTGGCCCGGGACGGGCCCACGAGTCGCGGAAGGCGCTGCGTGCCACCGGCACCGGGGATGACACCGAGGAGGATTTCTGGCTGGCCGAGCTTGGCATTCTCACCGGCCACGCGCAGGTCGCAGCACAGTGCGAGCTCACATCCACCGCCGAGCGCATAGCCGGTGATAGCTGCGATTGTGGGCTTGGGGATGTGAGCGACCGCCGTGAAGGAGGCCTGAAGGGAGGCCGAACGATCGACCATCTGCTGGTAGGACCATGCCGCCATCTCCTTGACGTCGGCCCCCGCGGCGAAAACCTTCGGACCGCCATAGACGACGACGGCGCCGATATCGGAGCGGGCCGTGGCCTCTTGGGCCGCCGCGCGGATCTCGTCCTGCACCTGGGCGGACAACGCGTTCATCGGAGGACGGTCGAGCCTGATGGTGCCAACCCCGTCCTCGACCTCGAGACGCACGAACTCACTCATGGCAACCTCCTCGGCGCAATGGCCACGGCGACGCTCCCCCGGTGGGGACGGATCCGGATGAGCCTATCGACGCACTGGGGGCCTGCCCTTCCGGACCCGCACGGCCTGCCAGTAGGACCTTGTGCCGACACAGCCACGTAGATCAGGGCAGACTCGGCACACCAGCGAAACCGGACACCACGTCCGCAACGACCACACGAGCAGGAGCACACGAGCATGGAACCGGACGACCTCGCGTCCGATGCCGTCATTCGCCCTCCCGGGGTCGCCTCGCCCCTCGGTGCCACCTGGACCGCGGAAGGACTCAATCTCGCGGTGCGCGCACCGTCCGCAACCCTGATCGAGGCCTGCCTGTTCCTCGGGGACCACGAGATCCGCGTGCCACTCGAAGCCCGAAGCCACGGCGTCCACCACGGGTTCATTCCCGGCGTCGAGATCGGCACTCGCTATGGGCTCCGCGCCCACGGCCCATGGGATCCGGAGCACGGCCTCCGCTTCAACCCGATGAAGCTACTCGTGGACCCCTACGCGCGTGCGATCGACGGCGAGGTCACGTGGTCGGATGCACTGCGACCTGGAAGCGCTGAGTCCGCGAACGTTCCTGATCAGCGCGACAGTGCTGCGCTGGTGCCCCGTGGGGTCGTCGTCGTCGACGACTTCGACTGGGCCGACGACGAACCACCCGCGACGTCCTGGGCCGAGACGGTCATCTACGAACTACACGTGAAGGGCTACACGGCGCTGCACCCCGCCATTCCCGAGCATCTCCGGGGCACCTATGCCGGCCTAGCCCAGCCGGCGGCGATCGACCACTTGGTCTCGCTCGGTGTCACGGCCGTAGAGCTGCTCCCCGTGCACCACGCCGTCACCGAGCATCCCCTCGCAGAGCGAGGCCTGCGCAACTACTGGGGCTACAGCACCCTGGGGTACTTCGCCCCCCAAGCCGGATACGCCGCGGACAAGACCCCGGGTGGACAGGTCGGGGAATTCAAGGCGATGGTGAAGGCACTTCATGCCGCGGGCATCGAGGTCATCCTCGACGTGGTCTACAACCACACGTGTGAGAGCGGAGCGGACGGCCCGTCGCTGATGTTTCGAGGCCTGGGCGAGCGCGATCACTACAAGCTCTCGGAGGACGCGAGCTACGTCGACACCACCGGCTGTGGCAACACACTCGACGTGGGAGATCTCGATGTACTGCGGTTGGTCATGGACTCTCTGCGCTACTGGGTCACCGAGATGCACGTCGACGGGTTCAGGTTTGACCTGGCCACATCGCTCACCCGCGAACGCACCGAGGTCGACGAGCGCTCACCGTTCCTCGCCGCCGTACACCAGGACCCGATACTGCGCCAGGTCAAGCTGATCGCCGAGCCCTGGGATGTCGGCGACGGCGGCTACCGGCTCGGCATGTTCGGATCCCCGTGGGCCGAGTGGAACGACGCCTTTCGGGATGATGTTCGTTCCTTCTGGCGCGCGGGGCCGTTCACCCCCGAGGCCCCGGCCGAGCTGGGCTGGCGACTCACCGGGTCACAGGACGTCTTCTCGGGCCGGTCGCCAGCAGCCTCGGTGAACTTCGTCACCGCCCACGACGGGTTCACCATGCGCGACCTGGTGTCCTACGACCACAAGCACAATGAGGCAAACGCCGAGGACAACCGCGACGGCAGCGACAACAACCGGTCCTGGAACCACGGTGCCGAGGGCGACACCGACGACGCCGGCATCACGTCAGCTCGACTGAAAACTGCACGTGCGATGCTGGCCACTCTCCTACTGTCGACGGGTACCCCCATGCTCCTCATGGGCGACGAGATCGGGCACACCCAGCGCGGCAACAACAACCCCTACTGCCAGGACAACGAGATCTCCTGGCTCACGTGGGATCTCGAAGATTGGCAGCGCGACACCCTCCGATGGACCACCGCGCTGCTCAACGTCCGGAGGGCCCATCCCGCATTGCGGCAGACCGAGTTCTTCGACGGCCGGCCGACACCCGACGGCAGGCCTGCCGATCTCGCCTGGCTACGACCAGACGGCAGCGCGATGACCGACGCCGAGTGGCACGATCCCGGCACCGGCACCCTGGTGATGGCGCTGTCGGGAGAACTGGCGATCCGCGACTTCGACGGTCGGCCGCTGCGGGACTCAGCCTTCCTGCTCGTGTTGAACCGCGCCAGCACCGACGTGGACGTGACCTTGCCGCCCACCCCGTATGGCGAGATCTACCAACGGCTCATCGACACCGACCTGCCTCGGCCCCGGACGAGCGGGCCCGGGGCGCGAGTCGGCAGTGTCACCGCGGTCGCCGCACGCTCGGTGACCCTGTTCCGCGTCGAGGCGAGTGTCGGATCGTAAGACGCGATCGGCGGGTCAGTCGCTACCCGCACCCGCGGTGGTGGGCAGGACCTGCAGTCCGAGCTCAGCCGGGTCGCTGAGTCCTGCATGGTCAGGGAGCACGCGCACGGTGTACCCGAAAGGCCCCGTGTCATGGAGGGTCAGCGTGGTCTCGAACCGCCAGCGATTGCCCTCGTAGGACTCCACAGCGGCAAGGGCCACGAGATCGGGATCGACGATCCGGTCGTTGTGGTCGACCCTGCCACTTGCGAGCTGCACGAGGACGTCGTCGACCCCGAGCTCACCGAGGGCTACATAGGCAGTGACCGACAGGGCCGTTCCCCGCTCTGGGGAGTCGCCCACACCCGAAGTCTCGACGTGCTCTACGCGAACCCCAGGCCAGGCGGCGCGCACCTGCGCGGCGTAGGCAGCAAGCTCACGCGCGAGCGACGCCTTCGACGCCAGCACTGCCCGCGAGGAGATCGCCGACGGCGCATAGAGCTTCTGCACGTAGTCACGGACCATGCGCGATGCGAGCACCTTCGGACCAAGGGTCGACAAGGTGTGCTGCAACATCGTGATCCACCTGATGGGCAGACCCTCAGAATCGGTGTCGTAGTAGCGCGTCGCGACACTCTTCTCGATCAGGTCATAGAGTGCCGCAGCCTCGAGATCGTCGCGGTGATCGGAGTCGACGACGCCGTCGGCCGTGGGGATGGCCCAGCCGTTCTCGCCGTCGAACCACTCATCCCACCAGCCGTCGAGGATCGAGAGATTCAGGCCGCCGTTCAGCGCGGCCTTCATGCCAGAAGTGCCACAGGCCTCAAGTGGGCGCAGCGGGTTGTTGAGCCACACATCGCAACCGGGATACAGCAGCCGGGCCATGCCGATGTCGTAGTCGGGCAGAAAGACGATGCGATGACGAACATCGGCGTCGTCGGCGAACTGCACGAGTTGCTGGATCAGGCGCTTTCCGCCGTCATCGGCCGGATGCGACTTGCCCGCGATGACCAACTGCACTGGGCGAGTCGGGTGCAGAAGCATGGCCCTGAGTCGCTGCGGGTCGCTGAGCATCAGCGTGAGGCGCTTGTAGGACGGGACACGGCGGGCGAACCCGATGGTGAGGACGTCCGGGTCAAGCACGCCCTCGACCCAGCCAAGTTCGGCGTCGGAGGCACCCCGCTGTACCCAAGACGCACGGAGCCGACTGCGGACGTCGCGGACGAGGCGCTCGCGCAGAACGCGCTTGGTGCGCCAGAGGTCAGCGGCCGGGATACCCCTCGCCGACTCCCAGCCCTCATTCTCCTCGGCTCGATCCTGCCCAACCTGTGCCGCGAGCAAGTCGCGGATCTCGCGCGCGACCCAGGTAGCCGCGTGCACCCCATTGGTGATCGACCCGATCGGCACCTCGTCGGTGTCGAAACCCGACCAGAGCCCGGCGAACATGCCTCGGCTCACCGAGCCGTGGAGCAGGCTCACCCCGTTGGCACGTTGGCCCAGACGCAGGCCCATCACGGCCATGTTGAACACGGTGGGGTCGCCGTCGTCGTAGTCCTCGGCGCCAAGGGCGAGAACCCGTTCTACGGGCACCCCCGCGACAGCATTGTTTCCACCGAAGTACTGGCTGATGAGGTCGCGGGGGAATCGGTCAATGCCAGCCGGCACAGGAGTGTGCGTGGTGAACACGGTGCCTGCGCGGGCAGCCTGAAGTGCCTCGTCGAACGTGAGGTCCTGTGACTGCACGAGCTCGCGAATACGCTCGAGACCCTGGAATCCGGCGTGCCCCTCATTGGTGTGGAACACCTCCGGTTCCGGCGCACCGGTGATGCGGCAGAAGGCCCGTACCGCGCGAACCCCGCCGACGCCGAGGAGCAGTTCCTGCTGGAGCCGGTGCTCACCCCCGCCGCCGTAGAGCCGGTCGGTGACCTCACGTTCAGCGGCATCGTTGCCCTCGACATCGGAGTCGAGCATGAGCAGCGGGACGCGTCCGACATCGGCGCGCCACACATGTGCGCGCAGCGGCCGACCGCCGGGAAGCCCCACCTCGATTACAACCGGTGCGCCGTCGGGCTCACGCAGCAGGGACAACGGCAGACCGTCGGGGTCGAGTACGGGATAGGTCTCCTGCTGCCAGCCGTCACGAGAGAGCGACTGACGGAAGTAGCCCGCCCGGTAGAACAGGCCGACGCCGATGATCGGAACTCCGAGATCGCTCGCGGACTTCAGGTGGTCGCCCGCGAGGATGCCCAGCCCTCCCGAGTACTGGGGCAGCACCTCGGTGATGCCGAACTCTGGCGAGAAGTAGGCGATTGAGGTCGGCGCGTCCGCGCCGAGCGACTGGTACCAACGGTCGCCGGTGAGGTAGTGCGTGAGCCCGTCCGCGATCCAGCGCACATGCGCGACGAAGTCCGGATCGGCGACCAACTCGGCCCAGCGTTGCGAGGGGACCTCGCCCAAGAGCCGGACGGGGTCATGCCCGACCTCGTCCCACAGCGCCGGGTCTATGCGGGCGAAGAGATCCTGGGTCTCGGGGTGCCAGGACCACCGAAGATTCGTCACGATCGAGTCGAGTGCCTCGATCGGCTCAGGGAGGACGGTGCGGACGGTGAATCTTCTAATCGCTCTCACTCTCCTAACCCTAGGCGGCGCAGGGGGACGATGCGGCGCTCGGGCTCGATCGCGAAGCGGGCCGAGCGCGAACGTGACGCGGGGGCAGGCCGGGCGAGTCCGTGCCTGACATCACGCACGCCATCGGGCCTACCTCGGTACGCTGATCCGCGATGCCTCCCACGACACGCAGAGCGTCCAGCGAGCCCGCCCCGGCCACGGCAAGCGCGGCTAAGAACGTCACGCCCTCGAGTAAGCGAGTGCGTCCACTCCCGATAAGGCCCGCGAGCATCGGCCGCTACGCGATTGAGGACATCGCGCCCGTCATCGCCCTCGGCACCCGACCGGTCAAGGCCGTGGTGGGCGAGGCGATCGTGATCAGCGCCAACGTCTTCCGCGAGGGCCATGACGCCGTCGCCGCAACCGTCGTCCTACGCGGGCCCGACGGGCTGGTGAGGGCCACTCCCATGCGACCGGTCGACGTCGACCTCTGGGAAGCCGAGGTCACCGCCGACGCGATCGGGGCGTGGACGTTCACGATCGAGGCGTGGGGAGATCCCGTCACGACCTGGCGACAGCGCGCGCTCATCATGATTGCCGCGGATATCGATACCGAGCTCGAACTGCGCGAGGGCGCGATCATCCTCGACCGGGCACTGGGCGGACTCCCCCGCGGCGCAGGTCGTGCACCCGTCAAAGCCGCGATCGCTGCACTGCGCGACGTTCGCCGTCCGGCTCCCGCGCGGCTGGCCGTCGTCCTTGATCCCGCCGTGACCGAGATCCTCCAGCGTCATCCGCTGCGCGAGAACGTGACGGAATCCGGCACTTTCCCGTTGCTCGTCGAACGCGAGCGCGCGCTCGTCGGCAGCTGGTACGAGTTCTTCCCGCGCTCGGAAGGTGCCACCCTCGATCCACAGCGATCAGGCACCTTCCTCACCGCCGCCGAGCGACTTCCCGCCATCGCCTCGATGGGCTTCGACGTCGTCTACCTCCCCCCGATCCACCCCATCGGCCGAATGCACCGCAAAGGCCCGAACAACACGCTCACACCAGGACCCGACGACCCGGGATCACCGTGGGCGATCGGATCGACGGAAGGTGGGCATGACAGCGTCCACCCCGACTTGGGCACCATGGACGACTTCCGCGCCTTCGTCACTCGCGCAGGCAATCTCGGGCTCGAGGTGGCACTCGACCTCGCACTGCAGTGCGCCCCGGACCACCCCTGGGTCAGCGAGCATCCCGACTGGTTCCTCCATCGCGCCGACGGCACGATCGCCTATGCGGAGAACCCGCCCAAGAAGTACCAGGACATCTATCCGCTCTACTTCGAAGATGACCCTGACGGGATCTTCGTCGAGGTTCTTCGCGTCGTGCGCCACTGGATCGGCTGCGGTGTCAGGATCTTCCGCGTCGACAATCCGCACACGAAGCCGGTGGCGTTCTGGGAGCGGCTGATCGCCACCGTCAATGCGTCGGACCCCGACGTCGTGTTCCTTGCCGAGGCGTTCACCCGGCCGGCCATGATGCGTCTGCTCGGCGAGATCGGGTTTCAGCAGTCCTACACCTACTTCACCTGGCGCAACGACAAGGCCGAAATCGAGGCCTACTCGCGTGAGCTCTCAGGGCCACTGGCCGCCTCGATGCGACCCAACCTGTTCGTCAATACGCCCGACATCCTTCACGCCTACCTGCAGTACGGCGGTCCGGCGTCGTTCGCGATCCGAGCAACGCTCGCTGCCACGCTCTCGCCGACATGGGGTGTGTACTCAGGTTTCGAGCTCTTCGAGCATGTCGCGGCGAAGCCCGGTAGCGAGGAGTACGTCGACTCTGAGAAGTACGAGTACCGCCCCCGCGACTGGGACGCTGCGGCGGATTCGGGTGCGTCCCTCGCGCCTTACCTCACCCGTCTGAACCAGTGGCGCTCCGAGCATCCGGCACTGCGTCGCCTGCGCAACCTCCACTTCCATGCGAGCGACAACGACAAGATCATCGTCTACAGCAAGCGTCAGGGCGACGACGTGATCCTCGTCGTCTGCACGCTCGACCCCTATGGAGCCCGCGAGGCTCTGCTTGATCTCGACCTGCCCGCGCTCGGTCTCGAATGGGGCGAGAAGTTCGCCGCACGCGACCTCGCCAGCGGCGAGACATGGGTCTGGGGTCAGTCACCGTACGTCCGACTCGACCCGCACGACCATGTGGCCCATGTGGTTCACATAGGGCGCGGGGACTTCTGAGATGGCCGCCCGGCTCGCACCCGTCGCACCCGTCGCCACTGCCGAACTCGACCGCATGGTCGAGGGTCGCCATCATGATCCGCACTCGATCCTGGGGCCGCACCTGCACGAGGGAGCCGTTACCGTCCGGGCGCTCCGGCCGTTGGCCACCTCCGTCACCGTCGTCAGCCGCACCCCCGAAGGCGAGTTGCGACACGCCCTCACCCACGAGCACAGGGGTGTGTTCGCTGGAACCCTGGGCGTCACCGAGATCCCCGACTATCGCCTCGAGGTCACCTACGACGGCGAACCGCTACTGGTCGACGACCCCTACCGGTTCCTGCCCACCCTCGGAGAGATCGATCTGCACCTGATTTCCGAAGGACGACACGAGAGTCTCTGGACGGTGCTCGGGGCTCACGAGCACCGCTACGACTCAGAGTTCGACGAGGTCCGCGGCACATCTTTCGCGGTCTGGGCACCCGCGGCCCAGGGTGTACGCCTCGTGGGTGACGTCAATCATTGGGACGGCACCGGCAGCCCCTTGCGCTCACTGGGCTCGAGCGGCGTGTGGGAACTCTTCATGCCGGGGCTCACCGCCGGCGCTCGGTACAAGTTCGACGTTCTGGGGCGTGACGGCACGTGGCGCACCAAGGCCGACCCCCTCGCGCGGCACACCGAAATCCCTCCGGCCACCGCGTCGGTCGTGTACACCTCGACGTACTCATGGGGTGACTCCGCATGGCTCGATGCCCGCGCGAGCCGCGATGTGGGGAACTCCGCGATGTCCACGTACGAAGTTCATCTGGGCTCGTGGCGACCAGGGCTCGACTACTTGCGGCTCGCCGACGAACTCACCTCGTACGTCACCGAACTCGGCTTCACGCATGTCGAACTGATGCCCGTTATGGAGCACCCCTACGTGCCCAGTTGGGGTTACCAGGTCACGTCGTACTACGCCCCCACGTCGCGGTTCGGCTCCCCGGACGAGTTCCGTCACCTCATCGACCGGCTGCATCAGGCAGGGATCGGGGTGATCCTCGACTGGGTGCCCGGGCACTTCCCCAAGGACGACTGGGCACTCGCACGTTTTGACGGCACGCCTCTCTACGAGCATGCCGATCCGCGTAGGGGTGAGCAGCCAGAGTGGGGCACCTACATCTTCGACTTCGGCCGACGCGAGGTGCGCAACTTCCTCGTCGCGAATGCCTGTTACTGGCTCGAGGAGTTCCATGTCGATGGGCTACGGGTCGATGCCGTGGCCTCCATGCTCTATCTGGACTATGCGCGAGAGGACGGTGAGTGGACGCCGAATATCCATGGCGGGCGCGAGAATCTCGATGCAGTGGCCTTCATCCAGGAGACGAACGCCACCGCGTACAAGCGCTCACCCGGCATCGTCATGATCGCCGAGGAATCCACCGCATGGCCCGGCGTCACCACGCCCACGGACCTCGGCGGGCTCGGCTACGGGCTGAAGTGGAACATGGGGTGGATGAACGACACCCTCCACTACGTCACACGCGAACCGGTGCACCGTCAGTGGCATCACAGCGAGATGACCTTCTCGCTCATGTACGCCTGGACGGAGAGGTTCTGTCTGCCCATCAGCCATGACGAGGTCGTGCACGGCAAGGGATCCCTCATCGGCAAGATGCCCGGCGACCGATGGCAGCAACTGGCCAATGTGCGCACCTACCTCGCCTTCATGTGGGCCCACCCCGGCAAGCAGCTGCTGTTCATGGGCTCGGAGATCGGGCAGTACGCCGAGTGGAGCGAATCACGAGGCCTGGACTGGTGGCTGCTGGAGAACGCCGATCATCTCGGCGTCCAGAGATGCGTCGCCGACCTCAACCGCGTGTATCGGAAGACACCGGCCCTATGGAGCCGCGATAACGAACCCGACGGATTTGACTGGCTCGACGCTGACGACTCCGCCGGAAACACGCTGTCCTGGCTGCGATGGGGGCACGACGCCTCGGTCGTCGCCTGCATCGCGAACTTCGGTGGCGGCCCCCACGAAAACTACCGAGTGGGGCTGCCGTTCGGCGGAACCTGGAACGAGATCCTCAACACCGACGCCGAGGTCTACGGGGGTTCCGGCGTCGGCAACCTTGGGGCCGTCGTCGCAGAGCACGTTCCCTGGAACGGCCGACCGTTCTCCGCCCTGATCAGGGTGCCACCGCTCGGTGCGCTCTGGCTGCAGCCGGCCTGAGGGCTCGGGACGTTCACCACGAACATGGGGCCCGGTCCTTCGTGGACCGGGCCCCATGTTGGTGCCCGTCGATCAGAGCGAGAACAGCGGTCCGGTGATCGTCCAGCCGACATGGGCTCCGGCAGAGGCGAAGAGAAGGAAGAAGGCAAGCGCGCCGCCGATGAGCGCGATGTTCTTGTTGAATGCCGTCATCTCGGTCATGCGCGTGGTGGGGTCGGTTTCCTTCCAGAACGCATGCATGAACACGTTGATCCCGATCACCATGACGACGATGAGAAGGGCGCCGAGGTCCCCGTAGATGCCTAGGAGCACCGAAAGCCCGCCGATGCCGATCCCGAGTCCGGAAAGGATCACACCGGCCTTGCCGCCGGGAGCACTCTTGTATTCGACGTACTGAGCCATGGCATCGACCTTGGTGAGGTGGCCGATCGCGCCGATGAGAAACATCGCCGAAAAGGCGATGCGGGCGATCAGGAAGATCGTGTTCACGGGTTCTCCGGGGGGGTGAGGGTGCCTCGCGTCGAGGCAATTAGTTGAATAATCAATTACTATACACCCCGTGGCCCCCTGAACGTGGCAGGGCGGGCCGCGACTCCTGCGTGTCGCTCGTGAACATGACACGCTGGCGCCATGTCCTCGGGCCTCACCTCAACCCCCGCCGCGGACGGGTTCTCGATGCCTGCGGAGTGGGCAGCTCATGCCGGCTGCTTCCTCATCTGGCCAGAGCGCAGCGACAATTGGCGCGAGGGCGCGACGCCTGCGCAACAGGCGTGGGTAGCACTCGTCGAGGCGATCTCCACTACCGAAGCGGTCACGGTGCTGGTCTCCACCCGACAGCACGACTCCGCCAGGCGCCTGCTTCCCACCCATGTTCGCCTGGTCGAGATGGCGACGGACGATGCATGGGTGCGCGACACCGGGCCCACTTTCGTCACGAACCCTGCAGGCGAGATCCGAGGTGTGTGCTGGGGTTTCAACGCCTGGGGCGGACTCCTGGGCGGGCTCTACTTTCCCTGGGACGCTGATGCTCTCGTCGGCCGGACGATCTGCGATCTCGAGCGAACGCCGCATTATCGGCCTGACCTCATCCTCGAGGGTGGGTCAATCGAGGTCGACGGCGTCGGAACCGTGCTCACCACCGAGGAATGCCTGCTCAATCCCAACCGCAACCCCCACCTGAGTCGGGATCAGATCGAGCAGTTCCTGCACTCCCATCTGGGAACCTCGAAGGTGATCTGGCTGCCACGAGGCGTGTACCTGGACGAGACGGACGGTCACATCGACAACCTCGCGCGGTTCGCCTCCCCGGGCGTCGTGATGCTGACCTGGACCGACGATATCGACGATCCGCAGTACGCGCGCTCGACCGAGGCCCTTGACGTCCTGCAGCGCTCCACGGACGCCACCGGTCGCGCACTCACCGTGGTGAAGATCCACCAGCCCGGCCCTCTCACCCTCACCGAGACCGAGGCGAACGGAGTCGATGCCGTCGCCGGATCTCAGCCGCGGGTCGCGGGCGCGAGGCTCGCCGGCTCCTATGTCAATTCCTACATCGGGAACGGAATCGTCGTACTACCCGTGTTCGACGATCCGCACGATGCGGCCGCGATCGCGAACTACGAGAACCTCTTCCCCAACCGCCAGGTGATCACCGTGCCTGGACGGGAGATCCTGCTCGGCGGGGGCAACGTTCATTGCATCACCCAGCAACTGCCCGCCCACCTCTGACACAATCGGAGGCGACAGGAAGGACGTGCGCGCGATGAGCGGGAACACCACGCGCGCGCCCCTCCCGGCCCATCCAAAATTGGCGAAGTACGCCTGGCTCTCGATCGCGGCAGCGCTCGTCACGATCGCGCTGAAGTCCGGCGCCTATCTCGTCACAGGCTCGGTGGGCCTGCTGTCCGACGCCGCTGAGTCGGTGGTCAACCTCGTCGCGGCGATCATCGCGCTCATTGCCCTCACGGTGGCGGCGCGACCTGCCGACGAGAAGCACCACTACGGCCACGGCAAGGCGGAGTACTTCTCCGCGGCCATCGAAGGCTTGATGATCTTTGTCGCCGCTGCGGTCATCCTCGTGACCGCCATCCAGCGCCTGATCCACCCGCAAGCGCTCGAGAGCCTGGGGATCGGCCTGGCAATCTCGCTTGTCGCCACCGCCGTCAACAGCGCAGTGGGGGTGCTGCTGATCCGGGTCGGCCGACAGCACAGATCAGCCACCCTCACCGCCGACGGCAAGCACCTCATGACCGATGTGTGGACCTCCGTCGGGGTGGTTGTCGGAGTGCTCCTCGTGGCCATCACCGGTTGGCTCCCCCTCGACGCGATTGTGGCCATCGCCGTCGCGTTGAACATTCTTGTCACCGGCACCCGGCTGGTCGTCTCGTCGACGTCCTCGCTGTTGGACGCCGCGCTGTCCCCCAAGGACGTTGCACTCGTGACTGAGGTGCTCGATCGCCATCGCAGCGACGATGTCGACTTCCACGGCCTCCAGACCCGCGAGAGCGGGCGCACCAGATTCGTCACGTTCCACGTCTTGGTCCCCGGTGCGTGGCCCGTACAACGTGCACACGATCTAGTCGAGATGATCGAGGCACAGGTGCGCGAGGTGCTCGAGGGCTCGTACGTCACCACGCATATCGAGCCGCGCGAGGACGAACGGTCCTACGAGGACTTCACATTCGACGGCATCGCCACCCCCGATCCGAAGCCGCGCGATCCAGCGACGTGAGCAAGATCTGCCAGGCGGTATCAGAAGAGCGCGTTGGCCAGTGACATCCGGGCCTTCACCACGCGGGGATCGGAATCCCCGACGAGGGCAAACAGCCCAAGAACGTGGGTTCGCGCGGCCGAGCGCTCGGCGCCCGATGTCCGTCTCACCAGGTCGATGATCCGAGCGAACGCCTCGTCGACCTGGCCTCCGAGCAGCTCGAGATCCGCCGCAAGTGCCTGTGAAGGCAGAGAGTCAGGCTCGGCCGCTGCGGCCGCTACGGCGGCAGCGGGGTCTACCCCGTCAGTGCGTCGCAGGAGTGCGACCTGTGCCAGCCCCGCGATCGCATCCGCGTCGCCGGGCGTCGATGCGAGCACGACGCGGTAGGCATTCTCTGCGGCGTCCCAGTCGCCCGCCTCGATCGCGTCGTACGCCGCGTCGAACCCGGGGTCGCCGTCAGGCTCGCCTTCGGCCTCCGGCTCAACGACTCCCGCCGGGGTCACAATCCCAGTGACACCGTTGGCTGTGGCAACGCGTACCAACTCAGCGAGGTACTCGCGCACCTGGGCCTCCGGCAGCGCGCCCTGGAACAGAGGCATCGGCTGACCCTTGATCACCGCGAATACTGCGGGGATCGACTGCACATCGAACGCCTGGGCGACCCGCGGGTTCGCATCGACGTCAACCTTGGCCAGGAGCCAGGACCCCGCGCCCTCGGCGGCGAGTCGCTCGAGGACGGGCGAGAGGGCCTTGCACGGTTGGCACCATTCAGCCCAGAGGTCGACAACAACGGGCACCTGGAAAGAACGGTCCAGGACGGCAGTCTGGAAGTCGGCCTCGTTGACGTCGATCACCAGCGCCGCCGGGGGTGGAACAGCTCCCGAGGCTATCCGCTCCTGGGAGGCGGCCTGCGCCTGTCGTGCGGCGGCGACCGCCGCAAGATCGACGGCTCCGCGCATCGGGACCTTGGACGGCGGAATCGGCATGCTCACAACCTCATCCTGCCACTGCCCCCGGGGTCGTAGGCACGTTGCGGGTCACGCACCCGTATCAGGAGCCATCGTCACAGGAAGTAGAGGCGAGACAGCGGCACACGATCAACCGGGTCCATCGACAGTGCCTCACCATCGAGTCGCACCACGGCGCCCAGCGGGTCGACCTCGACGAGGGCGCTCGCGCGGTGGCGCACCATCGAGGAAAGCCTGACCTCGCGGCATCCCCGCACGGCAACCCTGCGACGACGGGTCGGGAAGACATCCTCCCCGGACTCGACTGCGGCGCTATTGGTGAACAGCACCGCAAGGTCGACAGCCGCGCCGCCGATACCCCCGAACTGGGCGGCGATCTGCCTGGGCTCGGCGTTATCGACCACTGCATTGGGATCGCCGACCGTGCCCCAGGCGGGGAGTCCGGACTTGAGGACGAGATAGGGCTTGGCGCCGAACGAGGCCGGTGACCACAACACGATGTCGGCCATGAGACCCGGAAGGAGGGAGCCGACCTCATGCGAAAGTCCGTGTGCGAGTGCGGGATTCACAGTGAGCTTCGCGAGGTAGCGAAGGACGCGCTCGTTGTCGTGTGGTGCCTCGTCGTCGACGGGCTTGAGCACCGCGGCGAGCTGGAAGGTGCGACGCACGGTCTCCCCCGCACGTCCCATGCCCTGGGCGTCACTCGACGTGATCGGGATGACGCCGCGATCGTGCAGGACGTTCTCCCCTGCCATCGTGGCCGCTCTGACCCGTGCGCGCACTATGTCAGCGTCACCGGGTAGGTCTGCCTTGAGTGCGTGCACATTCATGATCATCGCGAAGTGTTCGGCCACTGCATCGCGCCCGAAAGGCAGGGTGGGATTCGTCGACGACGCGATCACGTGAGGTACCCCGGCCAGGCGCAGCACATCCGGTGTGTGGCCACCGCCGCACCCCTCGACGTGGAAGGCGTGGAATACCCGCCCGTCGGACACCGCCAGCGTGTCCTGGACCGAGAGCCCCTCATTGAGCCCGTCCGTGTGCACCGCGACCTGGACGTCGAACTCCTCGGCAAGGGTCAGGCAGGTGTCCAGGGATCGCAGATGGGCACCTGTGTCCTCGTGAACTTTGAAGCCGCACACCCCGGCCTCAATGCCCTCGATCATGGGGGCACGCCGCGATGCTGACCCTCGACCCAGAAGCCCCACATTGATCGGATACGCGTCGAACGCCGCGTATGCCGCGCGCAGCGGACCTGCGGCATTCACCCCAACCCCCCAGAACGGGCCGAACTCCTGTCCGATGACGGTCGTGACCCCGGATGCGAGTGCGGCCTCCATCACCCGCGGGGACAGCAGATGCACATGGGTATCGACCGCGCCGGCGGTGGCAATCAGGCCTTCGCCGTTGATGACGACGGTCCCTGTCCCCACGATCACCTCGATCCCGTCGCCGGTATCGGGATTGCCCGCACGGCCAATGGCACTGATGCGACCGCCAGAAATCCCGATGCTCGCCGTGCGGACCCCGAGGACCGCATCGAGGATGAGGACGTTCGTGATGACGACATCGCACGACTGGCGGCTAGTCACCGCACGTAGACCAATGCCGTCGCGACCTGTCTTACCGAAGCCGAGCAAGAACTCGTCATCGACGGGCTGGCTGTGCTTCTCGACCTGGACGACCAGGCCGGTATCGCCGAGACGGATTCGGTCGCCGCTGCGAGGCCCGTACACCTGTGGCTGCGCGTGACGGTCGGTGGTCACCGTGACACCTCAGGATGATCGGCCAGATAGGCGCGCACCCGTGCGGCTGAAGCCTCGGGATCGCCCTGGGGCTGTACCGCCGAATCGAGGAATCCTGTGGCGCGCAGGAACTCCAGGGCGCGCTCGCGGGCACCAGGGGCGTCTAGTGGACCGTCGACCAGGCCAGCGAATCCGATGACGACTCGCTCGCCTCGGATGGGAGCTAGCCGAACGCGGCGCGTCTCACCGGGCCCGAACGTGACCGTGGATCCCGCAGCCACGTCCAAGTGGCGGCCGTATGTGGCTTCCCTGTCGAACGACAGCCTTGGGTTGACCTCGAGGAAGTGGAAGTGGCTGGTGACGGTGATGGGCACGGCGGCCGTGTTCGTCACGTCCACTTCGTTCAGGTCGACTCTGATGTGGCGCCCGGAATCCGAGCCCGCGGTGGCAACCGCAACATCGCGCGCTTCCATCGCGCCGGGTGCAAGCGAACCCAGATGGCCGCCGCCAATCGGATCGGGGACGACGACAAGTCGGGTTCCGTCGTCGAAGAGTGCCTCGACTTTCACGTCGCCGAGAATGTCCGCAACGCCGGGAAGTACATCCTCGGGTCCGAGGAGTGAGCGCCCGATTGCGAGCGCCTCCTCATGGCGACGTCCATCGCGCGCCGCCTCCGCGACCGCGTCGGCGATCAGCGCGGTTGCCTCGGGGACGTTGAGCAACAACCCCCGGGCCCTGCGGGCCCTCGCGAGCTCGGCCACGGTGAACAGCAGGATCCTGTCGCGTTCGGACGGCGTCAGCTGCACGTCTCCCATCTTGGCAGCCCACGTGGCCACGCGCACACGCATGTAACCCCTCGGTCTCGAATTCCGATGGGCCACATGGCCTTGGGCGTACAGGGATCGCGCAGATCCAACTGAAGGCGGCGGTGACGTCCATCCGACGGCGCGATTCCCCCACGACGGCGCGTTCTTGCGTGTCACTCTGGACTGCAGGTAAGACAAGTAGACATGGGGGGATCCATGCTCAAAACTGCGCTGTTCCTTCTCACGCTTGCGCTGACGGGCTGCGCGAGCGGCAATGATCAAGTTTTCGTCGGCACCCCCTCATTCACCCCCTCACCAGACCCGAGCGTGTCAGTCGTCACGGTGACCGAGACTGTGCCCGGACCGCGCGTCACCACCACGATCGTCCGAAACGGCGTCCCTGTCACCATCACAGTGCCGGGCCCGAATATCGTCCGCACCGTGACGCGCACGAGTGCACCGATCGTGGTCTACCGATCGGGAGTGCCGGTCACAATTCCCGGGCCCACCACCACGACGATCGTGACTGGGCCGACGACCACCGAGACCGCGATCGGGCCGACCACCACAGCCCCAGGTCCGACCACCACCGAGACCGTTCCAGGCCCGGCCACCACCGAGACCGTTCCAGGCCCGACCACCACCGAGACCATCCCAGGCCCGACCACCACCGAGACCGTTCCGGGACCAACGGTGACCGAGACCGTTCCGGGACCAACCGTCACCGAGACAGTGGCGGCAATCCCGTAACTCCCGCACGACCGGGCGGCCTCGTGACCCCGGTCGGCCCTAGCCCGCTCAGGCGCTACGCCGATCAGGGCCCGAGATCACCAGCGCGGCAAGGCCTTTCCCGGGTTGAAAATCCCTCGGGGGTCGAGAGCCTGCTTAATGCGCCCATGTAGATCGATCGCAACGGGGTCTAGTTCAGTGGTGAGGGCTGCGCGCTTGAGCAGGCCCACCCCATGCTCACCCGTGACTGTTCCGTCGAGGGCGAGAGCCACGTCAAGAATGTCGTGGAAGGCCAGCATGGCTCGAGCGGCTGCCTCGTGATCGCCGCGCGGGGTGACGATCGTGGGGTGTAGATTTCCATCTCCTGCGTGGCCGAAAGTCCCGATCATGACGTCTCGCTCCTGCGAGACGCGTTCGATCGCCGCGACTGCCTCGGCGAGGCGACGTCGCGGTACCGAGACGTCGTCGAGCAGCCAATCACCCATCGACTCAAGCGCGGGAATCGCCATCCGTCGCGCACCAAGAAGCATGTCGGCCTGCTCGGGGTCCTCCGACCGAAAGCACTCCGTGGCCCCCGCCTTCTCGCACTCGGCGAGAAGTCGATCGGCCTCCGTCTCGCCCACAGCACCTGGGAGATCGCTCTGCGCGATCAGGAGCGCGGCAGCCTCGGTGTCTAGCCCCATCGGGCGCCAGGCCTCGACTGCGCGCAGCGTGGTGCGGTCCATCATCTCGAGCAGGCTCGGCGACGTGACCGACATGATCGCCTCGACGGCCCTCCCAGCAGAGGCCATATCAGCGAATACCGCAACGGCGGTGGTAGGGGGCGCCGGCGGTGGTCGGAGGCGAAGGCGCGCCATCGTCACGATCCCGAGGGTGCCCTCGCTGCCGACCATGAGCCCTGTGAGGTCGTATCCGGCAACACCCTTGATCGTGCGCCGTCCGAGTCGGGTGATGCGACCGTCGGCCAGGACTACCTCGAGGCCGATCACGGCATCACGAGTGACGCCGTACTTCACGCAGCAAAGGCCACCAGCGTTGGTGTTGACATTGCCTCCGATCGAGCAGAAGTCCTTGCTCGCCGGATCCGGCGCGTACCACATCCCGTGGCCCGCAACATGCTCGCGAAGATCCTGGTTGAAGATGCCAGGCTGGGTCTCGACATAGCCGTTGCCCACATCGACGCCGATAACCTGGTTCATCCGCTCGACGCAGACGACGAGACTTCCGTCGATCGCATTCGAACCCCCCGATAGCCCCGACCCCGCGCCGCGGGGGACGATCGGAACCCGATGCTCATAGGCCGCGGCCACGAGTGCGGCCACCTGCTCGGTAGTTCGAGGGAATGCAACCGCGAAAGGAACCCCGGCTTCGGTGCCCGTGGAGCGATCGAATCGGTAACTCTCAAGCCGATCCGAGTCGGTGACAACGTCGCCGTCGGCGAGCGCGGCCTCAGCCGCACGGAGCACAGAATCCTCGGGGGTCACCGGCCGAGCGTAGCGTATGCATTCCAGCGATCAAACCAACGGATCGCCTTAGTATCAAAGGATTTCACCCGGGAACCTTCGCACGGGGAATGTCAGGGCGCGAGGCCGGCCACCAGAAGATCTGCGGCCGCGTAGGGATCGATGACACCGTCGACAACACGTTGTGCAAGCGACTCCAACCGAGCATCTCCGCTGAGGTCACCGATGCGTTCGCGAAAGATTCCGAAGGCGATAGCCTCGACCTCACCTTGGGCGCGGGAATGGCGGCGAACCGCAAGCTGCCCACTGTGCCCGAGCCATTCTCGATGGGAACTGATCGCATCGACGACGTCGGCAACACCCTCGCCACGCGATGCGACCGTGCGGAGCACCGGCGGCTTCCATGGATTGTCGGCCGATCCGGATCTGGGCCCTGAGCCGAGCGTGATCATGTGGCGCAGTTCGCGCAACGTTGCCTCAACCCCGTCGCGGTCGGCCTTGTTGACCACGAAAATATCGCCGATCTCCAGGATGCCTGCCTTCGCGGCCTGCACGCCATCACCCATGCCCGGTGCCAGCAGCACGACGGCGGTGTCGGCAGCGCCCGCCACCTCGACTTCGCTCTGCCCGACGCCAACTGTCTCCACGAGCACGATGTCGAAGCCCGCCGCGTCGAGCACGCGAATCGCCTGCGGCGTGGCCCAGGAGAGCCCGCCGAGGTGGCCGCGCGACGCCATGGATCTGATGAAGACGCCGGAATCGGTGGCATGTTCCTGCATGCGCACTCGATCACCGAGCAAGGCACCCCCGGAAAACGGCGACGACGGGTCGACTGCCAGGACACCCACTCTGAGCCCTCGGGCTCTGAAGGCGCCCACCAACGCGGAAGTCGATGTGGACTTCCCCACACCTGGGGCACCCGTCAGCCCGATGACATGTGCGCGACCCGAGAACGGCGCCAGTGCTGCCGTCACCTCACGCATCGCGGGCGATGCGTCCTCCACGAAAGAGATCAGACGCGCCACGGCGCGCGGCTCTCCATTGCGGGCGCGCTCGACCAGGCCGGCTACGTCGATGGTTGCCGTCACGCGCGGACTACTACGCCGAGGGGACGCGGATGACGAGCGCGTCGCCCTGACCGCCGCCGCCGCACAGCGCCGCTGCGCCGATGCCGCCGCCACGTCGGCGAAGCTCGAGGGCCAGGTGCAGGACAATTCGCGCCCCGCTCATCCCGACGGGGTGACCGAGTGCGATCGCTCCCCCATTGACGTTCACCTTCTCCGGGTCGATCCCGAGCTTGCGCGCCGACACGATCCCCACGGCGGCGAACGCCTCGTTGATCTCCACGAGGTCGAGGTCGGACGCGGTAAGCCCCTCACGCCCAAGCGCCCTAAGGATCGCGTTCGCGGGCTGCTCGTGCAGCGAGGCATCCGGGCCCGCGACGACACCGTGCGCACCGATCTCCGCAAGCCAGGTAAGTCCGAGCTGCTCAGCCTTGGATTTGCGCATGACCACGACCGCAGCCGCTCCGTCGGAAATCTGAGACGAGGAGCCCGCCGTGATCGTTCCGTCCTTGGCGAAGGCCGGACGGAGTTTTGCGAGAGTCTCGGCCGTGGTGCCGGCGCGGATTCCCTCGTCGTCGGAGAAGACGATCGGGTCGCCCTTACGCTGCGGGATCTCGACAGGTGCGATCTCCTCGGCGAAGATCCCATTCTTCTGGGCGAGCGCCGCGAGTTGGTGGGACCGCGCTGAAAAGGCGTCCTGCGCCTCACGGGTGGTCTCGGGGTAGCGGCCGTTGTGCGTCTCGGCCGACACCCCCATCCCGACTTGGTCGAACGCGCAGGTGAGTGCATCGAAGGCCATGGAGTCCTGCAGCGTGACATCGCCGTACTTGAACCCCTCACGCGACCTCGGGAGCAGGTGGGGTGCCTGACTCATGGACTCCATGCCGCCTGCAACGACGATCTCGAACTCCCCCGCTCGGATGAGTTGGTCGGCAAGCGCAATCGCGTCGAGCCCCGAGAGGCAAACCTTGTTGATGGTGAGGGCGGGCACGTCCATCGCGATGCCGCCCTTGACCGCGGCCTGGCGGGCGGTGATCTGACCGGCCCCAGCCTGGATGACCTGCCCCATGATCACGTAGTCGACCTGGGTCGGTGCGACCCCGGCTCGCTCGAGAGCGGCCTTGATCGCCACCCCACCGAGGTCTGCTGCCGAGAAGTCCTTGAGTGACCCGAGGAGACGGCCCATCGGGGTACGCGCCCCCGCGACGATGACGGTACTCTCGGCGCTCATCTTGGGACCCTCCTGTGGAAACGCGTTCCTGCGTTTGTCACGATACCTGTGTGAGCACACACAGCCCTGCCGAGGTCCTCGGACCCGCCGTCACCGCCATAGATCACGTCGGCCTCGCCGTGCGCGATCTTGACGAGGCCATCGCCTTCTACGGACGCACCTTCGGCCTGCCACTGCTGCACGAGGAGACGAATGAGGAGCAAGGGGTGCGCGAGGCGATGCTCGGCATCGGTGACTCCTGCATCCAGCTCCTCGCACCACTGCGACCGGACTCACCCATCGGCAAGTTCCTCGAGCGCAACGGCGAGGGGATCCAGCAGGTCGCATTCCGCGTCGTCGATGTCGAGGTGGCCGGTCAACGCCTCCGCGACGCCGGGTTGCGCCTGCTCTACGACACCCCCAAACGCGGCACAGCCGGGTCGCGGGTGAATTTCGTACACCCCAAGGACTGCGGCGGCGTTCTGGTCGAACTCGTCGAGCCTGCATCCGACGCACACTGATCGCTCAACCCGCCTCCCCGCCCTGCCGTGCATCGGGGGTGGCGGGTGACAGGGCTCGCGACCCGCACCGGTAGCGTCGTCCACTGAAGCCGCGAGCCGCACGGCCGCAGCGCCGACCCCGGAGGCCGACGTGAAGAACATCCTCAGTGCGATCCTGTCCGACAACGCGACCGCTGACGACTTCGCGGCTCTCGAGATCCCTGAGTCCTACCGCGCCATCACGGTGCACAAGGACGAGGAGAAGATGTTCGAGGGGCTCACGACCCGCGAGAAGGACCCGCGCAAGGCTCTCCACCTCGACGACGTCCCGGTTCCCGAGCTCGGACCCGGCGAGGCGCTCGTCGCGGTCATGGCCAGTTCGGTGAACTACAACACGGTTTGGTCATCGATCTTCGAGCCAGTGTCCACCTTCGGGTTCCTCGAGCGATATGGCCGCACCAACCCGTTGGCCAAGCGCCACGATCTCCCGTATCACGTGGTGGGATCGGATCTCTCAGGTGTTGTGCTGCGGACGGGCCCAGGTGTGCACACCTGGAAGCCCGGCGACGAGGTCGTCGCCCACTGCCTCTCCGTCGAGCTCGAGAGCCCCCTCGGCCACAACGACACGATGCTCGACCCCGAACAGCGCATCTGGGGTTTCGAGACCAACTTCGGCGGCCTCGCCGAGATCGCCCTGGTCAAGGCCAATCAGTTGCTCCACAAGTCTCCGCACCTGACCTGGGAGGAAGCCGCAGTCCCAGGGCTGGTCAATTCCACGGCCTACCGCCAACTTGTCTCGCGCAACGGCGCCGGCATGAAGCAGGGCGATTCCGTCCTGATCTGGGGGGCCTCGGGTGGCCTGGGCTCCTACGCCACGCAAATGGCACTCAATGGCGGTGCCACGCCGATCTGCGTTGTCTCCAGCCCCGAGAAGGCCGAGATCTGTCGCCGGATGGGCGCCGAGCTGATCATCGATCGCAGCGCCAACGGGTACAAGTTCTGGAAGGACGAGAACACCCAGGACCAAAAGGAATGGCGCCGCCTCGGAGCCGATATCCGAGCCCTCACGGGCGGTGACGACGTCGACATCGTCTTCGAACACCCTGGGCGCGAGACGTTCGGGGCCTCGGTCTACGTCGCACGCAAGGGCGGCACGATCGTGACCTGCGCTTCAACCTCGGGCTACATGCACGAGTACGACAACAGGTTCCTCTGGATGAATCTCAAGCGCATCGTGGGCTCGCACTTCGCCAACTACCGCGAGGCATGGGAGGCCAACAAGCTGATCCAGCGCGGCAAGGTCCACCCGACGCTGAGCAAGACCTATGCCCTCGCCGACACCGGTCAGGCCGCGTACGACGTGCACCGCAACGCGCACCAGGGCAAGGTCGGCGTGCTCGCGCTTGCACCGCAGGACGGCCTCGGGGTCCGCGATCCCGAGCTGCGCGCCACCCACCTTGACAAGATCAACAGATTCCGCGACCTCTAGGCCTCAGCGAGGCCGGTTCGAAGCCCTGCGCGGTCCAGCTCGTCCACCTCGTGTATCTCTCCGGGGCGGACGAGTAATTCCGCGAGATCGCTCCCCTAGTGCGGACGGCCTTTCTCATATTGCGGGGGCCATTCAACCTGCTCGCCGAGGGCGTGTGCAGCAAGGAGCGGCCAGTGCGGCTGCCTCAGCATCGCGCGCCCGATCAGCACTACGTCAGCCTCGCCGTCCGCGAGTATGGCCTCTGCCTGCTCCGGCTCGATGATCAGGCCTACGGCACCGGTGGGAACCCCGACCTCCTTGCGGACGCGGGCCGAGAACGGCACCTGGTAACCCCGGGCGAATGGGATGTTCTGCTCGTGGTGGAGTCCGGCCGACGAGAGATCGACGAGGTCGACGCCGCGAGCCTGGGCCTCGCGGGCGAAGATCACCGTCTGCTCAATATCCCAGCCACCCTCGACCCAGTCGGTGCCAGAAACGCGCATCAGGAGAGGTCTGTCATCAGGCAATGCCGCTCGTACGGCGTCGATGACCTCTAGTGGGAAGCGCATGCGGTTGGCGAGGCTGCCTCCGTAGCCGTCGGTGCGCTGGTTGGACAACGGTGACAGGAACTCATGCATGAGGTAGCCGTGGGCCGAGTGAAGCTCAACGGTATCGACGCCTACAGCGACCGCGCGTCTCGCTGCGTCCGCGAAAGCCTTAGTTACAGAAGCAATATCCGTCTCGGTCATCTCGCAAGGCTCAGGCCAGTCGGAGAAGGCGATGGGCGACGGTGCGATCGTCTGCCAACCACCGTCGGCTGCATCCACCGCTCCAACTCCCGTCCAGGGAGACCACGTCGACCCCTTACGGCCGGAATGGGCGAGCTGAACGGCAATCGGAACACCTTGGCCATGTATGAATTCGACGATCGGGGCAAGTGCTTCGGCTTGCTCGTCCGTCCACAGCCCCAGACAACCCTGCGTGATGCGCCCCTCCGGCGACACGGCCGCGGCCTCGGTGATGATCAGTCCTGGCCTGCCAGTGGCCAGCGCTCCGAGGTGCTGCATATGCCAGGACGACGCCACACCATCGGTGGCCGAGTACTGGCACATGGGAGCCACCCAGACACGGTTTGAGAACGTCATTCCGCGGAGAGTCAGCGGTCGGAAGAGTTGACTGGTCATGGGGCATCACCCTAGCGCCCGCGAGGTGCGGGATCACTGACGCAGAACGCGCATGGGACAGACCTCCGGCCTACCGAACCGCCGCGCGAATCCCGGACTGAAGTGGCCCACCCGCGTCGACGACGCTACCCGGCCGATGTGCGCGTCCACCCCGCCGGAGAACTACCCTCAGGTCGCACGCGGAAGGTGACGCACGTCGGCGAGGAAGTCGATAAGGGCCGACGATACTGCGGCGGCGTCCTCCACGGCGGTGAGATGCCCAGCGCCGGGAACAGCGACGAACCGCGCATCGCGCAGCGCCCCCATCATCGAATCCTGCTCTGCTCGTGGCGTTATCACGTCCTCGTCACCCCAGAGAACCAGGGCGGGAACAGTCATCGACGCGAGGTCGTCGTGCGAGTCCGGACGGGCGGCCATGGCGCGCTGCGCCCACGCGACGCCCGCGGGATCGGCCTCGTTGATCCATCCGCGCACGAGGGCAACAACCTCAGGTCGACCCGTATGGGTGGTGGCTCCGAGCAGGTTGGGAACCATCGCACGCGCCAGAGCCTCGGTGTTTCCGGCGGCGACGACCTGATCGGCGATCCGGAGCCGATTGTCCTTGGCCTCGTCCGAGTCGGCCGATGCCTTGGTGTCTGCCAGGACCAGCCCCGCCACCCGGGAGGGATCTTGCCTCAGGATCTCCATCGCCACGTAGCCACCGAGCGATAGTCCGACGAACACGGCCGAGTTGACGCCCAAGCGGTCCACAATGCTCAGCACGTCGCGCGCCATCAACGTGAGCGAGGGTTCGTCATCAGGCCCCTCGTCCCCGAAGGAGGATCCGCCGAAACCGCGCAGGTCGGGAACCACGACATCCCAGTCGGCCTCGGCGAGCGAATCGACGATGCCGTCCCACAGTCTCTTGTCGAGCGGGAAGGCATGCAGCAGAACAACAGTCGGGGACATCAGAACCTCTGTGAATCCGTGGGGTGGTGTGAGAAGGCGGCGGACGCCCGAACTCTCGCGAATGTCGACGTCGACACATCAAGGTTCAGCATCACAGGTCGCGCCACTTCTCCATGGGGCCCTCGTAGCCGTCGTGCACGCCGAGGGTGCCGGGTACGAGGTGGCCTGCGATCGAATCGAGCACGAACCTCACGTACTGCTCCCCCATCCACAGATGCTTTGCCCCCTCACGCGCCACCACCTCGGCCTGGGGCACGCGAGCGAACCGAACACGTGCCTCCGCAGGTTGAAGGTAGTCATCGAGTTCAGGAACGAGCGCCACCATCGGGCGCTCGCCGGACGCCCAGTGGTCGAGATCCTCGAGACTGGAATACCGCAGAGGTGGCGAAATCAGGATCGCGCCGGCCACCGGGTCGATATTGCCGTGGCGGAGGATGACGTCGGTACCGAACGACCACCCGACGAGCCAGGGAGCAGGAAGGCCGAGTACGACGGTGTCCTCAACCGCGGCCCGGAGGTCAAGGCCTTCGCCGTTCGCGTGATCGAACTCGCCCTCACTCGTGCCAGCCGCGCTTGTGGTACCTCGGGTGTTGAACCGCAGGACTGCAATTGCGGCGAGTGCCGGGAGGCGCCAGGCCGCCTTGCGGAACAGATGGCTGTCCATCATCCCGCCGTGTGTCGGAAGTGGGTGCAGGCAGACCATGGTCGCGACGGGATCCCGATCGATCGGCAGCGCGAGTTCACCGATGAGCCGAAGCCCGTCCGATGTCATCAAACTCAGTGGCTCGCGACGAGCGGGCAACACGCTGTTTGCGACGATCCCGGACACGCGACTCCTTCCGTGATCAGGCCGACTTCTCTTGTGGCTCGGGCAAACCCAGACTAGTGCTAGGTGCGCGGTGAACGACCGCGCTGGGTATTGGGTGAGCGCCGCTCGCGCGCATTCCAGCACGCTGAATGCCAGTGGCGACGGTCATCCTCACCTGATGGCCGATCCGCTGGCCATGCGACGATGTGGGGCATGCCCTGCTTGATCTCTTGATCGCAGCCTGGGCATCGATAGGCCTTGGTCGAACTGGACCCAGTGATGCGACGAACTAACCAATCGCCATCAGGATGCTCTTCGACGTTCTGATGGGCGCCGCTCAATGGGCGAGGTTCGCCCCCAGGGGCACGCCGGTGATGTCGTCCCACAGCGCATAGCTCAGGCGTCGTAGCTGCGGAATCCGCGGCCAGTCTTGCGCCCGAGATAGCCCGCAGTGACGAGGTGCTCGAGTCGCGGCGAGGGTGCGAACCCAGGCTCCCGGAACTCCAGATAAAGCGTGCGCTGGATCGCCAAGGACACATCGAGCCCGACGACGTCGAGCAGTTCGAACGGCCCCATGGGGTATCCGCAACCGGTCTTCATCGCGACATCGATGTCGTCCGCCGTCGCATAGTTGGCCTCGAGCATCTTGACCGCGTCGTTGAGGTACGGGAAGAGCAGGGCGTTGACGATGAATCCAGCCCTGTCACCGCACGAGACAGCATGCTTTCCGATCTTGGCACACACCTCGAGCACCGTCGCCAGGACATCGTCAGTGGTGGATACCGTGGAGACGACCTCCACGAGCTTCATCAGCGTCGCGGGGTTGAAGAAGTGAATCCCGATGACATCGCCCGGACGACGCGTGACGGCCGCCAGCTCGATGATCGGGAGGCTCGACGTGGTGGTCGCCAAGATCGCTCCAGGCTTGCAGATGTCGTCGAACGTCTCGAACAGCGCCGCCTTCACCGAGAGCTCCTCGACGACGGCCTCGAGGACGAGATCGCAGTCGGCGAAGTCGTCGAGCTTGCTACTGCCCGTGATGCGGGCGAGCGTGGCGTCGCGATCCTCTTGCGACAGCTTGCCGCGGAGGACGCCCTTATCGAGCGACCTCTCGATCGCGCCGCGCACCTTGGCGATGCGATCGTCGCCTCGCGTGACGTACTGGACGTCGTACCCGGCCTTCGCGAAGACCTCGACAATGCCGGTCGCCATCGTGCCCGACCCAGCAACACCGACCTTCTGAATGGGACGGGTTCGTGGCCCAACCCCATCGGCGACGGGAACCGGTGTCAGCGCATCGGCAACAACCACGGGCGAATTGAGACCCTGGTAGGTGTAGAAGCCACGCCCGCTCTTGCGGCCACGCAAACCCGCGGTGACCATCTGCTTGAGAACAGGCGACGGAGCGTGCAGGCGGTCGCGACCCTGCTTGTACATCGTGTCGAGGATCTCGTATGCGGTGTCGAGCCCCATCAGGTCGAGCAGCGCAAGGGGACCCATGGGGAGCCCGCACCCGAACTTCATCGAGGCGTCGATGTCCTCACGGCTCGCGTACTTGGTCTCGAACATCGATGCGGCATGGTTGAGGTAGCCAAACAGTAGAGCGTTGGCGATGAAACCAGCCTTGTCGCCGACGACAACGGGCAGCTTGTCGAGACTTCGCACGACGTCCTGGACGTCAGACACCACCTCGGGCGAGGACACCACGGTTCGCACGACCTCGACGAAATTGAGCACCGGGGCCGGGTTGAAGAAGTGCATTCCTACGACATGGGCGGGCCGAGAGGTCGCGACGGCGATCTCGGTAACTGAAAGTGAGGATGTGTTGGTGGCGAGGATGGTTTCCGGGCCGACAATCTTGTCGAGACGCTCGAAGATCTCTCGCTTGAGGTCGAGGCTCTCTGGCACTGCCTCGACGACGAGGTCCCGGTCAGCGAGGGCGTTGAAGTCAGTCGTGAACGTGATACGACCCAGGATGTCCGCGCGCTCGCTGTCGCTGACCTTGCCCCGACTCAGCGCGCGCTCAGTGGAGCCTTCGACGTGGCCGCGGCCCCTGTCGAGCGCGGCGTCACTGATGTCGATTGCGACGACCTCGTAGCCACTCCTCGCGAAGACCTCGGCGATGCCGGCACCCATCGTGCCCAGGCCAAGGACGCCCACTTTGGTGATCTCACGCGACATGGGCTCTCCTCGGGAAGTATCGAACTCAAACGGTAGGAACCACAATCGTCAAACCAACGAAGGGTCCCGAGAATAAGGGCTTAGTGTCCCAGGTCGGTCAACGGGCGCGCAACGGCCCCCCATGTGCGGCAAACCCGCCGGGTACTACGGTCGCACCGTGCGCCTTGTGATCGCCCGCTGCTCCGTCGACTATGTCGGCAGGCTGACAGCCCACCTACCGAGCGCGACTCGCCTCCTCCTTGTGAAGGCTGACGGTAGTGTGCTCGTTCATTCGGACGGCGGCAGCTACAAACCGCTCAACTGGATGTCTCCCCCGTGCTCACTGCTGATCGATGTCGATGATCACGGCATCGGCACGTGGACGGTGACCAACAAGGCAGGCGAGACCCTCGTGGTCTCCGTCGAGGAAGTCCACCACGACAGCGCCCACGAGCTCGGGATCGATCCGGGCCTGGTGAAGGACGGGGTAGAGGCGCACCTTCAGACCCTGCTGGCCGCCCAGGTCGAGATCCTGGGCGAGGGGTGGCGGCTCGTGCGACGTGAGTTCCCCACGGCCATCGGGCCGGTTGACATCATGTGCCGGGACGCGGCCGGCCTTGCCGTCGCGATCGAGATCAAACGCCGCGGCGACATCGACGGCGTCGAGCAACTCACCCGATATCTCGAACTTCTCAATCGGGATCCGCTGCTCACGCCGGTCCGGGGAATCTTCGCCGCACAGGAGATCAAGCCCCAGGCACGCGTCCTGGCCAACGACCGCGGGATCGAGTGCGTGGTGCTCGATTACCACGCATTGCGCGGGCACGACGATGTCGAGGCCCGCCTGTTCTAGGTGGAGTCCGAACCTGGGGCTTGCGGTACGACCGACGTGCCTCGACGCCGACGCATCGATTCAGGCCCCAACCAGACGATCGAGGCCATGTGCCGCCCGAACTTCGTCGAGGACCCGCGCCATGATCGCGGTCGCGTCGTAGTCCTTGGGGGTGAACACCGCGGCCACGCCTGACGCCCTCAGCAGTGCCGCATCGGCCTCGGGGATGATCCCGCCGACGACGACGGGAACGTCGCCGAGACCCGCCTCACGCAGACCATCGAGCACCATCGGCACGAGGTCGAGATGAGAACCGGAAAGTATCGAGAGCCCCACGACATCGACGTCCTCCTCGACAGCGGCCGCGACGATCTGCTCGGGCGTGAGCCGGATGCCCTGGTAGACGACCTCGAAGCCTGCGTCGCGGGCGCGCACGGCAATCTGCTCTGCGCCATTGCTGTGGCCGTCGAGCCCGGGCTTGCCCACGAGCATGCGGAGTTTGACACCGAGCTCTGCGCCCGTGGCGGCGACGGCATCTCTCACCGTGGCCAGTGCCGCGGTGTTCGGGCCAACTCCCACGACGCCCGACACCCCAGTGGGCGCACGGTACTCACCGAATATGCCACGCAGGGCGCCAGCCCATTCACCGGTAGTGACGCCGGCACGCGCACACGCCAATGTCGCCGGCACGAGATTCGCTGAGGTCTCGGCTACCGCCCTGAGTTCAGCGAGGGCAGCCTCGACGGCGCCAGCGTCTCGCTGCGACTTCCACTCGGCGAGGCGCTCGATCGCGGCCGCGCCGACAGCAGGATCGACTGTCTGGATTGCCGCATCGAGATCGGCGGTCAGTGGATTGGGCTCGGTGGACGTGAACGCGTTGACGCCCACCACGATGCTCTCGCCACTCTCCACGCGCGCCCGTCGCACCGCATGCGAGCCGACGAGTTGGCCCTTCATGTACCCGGACTCGACCGCTGCGACAGCGCCACCCATCTCCTGGACTCGGTCGATCTCCGTGCGTGCCTTGGAGACCAGGTCGGCAACCTTTGACTCGACCACGACGGATCCGGTGAACAGGTCGTCGTACTCGAGCAGGTCGCTTTCGAATGCGAGCACCTGTTGAATCCGCAGCGACCACTGCTGGTCCCACGGCCGCGGCAGCCCGAGCGCCTCATTCCACGCAGGCAACTGAACGGCTCGCGCCCGTGCATCCTTCGACAGGGTGACGCCGAGCATCTCGAGCACGATCCGTTGGATGTTGTTCTCCGGCTGCGCCTCGGTAAGTCCGAGGGAGTTGACCTGGACGCCGTAGCGGAAGCGCCGCTGCTTGTCATCGGTGATTCCGTATCGCTCACGGGTGAGGTCGTCCCAGAGTTGGACGAACGCCCGCATCTTGCACATCTCCTCGACGAAACGCACCCCGGCGTTGACGAAGAAGGAGATGCGACCGACGACCTCCCCGAACCTCTCCGGCGAGACCTGGCCGGAGTCGCGGACGGAATCGAGCACCGCGATCGCAGTGCACATCGAATAGGCAATCTCCTGCTCAGGTGTGGCGCCGGCCTCCTGCAGGTGATAGCTACAGATGTTGATCGGGTTCCACTTGGGGATGTCGCCAACCGTCCAGGCGATGATGTCGGTGATGAGCCGGAGTGAGGGGCCTGGCGGGAAGACGTACGTGCCTCGTGAGAGGTACTCCTTGATGATGTCGTTCTGCGTGGTGCCCTGCAGCGCCCCGAAGGGTGCGCCCTGCTCCTCGGCGACTGTTGCATAGAGAGCCATCAGCCACATCGCCGTGGCGTTGATGGTCATCGAGGTGTTCATGCTCTCGAGCGGAATGCCATCGAAGAGCGCCCTCATGTCACCGAGGTGCGACACCGGCACGCCCACCTTGCCGACCTCGCCCTGGGCCAGGAGATCGTCGGGGTCATAACCGGTCTGCGTCGGCAGATCGAAGGCAACCGAAAGACCGGTCTGGCCCTTCTCAAGGTTGCGACGATAGAGCGCGTTCGACTCGGTCGCGGAACTGTGACCTGCGTAGGTCCGGATGAGCCAGGGCTTATCGGGCATGTGGGAGATCCTGTCGCGGGAGTACGAGGGTGGCGCTGCGGCCAGGACGAGCCTAGACGGCCGCTCCGGAGCCTGGATCAGCGGACGCCATCACGCGGCGGAGAGCCATGGCGATGTTCAGCGCCACCGTCAGGGCGCCACGGCGATACGCGACACGTCAGCCCCGAGCCGAACGAGGTCTTCGACGAATCCCTCGTAGCCACGGTCGACGTGGTGTGGCTCGTACACCGTGGTGACCCCCTCGGCCACGAGGCCTGCGAGCACTAGTCCGGCACCAGCCCTGATATCCGCGGCCTCCACAGGTGCACCCGACAACGTCGCCTTGCCCCGCACCATGGCGTGATGACCGTCGGTACGGACATCGGCTCCGAGCCGGACCATCTCATTGACGAAACGGAAACGCGCTTCGAAGAGGTTCTCGGTCACCATCGCCGCACCGTGGGCGATCGAGTTCAACGCGATGAACTGGGGTTGAAGATCAGTGGGGAACCCGGGATAGGGCAACGTCACCACATCGACCGAGCGGGGCCGGTCCTCGCAGCGAACACGGAATCCGTCGCCTGCGGCCTCAACGATCGCACCGGCGAGCGTGAGTTTGTCGAGGGCGATCTCGAGATGCTCCATACGGGCATTGCCGACCGTGACATCGCCCTGGGTCATCACGGCCGCCACTGCCCATGTACCGGCCACCAGCCGGTCGGGGACAGTGGTGTGATCGGTCGGCGAGAGGAGATCAACGCCCTCGATCTCCAATGTCGACGTGCCCACACCGCTGATGCGCGCACCCATCGACGTGAGCATCGCGCAGATGTCGACGATCTCCGGCTCACGAGCCGCGTTGTCGATCACCGTCGTCCCCTGCGCGAGAACCGCGGCCATGAGCAGGTTCTCCGTGGCCCCGACGCTGGGGAAGTCCAGCCATACCATCGCGCCACGCAGTCGCTCCGAGCGTGTCGCGATCAGAAAGCCGTGCTCACTCCGGACGGTGGCACCGAGCTTCTCGAGCCCAGCGACATGCATGTCGAGACCTCTGCTACCGATGTTGTCTCCGCCTGGGAGTGCTACGTCGGCTTGACCACAACGCGCGAGCAGCGGCCCGAGGACGTTGATCGAGGCACGCAGTTTCCGGACAAGGTCGTAGTCGGCCTTGTGGGAGGGGACACCGGGCACCGTGATGGCCACCGAACCCGCGTCGGTGTCTCGAATGACCTCGCAGCCGAGGCGTCGAAGGAGTTCGGACATGTACTCGACGTCGAGGATGTCGGGAACCTCACGCAATGTGGTCGTGCCCTCCGCGAGCAGAGAGGCCGCCATCAGCTTGAGCACACTGTTCTTGGCGCCGGTGACTCGCACCTCGCCCACCAGTCGAGCCCCGCCGACGATCCGAATTGCCTCCACGATCCCTGAGGATAGGCGACCGCATCGCCTCGCCTGCACTCGTCGGGTCAGCCTGTCGGACATAGTCTTGCGACATGGTCAATCTCACGCGCATCTACACCCGCACCGGCGACGACGGAACCACGGCCTTGGGCGATATGTCCCGCGTCGGTAAGAACGACGCCCGGCTCCACGCGTACGCCGACACCGACGAGGCCAACTCCAGTCTCGGCGTCGCCCTCGCGCTCGGCGATCTCGACGATGACGTCCGGGCACTGCTCATCGTCGTGCAGAACGACCTCTTCGACGTGGGTGCCGATCTGTGCACCCCGGTGGTCCCAAACCCGGAGTACCCACCCCTGCGCGTCGAGCAGGTCTACATCGACCGCCTTGAGTCCGCGTGCGACGAGTACAACGGCCGCCTCGAAGCCCTGCGCTCCTTCGTCCTCCCCGGCGGAACGGCCGGATCGGCACTTCTGCACGTGTCGCGCACCGTTGTCCGACGGGCCGAGCGGTCGGTGTGGGCGGCGATGGACATTCACGCCGCAACGATGAACCCGCTCACGGCCACCTATCTCAACCGCCTCTCGGACCTGCTCTTCATCCTGGCTCGACACGCGAACCTCGAAGCGGGCGGCGACGTGCTGTGGGTACCGGGCGCGAACCGCTGAGATCGGTTGCCCCCCGACACACAACGGCCGGCCCCCCGTAAGGGGAACCGGCCGTTGAGGTGACTCTGGACGTGGTCAGTGAGTTCCTGAGGCACGCAGTTTCGACTGTTCCGCGAGAGCAACCTTGAGGCGAGTCTCGGCGCGCTCGATCGCGGCCATCTCCTCGGCGCTCTCGGTTGCCGCCGCCCGTGCGCGCTCTAGTGCCAGGGTGGCGCGCTCAACGTCGATCTCTCCGCCGAGTTCGGCGGTCTCGGCGAGGATCCAGACCTCGTCGTGGTCGACCGCAAAGAAACCACCGTGGACGGCGACGACCACCGAAGGCCCATCGGTGGTGGTGATGCGCACCGGGCTGTCGGCCAGGATCGCCAGCACCGCCTCGTGCTGGGGCAGGATGCCGATCTCACCCTCGAGGGTCTTGGCGACAACCAGCGACGCGGTACCCGACCACAGCTTGCGGTCGACCGCCACGACGCTGACGTTGAGCTCACCCATGTCAGCCGGCCAGCTTCGCGGCGTTCCGCTCGACGTCCTCGACCCCGCCGCACAGGAAGAACGCCTGCTCGGGAAGGTGGTCGTACTCGCCTTCGCAGAGTGCCTTGAACGACGCGACGGTCTCCTCGACGGTGACGAATGAGCCCGGCTGACCGGTGAACTGCTCGGCAACGAAGAGGTTCTGCGAGAGGAAGCGCTGGATGCGACGCGCGCGACCGACGAGGATCTTGTCCTCTTCGGAGAGCTCGTCGATGCCGAGGATCGCGATGATGTCCTGGAGGTCCTTGTAGCGCTGGAGGATCTCCTTGACGCGCGCCGCCACACGGTAGTGCTCCTCGCCGATGTAGCGGGGGTCGAGGATGCGTGAGGTGGAGTCGAGCGGGTCGACGGCCGGGTAGATGCCGAGCTCAGAGATCGGGCGCGAGAGCACTGTCGTCGCGTCGAGGTGCGCGAAGGTCGTTGCCGGAGCCGGGTCGGTGAGGTCGTCAGCGGGCACGTAGATCGCCTGGAGCGAGGTGATCGAGTGACCACGCGTGGAGGTGATGCGCTCCTGGAGCTGGCCCATTTCGTCAGCCAGCGTGGGCTGGTAGCCCACTGCCGACGGCATGCGGCCGAGGAGGGTGGACACCTCGGAGCCAGCCTGGGTGAAGCGGAAGATGTTGTCGATGAAGAGCAACACGTCCTGCTTCTGAACGTCGCGGAAGTACTCCGCCATCGTCAGCGCCGAGAGAGCGACACGAAGACGCGTGCCCGGGGGCTCGTCCATCTGGCCGAAGACCAGTGCGGTCTTGGTGATGACGCCAGACTCAGTCATCTCACCGAAGAGGTCGTTACCCTCACGGGTGCGCTCGCCGACACCGGCGAACACCGACACACCACCGAACTGCTCGGCGACGCGGTTAATCATCTCCTGGATGAGGACGGTCTTTCCGACGCCCGCACCTCCGAAGAGCCCGATCTTGCCACCCTTGACGTAGGGGGTGAGCAGGTCGATGACCTTGATGCCCGTGACGAACACCTCGGTCTTGCTCTCGAGCTGGTCGAAGTTCGGGGCCAGCGCGTGGATCCCGCGGCGCTCCTTGATATCAAGCGAGGACTCGGGGACATCCAGGGGCTTGCCCAGGGTGTTCCACACGTGCCCGAGGGTGACGTCGCCGACGGGCACTGTGATCGCGTCACCGGTGTCGCTGACGGCCGCTCCGCGCACGAGCCCATCGGTGGGCTGCATGGAGATGGTGCGCACCATGTTGTCGCCGATGTGCTGCGCAACCTCGAGCGTGAGGGTTCGCGAACCACGGTCGCCCTCGGCGCCGGTGCCGAAGTCGACCTCGACGTGAAGCGCGTTGTAAAGCTCGGGCATGGATTCGACGGGGAACTCCACGTCGACCACGGGGCCGGTGACCCGTGCGACACGGCCGACGCCGGTCGTGGTCTCAGTCGTTGCAGTCATGGTTGTCCTCGACTCCTATGCGGATGCGGAGAGTGCGTCGGCTCCGCCGACGATCTCGCTGATCTCTTGGGTGATCTCGCTCTGACGAGCCTGGTTCGCCTGGCGGCTGAGGGTCTTGATGAGTTCCTCGGCATTGTCCGTCGCCGCGCTCATGGCCCGGCGACGGGCAGCGTGTTCTGACGCCGCTGCGAGCAGCAGCGAGGTGAACACGAGATTTTCGACGTACTTGGGGATCAGCATGTCGAGCACCTCCGATGCGGAGGGCTCGAAACTGTAGAGCGGGAAGGGTCCCGAACCTGAGGCCGCCGCCTCCTCAGCCGTCTGCGCGACCACCTTGATCGGAAGAATCTGGATCACGGTCGGGATCTGGGTGACCATGCTCACGAAGTGCATGTAGACCACGTGGATCTCGTCACTGCCACCCTCGGTATTAGGGGTGAGGTAACTGGCCAGCAGCGCCGCCGAGATCTCCTTGGCGTTCTCATAGGTCGGGGTATCGCTGAAACCCGACCACGATTGAGCCACCGTGCGCCCACGGAACCGGTAGAAACCGATCGCCTTGCGTCCGACCAGGTAGGGAACGACCTTGAGGCCACGGTTGTCGAGCAACTTCGTCAGCTGCTCGCCCTCCTTGATGACGCTCGAGGAATACCCGCCCGCGAGACCGCGATCCGAGGTGATCACCAGGATCGACGCGCGCTTACGAGGAACCTTCTCGTCATCGCACAGGAAGGGGATGTTTCCGCGCGTGCTCGTGGCCGCTGCCGAGATAGCCATGGTGAGCGCCCGGGTGTAGGGCAGCGCAGCTTCAACGCGCTGCTGCGCCTTCACGATGCGCGAGGAGGCGATGAGCTCCATCGCCTTCGTAATCTTCTTGGTCGCCTGGACGGACTTGATCCGCCGTCGGTAAATCCGGAGTTGGGCACCCATGGGGCAGGGACCTCAGCCCTTGACCGTGGTGATGGTCGCGTGAACGACTTCGGACTCCGCGAGAGCCTCAACCGGGGCCTCGTTGACCCCAAGGACAACCCCGGAGGTGGTGTTGAACTGCCGCTTGAAGCTGGTGATCGCGGACTCGAGGCCTGCGGCGGAGTCATCCGAGAGGTCCGTGGTGGTCCGGATCGTGTCGAGCAATTCCTTGTGGTTGCGGCGCAGGTAATCGAGGAAGTCACGCTCGAAGCGCTTGATGTCCTCGAGCGGCACATCGTCAAGGTTGCCCGTGGTGCCCGACCACACTGACGCGACCTCTTCCTCCATCGGGAAGGGCGCGTACTGCGACTGCTTGAGGAGCTCGACGAGGCGCGAACCACGCGCGAGCAGCGCCTTGGAGGCAGCGTCGAGGTCGGAGCCGAAGGCCGAGAAAGCCTCGAGCTCACGGAACTGGGCGAGGTCAAGGCGCAGACGGCCCGCCACCTTCTTCATCGCCTTCGGCTGAGCCGACCCGCCCACGCGCGAGACCGAGATACCCACGTTGATGGCCGGGCGCACACCGGAGTTGAACAGGTCGGACTCCAGGAAGCACTGACCATCGGTGATCGAGATGACGTTGGTCGGGATATAGGCCGACACGTCGTTGGCCTTGGTCTCGATGATCGGCAAGCCGGTCATGGAACCCGCACCGAGCTCGTTGGAGAGCTTCGCGCAACGCTCGAGCAGACGGGAGTGCAAGTAGAAGACGTCACCGGGGTAGGCCTCGCGACCCGGCGGACGACGCAGCAGCAGTGAGACGGCGCGGTAAGCCTCGGCCTGCTTGGAGAGGTCATCGAAGATGATCAGGACGTGCTGGCCCTGGTACATCCAGTGCTGACCAATGGCCGAGCCGGTGTAGGGGGCGAGGTACTTGAAGCCGGCGGGGTCGGACGCGGGGGCCGCGACGATGGTCGTGTATTCCATGGCGCCGAAGTCCTCGAGCGCGCCGCGGACGGCCGCGATCGTGGAGCCCTTCTGACCAATGGCGACGTAGATGCACTTGACCTGCTTCTTGGGGTCGCCGGACTCCCAGTTCTGCTTCTGGTTGATGATCGTGTCGATCGCCACGGCCGTCTTGCCGGTCTGGCGGTCGCCGATGATCAGCTGACGCTGGCCGCGGCCGATGGCGGTCATGGCGTCGATGGCCTTGATGCCCGTGAGCATCGGCTCCTTCACCGGCTGGCGCTCGACGACGGTGGGCGCCTGAAGCTCGAGGGCGCGACGGCCTTCGGCAGCGATCGGGCCCTTGCCATCGATCGGGTTGCCCAGGGGGTCGACGACGCGGCCAAGGTAGCCGTCGCCGACGGGCACCGAGAGGATCTCGCCCGTGCGCTTGACCGGCTGGCCCTCTGCGATCTTCGAGCCGTCTCCGAGGAGCACGACACCGATCTCACGCACGTCGAGGTTGAGTGCAAGGCCCAGCAGTCCACCCTCGAACTCGAGCAGTTCGTTGGTCATGGCCGAGTGAAGTCCCTCAACGCGCGCGATACCGTCACCGGTCTCAACGACGCGCCCGACCTCCTCACGGGTGGTCGCGGGGGCGTACGACTCGACGTTCCGCGCGATTGCGTCGCGGATGTCTTCCGGTCGGATCGTCAGCTCCGTCATGGTGTCCTGCTCTCTCGTTCTCGCGCCGTTTCTCGGCGCCGTCGGTCTCGGGAGTAGTGCGGTTCGGGTAGTGCTTGTTCAGGCGGACACGGTGCGACGAGCCTGTTCGAGCCGGCTCGCCACGCTTCCGTCGATCACGTCATCGCCGATTCGCACGACGATGCCGCCCAACACGGACGGGTCGACAATCACGTTCAGGCGTACCTGACGACCCTGAAGGGCTGCCAGTGCTGCCACGAGCCGGGTGTTCTGGTCTGGGGTCAAGGACACGGCGCTACGCACCTCGGCCAGGACTTGGTGGCGCTGAGCACTCGCCAGGCGCGCGAGATGCTCCACTGCCGTGGCTGGTCGACGTCCGCGCAGGTTCGCCGCGAGGTGTGTCACGAGTGCCGTGGTGGCCGGAGATCCTGTGGGCTCGACGATCGAGCGCACGAGCTCGGCCTTGCGCCCGGGCCCGACAGCGGGGTCGGTGAGGGCTAGTTGGAGTTCAGGTGACTGGTCGACCGCACGACCGAAGGTGAAGAGCTCATCTTCGATACGGTCCAAGGTGCCGTTCGACTCTGCGTCGGCGAACGCGACTTGGGCGCCGAGCTGCTCGATGGCCTCGATGAGATCCGAGTCGCTGGACCAGCGCGCCGAGACGATGTCACTGAGAACGGACATCGAGATCGCCGCGATCCTCGAGGAGAACAGTGTTGACGCGATACCCGCACGGACCTGCGCCGGCTGACCGGCGTCGGCAAGTGCAAGGCGCAGAGCCTTCTCTTCGCCAAGGACCCTGACGACCGCAAGGAGGTCAGCGCTGACACCACTGAAGCCCGGCTCCGCGCGACGGCCATCGACCGACGCCTGCAAGGCCAGCAGCGAGTGACGAGACGAACCGAGCATCAGTTCGACGCCCCGTTCGCCTGGGCTTCGAGGTCGGCGATGAAGCGATCCACGGTCGCGCGGGCACGCGCATCATCAGCGAGGGACTCGCCCACGACCTTGCTTGCCAGCGTGAGGGCCAAGGTGCCCACCTCGCGACGCAGCGACGCAAGGGCCGACGCACGCTCGGAGTTCATCGAGGCCTCGGCACGCACGGTGACGAGTGCGGCCGCCTCACTAGCCTCGCGGCGAGCCTCCTCGACGATCGAGGAACGATCGGACTGCGCCTGGGCGATGATCTCGCCCGCCTGACGTCGACCTTCGTCGAGCGCCGCACGTCGCTCCGTGTCGGCAGCCGCAGCCTGCGTCCGAGCCACATCCGCAGCCTCCAGCGAGGTGCGGATCTGAGTCTGACGCTCTTCCATCGCCTTGTTGATCGGCGGAATGATCCACTTGGTCAACGCGAAGACGATGAAGACGAAGACAGCGAACTCGACGAAGAACGTCCCGTTCGGTAGCAAGAAGATTTCAGCTGATGTTCGCAACTCGACGCTCTCCAGTTCGTGTCCAACTACGTCTTGTTCAGTGCCTTACCCGTGGCCGAAGCCACCTGCCCGTGCAGCCGAAAGAGACTACTTGGACGAGAAGACGTAAACGAAGACGACCATGAAGAGCAGGTTGATGAAGTACGCAGCCTCGACCAGACCAACGGTCAGGAAGAAGTACTGACGGGCCTTGCTCTCGATCTCAGGCTGGCGTGCGATCGCGCTGATCGTGGAACTTCCCACGAGACCATCACCGATTGCCGCGCCTGCAGCACCGCCGGCCAGCGCGAGGCCACCACCGATGAGGGCGCCCGCGATCCGAATCGCGTCATTGAGCCCTGCGTCTACTGCCATGTCTTCCTCCACTGTTCGGGATCTTCATTGAGTACTGATCGCGTTGACTTCGTGTTGTGCTCCGTGCACGTGCGAGCGCCCATCACCTGGGTGAGTAGCTGGCAGCCCGCTTACCTTAGTGCTCTTCGGTCGACATGCCGATGCCGAGGTAGATGATCGTCAGCAGGGCAAAGATGAAGGCCTGGATAGCCCCGATGAACATGGCGAATGGCTTCCAGATCAGTTCGCCTACCGGCACGAGGAAGATCGGCAGAAGCGCCGTGATGACCGAGACCATGAGCACGCTGGCGAAGATGTTTCCGAAGAGTCGGAACGTGAGCGTGATCGGCTTGGTGATCTCTTCGATGATGTTGATCGGGAGCATGACGGGGTACGGCTCGAGGTAGTGCTTGAAGTAGCCCTTGGTACCGCGCGCCTTGATCGAGTTGTAGTGGACCAGGAAGATCACCACGACCGCCATCGCCAACGGGAGGTTGACGTCGGACGTCGGGGCCGGGAACCACTCGGGGTTATGGCCACTGGGGATGATTTCGATCCAGTTGCAGATCAAGATGAACAGGAACAGCCCCATGGCGAGGGGAACGAATCGTCGGCCTTGTGGACCGATGGCCGACTCAGCGATCCCACCAATCTGCTCGAACAGGGTCTCCCAGAACAACTGAAGCTTCCCGGGGACACCCGAGGTGACCTTGCGGCGCATCAGGAATCCGAGAGCTAGCACGATCAGGGCCGCCACAAGGGAGGCGAACACAATGTCGAGGTTGACCTTCATGCCCAGCACGAGGATCTGCATGGGGTGCTCGCCGACCTCGATGGTCGCCTCGGCCAGCAGGTGGTTGCTCAGGAAATCCACTGAAATACCTCTCACAACGCCCTGGTGGCCATGATGGCCCGACCAGCATTGATCACAAATGCGATCTGGAAGATGACGAGCCCGACCATGACGCCGATACCCAAGGGTGGGATCCAGACAACGAGCCCGATCACCACGGCTGTGATGACGGCCAGGCGGACGAGGCTGTTGGAACGAATGAGCCGGCGGATCACCTTGTCGTCAGGGACCTCCTCGGTGCGAGCACCCAGGACGCCAGTGCCGAGCACCCGCACGTTCAGAATCGCCGCCGCGATTCCGATCGCGATGCCAACCGACGCCACTGGGGCTGAGAGCCAAAAGGACACGCCAGCCCCGATCACGCCCACCACAATCGCGGATAGGACGGTGGGACGCAGGATGTGCGTCAAAGCCCCGACGGGAAGGTCTTCGAGCACGGCCTTGGCACCTAACCCTTCGACTTAGAGGAACCGACGTACCTGCGCCACCACTGTTGCAACGGCCGCAGTCGATCCAAGCAGGAACCCTAGCAGCAGGCAAAGTGGGCCTACGCCCAGCCACCCATCGACCACCAGCCCGAGCGCCACCCCGGTAGCGACGCACCCCGCGATCGTGCTGCCAATACCCACGAAGGCCCATCCGCCCGGAAGATCCTTGATCGGCGGACTGCCTTCGGGCTCAGGCATTTCGGGGCTCATCGCCCCTACTGCCGAGCGGGGCGGAGTCGCGGCCAGCGCACCGCGAGGAACAACCCGGCAACCCCCGTGGCGAACCAGATTCCCGCCACCCCGACGGGCACGAAAGCGAGACCGACCGCGGTGAAGGCGAGCAGGCCCGTCCATCCGTACATGAGCAGGACAGCCCGTCTTTGACTGTGACCGAGCTCAAGGAGTCTGTGGTGCAAGTGCTCCTTGTCCGGGGCGAAAGGACTGCGTCCGGCACGTGTTCGCCTGACGACCGCGAGCAGCATGTCGAGCAGTGGCACCGCCATCACCGCCGCGGGCAGCAGGATCGGCAGCAGTGCCGGGACGAATGTCGGGCCCGGGACGACGTTGGGGTCGAGTTGCCCCACGAGAGTGATCACCGAACTCGCCAGAAGAAGCCCGATCAACATCGATCCGGTGTCCCCCATGAAGACTCGGGCCGGATTGATGTTGTGCGGGAGGAACCCGGCACACATGCCCGCCAGCACGGCGGACACAAGCGCGGCCAGCGTCGCGCGCGTGAATCCGTATTCGAAGGACAACAGGTAGGAGTAGGCGAAGAACGCGAGAGCCCCTATGCCCACAATTCCTGCTGCGAGCCCGTCGAGGCCATCAATGAAGTTGATGGCATTGACGGCCACGACCACCACGAGGATGGTCAGCAGGACCGAGGTGACCGGGTCGAGGACGAGGGTGCCTCCGATAGGCAACCACACGATCGCAATGCCCTGCAGTGCCATCACCGCGCCCGCGAGAGCCTGTCCCGCGAATTTCGTGGGCGCATCGAGCCCCCAGCGGTCATCGATCATGCCCATGACGACCAGGACCCCGGCACCGGATAGCAGTGCGACCGGCTCGCTCGACCCAGCGAATACCGAACTCATCAGCGGGAGGTGGCTCGCGACGAGCATCGCGGCCACCAGCCCTGCAGCCATGCCAAGCCCACCGAGGCGCGGAGTGGGGGTGTCGTGTACATCGCGATCGCGTACCTCGGCCATGGCGCCCCACGCGAGGGCGAACCGCCGCGCGAGCGGGGTGACCAGATAGGTCACCGCCGCGGCGACGAACAGGCACAGGAGGTACTCGCGCACGTCCGACGCCTAGGAGGCGTAGGCAGGCTTGTTCGCCACGAGAGCGCGCACCTCGTCGGCTACTGCGGCGGTCTGCGAACCGTTCGGGTCCTTTACGGCGCGGCCGATAAGTGAGGCGATGAGCCGCATGTCTGCCTCGTCCATCCCCTGGGTCGTGGTGGCCGGCGTGCCCACCCGAATACCCGAGGCGACGCTCGGCGGCGCAGGATCGTAGGGGATCGCGTTCTTGTTGAGCACGATGCGGGCCGCCCCTGCGCGCGCCTCAGCCTCAGCCCCCGTGACGCCAATTCCCTGGAGGTCAAGTAGGGCGAGGTGGGTGTCGGTGCCACCGGAGACAGGGCGCATTCCCTCAGCAGCCAGCCCCTCCGTGAGTGCCTGGGCATTCGCGATCACCTGGCGGGCGTAGGCGGCGTATTCAGGCGTCGCAGCCTCCTTGAGCGCCACAGCCTTCGCAGCCACGGCATGCATGAGCGGACCGCCCTGCATCATCGGGAAGACCGCCTTGTCGAGGGCCGCCGCGTGCTCGGACTTACACACCAGCATGCCCCCGCGCGGGCCGCGCAAGACCTTGTGGGTGGTGAAAGTAACAACGTCGGCGTAGGGCACCGGACTCGGGATGGCCTTACCCGCGACGAGTCCGATGAAGTGCGCGGCGTCGACCATGAGGATCGCCCCGACCTCGTCAGCAACCGCGCGGAATGCGGCGAAGTCGATCAGGCGCGGGATTGCGGAACCGCCACAGATGATCATCTTGGGGCGGTGCTCGTGCGCGAGGTCACGCATCTGGTCGTAGTCAATGTCCTCTGTCGTGGCACTGACGCCGTAGTGGACAGCGTTGAACCACTTGCCCGTGAAGGAAACCTTGGCCCCGTGGGTCAGGTGCCCTCCGTGAGGCAGGCTCATGGCGAGCAAGGTTTCGCCCGGCTTCATGAATGCGCCGTAGACCGCGAGGTTCGCATTGGCGCCACTGTGCGGCTGCAGGTTGGCGTGATCGGCACCGAAGAGCGTCTTTGCGCGTTCGATGCCCAACGACTCGGCCTCATCGACGACCTCGCACCCGCCGTAGTAGCGCTTGCCCGGATAGCCCTCGGCGTACTTGTTCGACAGGGTCGAGCCCAGCGCCGCGAGCACCGAGGGTGAGGTGAAGTTCTCGCTGGCGATCAGTTGCAGACCGTCGTTGAGGCGGTCACGCTCGGCCAGAAGGATGCGGGCGATGTCGGGGTCGACGCTCTCGAGCGCCGCGAAGTCGGGGCCCCACGAGGCAGATGCAGAGGTCATGGCTCCAGAGCCTAGTCGCAGGTGAGATCAGGGCAGACCGAGCGCAGGGTGTCGAGTTCGACGGCACCGAGCCGAAGGACGTGTGGGACCTGCCCGGTGACGTCGACGATGGTGCTGGGCACAGCATCACCCGAGGTTCCCGAATCGAGATACACCGCGACGGAGTCCCCCAGCTGGTCACGCGCCTCCAGATAGGTCGTAGCCGGTGACGACCCGGAGCGGTTCGCGCTGCTCACCGCCATCGGTCCCGAGGCGCGTAGGAGTTCGATGGCCACCGGATGAAGTGGCATCCGCAAGGCGACCGTGCCTCGGGAATCGCCAAGATCCCACGCGAGGCTCGGTTGGTGTCGCACGACGAGAGTGAGGGCACCGGGCCAGAAGGCTTCGGCTAGCTCACGTGCGGCCTTCGTCAACCCGTATGCGAGACCCTCGATCACCCCGGGGCTGCCCAGGAGCACGGGAACGGGCATATCGCGGCCTCGCCCCTTCGCGGCAAGCAGTCGCTCGACACCTGATGAACTGAACGCATCGCAGCCGATCCCGTAGACGGTGTCGGTGGGGATCACGAGAAGATCCCCACGCCGCGCGGCGGTGACCGCGGTCTCCAAGCCACGCGCCCGTTCTGCGGGGTCTGCCATGTCGAAGTGGAGGCTCACGAGGATGGATTCTCCACTAGCCGTGGCTAACGGTCTCCGCGACACGGGATGCGGAGGTCATGCGATCGCGTCCACCAAGGTCGGGGTGGTCGATGACCTCGGAGAACGAACCGCTTTCCCTGAGCACGTAGGGAACCCCCGCTGCACCAGAATCCTCGCCCTGCGCGTCGCCGTGCTCGATGACTAGGAGCCCGCCCGGTCGCAGGAGCGACGCTGCCGATATCGCCAGGCCGCGCACGACATCAAGGCCGTCGTGGCCACCGTACAGAGCGCGCGGCGGGTCGTAATCGCGGACCTCAGGATCGCGCGGCACGGCGTCGTCCGGGATATACGGCGGGTTGCTGACGACGACGTCGACCTTGCCCACGAGGGACGCAAGAACGCCGAGGTGCACCATCGTCGCATCCCCCTGGTGCAGATGTAGTTGCGAGCCGACACCGTCGACGGAACCCGCATGGGCCTCCACATTGCGGGCAGCCCACTCGAGAGCCGCGGTCTCGAGTTCCACCGCATGCACCACGACCCCCTGCACCTCGGTCGCGATCGCCAAGGCGATAGCCCCCGAGCCGGTGCACAGGTCGACGACGACCCGGCTCCCCCCATCGCGCCCCAGAGCCGCGATCACAAACTCGGCGACGATCTCGGTCTCCGGCCGTGGCACGAAGACACCCCGTCCGACCTGAAGCAGGAGATGCCGAAACGGTGCCTCACCCAGGATGTGCTGCAGGGGGACACGAGCCAACCTTCGAATCAGCAATGCCTCGAATCGCACGCCATCAGAGGATTCCACAGGGTCGGAGAGGAAGAGGCGTCCACGCGGGACACCCAGCGCGTGTGCCAGGAGGAGTTCGGCGTCGACCCTCGGGCTGGGCACACCGGCTTTGCTGAGGCGGCGTTCGCCGTCAACGAGGAGGTCCCGCAATGTGCGAACCGTCGGCTTCCAAGCGCTCACGAGCCGGTACCGATCGCGGCCATCCGGGCAGCGAGATCGGCGTCCACGCAGGCTGTGATCACAGCGTCGATGTCGCCATCGAGGACAGCGTCGAGGTTATAAGCCTTGAATCCGACGCGGTGATCAGCGATGCGGTTCTCCGCGAAGTTGTAGGTGCGGATGCGTTCGCTTCGATCGACCGTGCGAACCTGCGAACGCCTGGCGTCGGACGCCTCTTTCGCAGCCGCTTCGTCGGCCAGTGCGATGAGTCGAGCGCGCAGGATGCGCATCGCCGACTCCTTGTTCTGTAGCTGGCTCTTCTCGTTCTGGCAGCTGGCCACTGTGCCCGTCGGGACGTGGGTGATACGGACGGCGGAGTCGGTGGTGTTGACGCTCTGGCCACCCGGCCCGCTCGAACGGTAGACGTCGATACGAAGGTCACTCGGGTCGATCTCGACCTCGACATCCTCGGTCTCAGGCAGTACGAGCACGCCTGCGGCGCTGGTGTGGATGCGCCCCTGGGACTCCGTCGCCGGGACCCGCTGCACACGGTGCACGCCACCCTCGTATTTCAGCCTCGCGTACGGGGCCTCACCCGGCTCCAGATTCCCCCGTGCTTTGACGGCGACCGTGACGTCCTTGTACCCGCCCAGGTCGGACGACTCTGATTCGAGGACCTCGGCCTTCCAGCCCCGGCGCTCGGCGTAGCGGAGGTACATGCGCAGAAGATCTCCAGCGAAGAGCGCGGATTCCTGGCCGCCCTCCCCCGCCTTGATCTCCAGGATCACGTCCGAATCGTCGAGCAGGTCACGCGGGACGAGCAGCTTGTGAAGGCGATCGGCGAGGTCGGAGCGCTGGGACACCAAAGTCTCAGCCTCGACCCGGAACGCCGGGTCGTCCGCGCCGAGTTCACGAGCGGCATCAAGGTCCTCGCCCGCAGTGAGCCAGGCTCGGTAAGTCGAGATCACCGGCCGCAGTTCCGAGTAGCGACGGCCGAGACGACGAGAGAGCTGCTGGTCGCCGTGCACCGCGGGATCGGCGAGGCGGATCTCGAGATCGGCGTATTCGGCGACGAGCGCATCGACGGACTCGAACATGGCGCTCTCCTCGGAGTCCGTGCGTTCTCGGGGCCGGGCTGTGGATCCAGTGGGGAGTGTGAGCGGCCTCTAGCGCCGCTCAGGGCACATTCACCGGAAATGGGGGTGGGAATGGGGCGAGGGCGTCGCCCGGACAGCGCCGCGGGTGCGGACGATGTCGGGCGACGCCCTCGTGAGCAGAGCTAGGCGCCGGCCTGCTTGCCGAAGCGCTTCTCCCACTTGGCGACGCGGCCGCCGGTGTCGAGGATCTTCTGCTTGCCGGTGTAGAACGGGTGGCACTGGCTGCATACCTCGGCGTGGATCACGCCGTTCTTGGCCGTGCTGCGCGTGGTGAACGTGCTGCCACAAGCGCAGTTGACCTGAGTCTCGACATAAGTCGGGTGGATATCGGCCTTCATAGGAACTCCTTCGATCAAGGCGCCGGGTCGTGCCGCGTGGATCGCGCACGTGAACCGGACCGGCAGCCCAACCAGAAAGGTCGAGCCAGAAGGCCCAGTCTGCCATCTAGTGCGCACCGGCTCCAAACGGGCTGGATGCGATCAGTCGTCCTCGCGCGAGGGACCACCACCGGAGAGAGGTGTGGTCTTCTGAACCTGGAGCAGGAACTCCAGGTTGCTCTTGGTCTCGCGCAACTTCCCGAGAAGGAGCTCGATGGCCTGCTGGGAGTCAAGGGCGTGGAGCACCCGGCGCAACTTCCAGACCGTCTTGAGCTCGTCGGGCGCCATGAGGATCTCCTCCTTACGAGTTCCGGAGGAGTCGACGTCGACGGCGGGGAAGATCCGCTTGTCAGCGAGCTTGCGATCAAGTTTGAGCTCCATGTTCCCGGTGCCCTTGAACTCCTCGAAGATGACCTCGTCCATCCGGGATCCGGTCTCGACCAGTGCCGTCGCCAGGATCGTCAGCGAACCGCCGTTCTCGATATTGCGAGCAGCCCCGAAGAACCGCTTCGGCGGGTAGAGCGCCGCAGAATCCACACCGCCGGAGAGGATGCGCCCCGACGCGGGTGCCGACAGGTTGTAGGCGCGACCGAGCCGGGTCATGGAATCGAGCAGCACGACGACGTCATGGCCGAGCTCCACGAGGCGCTTGGCTCGCTCGATGGCGAGTTCGGCCACCGTGGTGTGATCCTCGGCGGGTCGGTCGAAGGTCGAGGCGATGACCTCACCCTTGACCGAGCGCTGCATGTCGGTGACCTCTTCAGGCCGCTCGTCGACGAGAACCACCATGAGGTGGACCTCGGGGTTGTTGGTGGAGATGGCGTTGGCGATGGCCTGAAGCACCATGGTCTTGCCGGCCTTGGGTGGCGAGACGATCAAGCCGCGCTGGCCCTTTCCGATCGGCGCGACGAGGTCGATAACGCGGGTGACCAGATTGCCCGGCTCCGTTTCGAGCCGCAGGCGGTCCTGCGGGTACAGCGGGGTGAGCTTCCCGAACTCGACGCGGTTGCGCGAAAGCTCGGGGTCGGCACCATTGATGCTCTCGACACGCACCATCGGGTTGAACTTCTGGGCCTTCTCCCCATCGCGCGGCTGACGCACGACACCGGTGACCGCGTCGCCCTTGCGCAATCCGAAGCGCTTGACCATGGCCAACGCGACGTAGACATCATTGTGGCCGGGCAGATAGCCGCTCGTGCGCACGAACGCATAGCTGTCAAGGATGTCGAGAATTCCCGCGACCGGGAGCAGGACGTCGTCCTCGGAGACCTCCACCTCCCCCTCGAAACCGCGGGGGCGACGCTCCTGTGAGCGTCGAGGGCCGCCATTGTCGCGGGCACCGTCGCGGGCACCGTCGCGAGAACCGTCGCGAGAACCGTCGCGGCCACCCTCACGGCCACCCTCGAACCGATCACGGCCACGGCGCCGACGGCGACTGCGACCCAGGCGGTCATCGCCCTCGCCGTCACCCGGGGGACGATCACCCTGA